>WBZX01000481.1_pt1 | contig 36149 bp, 41 predicted proteins | sample 5204211 | NCBI WGS metagenome assembly WBZX01 (sample SAMN12344362, study PRJNA552823) | activated sludge metagenome | biome: Activated sludge suspended growth; feature: Nitrification reactor; material: Wastewater; isolation source: activated sludge from nitrification reactor of wastewater...
GAAGCCGATATAGGCCGTGCGGACGCCGCTCGACAGCAGTTCGTCGAGGTGTGCGGTGTCACTGCACTGATGCACCATGCCGCGCTCGTGCACGATCCGCATGAAATCCGACTTGAAACCCGACATTTCGCCGTCCGCTGCCGCTTGGCTCGTTTGTTCGTGAAGGGCCGTGGGTGTACCATGTGGGGGTAGGTGCCTCAACGGCTCGCCCTGTCCCGGCTTCATGTCCCCGACTCCGCTCACCCAGTTTGCTCTTGAACGGCCGTTGCGCACCCTGGGGCTGATGAGCGGGACCTCGGTCGACGGCGTCGACGTGGCCCTGATCGAAACCGACGGCGAACGTATCGCCTCCTATGGGCCGAGCCTCACCGTTCCCTATGCAGACGAAGTGCGTCGCACGATCCGCGCAGCCTTCGGCGCGGAGCACGAGTCCGAGGCGACGCGTGCCGCCGAACGGGCCGTGACCGAGGCCCATGCCGACGCGGTGCGGCGCTGGTCGAGCGAGCACGGCGTGCTGCTCTCCACCGTCGATCTCGTGGGCTTCCATGGCCAGACAATTACCCATCGGCCGGAGCGGCGCTTCACCTGGCAGATCGGCGATGGCGCGGCACTGGCGCGGGCGCTGGGCGTGCGCGTGGTCAACGACCTGCGCACGGCCGATGTGGCGGCAGGCGGGCAGGGCGCGCCGCTCGTGCCGGCCTATCACGCGGCCCTCGTCCGCGATCTGCCGCGGCCGCTCGCCGTGGTGAATGTCGGCGGCGTCGCCAACGTGACCTGGGTTGGCGCGGACGCCTCACTGCTCGCCTTCGATACCGGCCCCGGCAACGGGCCGATCGACGACTGGTGCGCACGCCGCGCCGGCCAGCGCTACGACAAGGACGGCACGCTTGCGGCATCGGGCAAGGTCGATCGTGCGAGGCTCGAACGCTTCGGCGAACATCGCTACTTCGCGCGCACGCCACCCAAGTCGCTCGACCGTGGCGACTTCAACGATGCCTGGGTGGAAGGGCTGAGCGTTACCGATGGCGCCGCGACGCTGACGCGCGGCACGGCCCGCGCCATCGCGCTCGCCGCCCGGCATTTCCCGGCGCCTGTTCTTCAATGGGTGATCTGCGGCGGCGGTGCGCGCAATCCGAGGTTGCTGCGCGCGATTGCGGAGGAGACGCACGGCAAGGTCGTGACGGCGGCCGATCTCGGCTGGGACGGCGACGCCCTCGAAGCGCAGGCCTTCGCCTTCCTGGCCGTGCGCTCGTTGCGCGGCCTGCCGCTCACCTATCCGACGACCACGGGCGCGCCACGTCCGATGACGGGCGGCCGGCTCAGCGAACCCTAGGGTTCCTTGTTGCTTGTCGCGCGGCCCGGCGGATTGAGCAGGGACTTGGCGACGTACCTGTCGACATCGACGGCGAGCTTGTCGAGCGAGTCGTGGAAGAAATGGTTGGCGCCCTTGACGGTGCGCGACTCCACGGTGATGCCCTTCTGCAGCGACAGTCGCGCGACCAGCTTCTGGATGTCGGCGAGCGGCACCACCTCGTCGCGCTCCGCGCCCACGATCAGGCCCGAAGAGGGGCAGGGCGCGAGGAAGGCGAAGTCGTAGGAGTTGGCCGGCGGCGCCACCGAGACGAAGCAATCGATCTCCGGGCGACGCATCAGCAGCTGCATGCCGATCCAAGCGCCGAAGGAATAGCCGGCGATCCAGCACGACTTCGCGTCGGCGTTCATGCCCTGCAGCCAGTCGAGTGCGGCGGCCGCATCGGAAAGTTCGCCCATGCCGTTGTCGAAGCGGCCCTGGCTGCGGCCGACGCCGCGCGTGTTGAAGCGCAACACCGAGAAGCCGCGATTCACGAAGACATGGAAGAGCGAGAACACGACCTTGTGGTTCATCGTTCCGCCATACTGCGGATGGGGATGGAGGATCAGCGCGATGGGCGCGCGTTCTTCCTTGCTCTGGTGATAGCGGCCTTCGAGACGACCCTCGGGGCCGGTGAACATCACGTCAGGCATGGAGACTCCGGTTTTTCACCCTGTTGACCTCCGGTCGTAACCGATTTGGGGCGATCGATGGGGGGATTCTTGATACTTGACCGACTTACTCGGATTATCTAAATCCCGAGTTACGCAGTTGGTTTTTGCCCGAACCCCGCCTTGAGGGGCCGGAATATCGTAGTAACGCCTTGGTTTTCAAGACCTTTAGGCGTTCGGTAACGCAAGGCCGGACGATCCGGCCATGAGGAGGATGCTGTGAAGCTCAGCACCAAGGGTCGTTACGCCGTTATGGCGATGGTCGATCTGGCGCGCCACGCCCAGGCGAAGCCGGTTTCCCTGTCGGATATTGCCACCCGGCAGGAGATTTCCCTGTCCTATCTCGAACAGCTCTTTGCCCGGCTGCGGCGCGCCGGCCTCGTGAAGAGCGTGCGCGGCCCCGGCGGCGGCTACCGTCTGGCCCGCCTGTCGATGGAGACCCGGGTCTCCGAGATCATCCTGGCAGTCGACGAGCCGATCAGCGCCACCCGCTGCACGGAAATGGGGGCGCCTGGCTGCCGGACCGATCGCAGCAAGTGCCTGACCCACGATCTGTGGGAGGAGCTGGGCAACCAGATCCACATGTTCCTGAGTTCGGTCACCCTGCACGACGTGCTGGAGCGCAAGATGGCGTCGCGCATCGTCGAGGCGCCGGCCGTTCCCGAGTCCGAATCGTCGATGGCCGCGGCCAGCTAGGAACCGTCCGGATCATGGCCGCGTTCGCGTACCTCGACCACAACGCCACCAGCCCCCTGCGGCCGGCCGCGTTCGAGTCGATGGTCGAGGTGCTGCGCGCCGGCGGCAATCCGTCTTCCGTCCATGCCGCGGGGCGCAAGGCCCGTGCCGCCGTCGAGACGGCGCGCCGTCGGGTGGCCGCCCTCGTGGGCGCATTGCCGGTCGAGATCGTCTTCACGTCGGGCGGTACCGAAGCCAACAACCTGGCGCTTTCCGGCGCCGGCCGTCGCCGCGTCCTGGTTTCGGCAGTCGAGCACGACAGCGTGCTGCGGGCCGTGCCGGGAGCGGAGATCGTGGGCGTGGACGGCAACGGCGTCGTCGATCTGGCAGGGCTGGAGCGGGCGCTGGCGGCCTCCGGAGCCGAGCCGGCCCTGGTGTCGGTCATGCTGGCCAACAACGAGACCGGCGTGCTGCAGCCGATAGCCGACGTGGTGCGCCTGGCGCGCGCCGCGGGCGCGCTCGTGCACTGCGATGCCGTCCAGGCGGCCGGCAAGGTGCCGGTCGACGTGCATGGCCTCGGGGTCGATTATCTCAGCCTCTCCGCGCACAAGCTGGGCGGCCCGACCGGCGTCGGCGCCTTGGTGGTGCGCGACGGCGCTCCCTTCGCGACGGACCGCCGGGGCGGCGGGCAGGAATCCAATCGCCGCGCCGGTACGGAGAACGTGGCCGGGATCGCAGGCTTCGGCGCCGCGGCCCAGGAGGCCGCCGGGTGCGCTCCCGATCTCGCGGGCCGGCTCGCCGGCTGGCGCGACCGGATCGAACTTTCGCTTGTCCAAATTGCACCGCGTGCGCGTGTGTTCGGCGTCGATGCCGGGCGGGTGGGCAATACGAGCTGCCTCTCCATGCCGGGCGTTCCGGCCGAGACGCAGGTCATGGCGTTCGATCTTGCTGGTGTCTATATCGGAGCCGGAGCGGCCTGCTCGTCGGGCAAGGTGCAGCGTTCGGCCGTTCTGGCAGCCATGGGCGTGCCGGCCGAGGAGGCCGCGACTGCCATCAGAATTAGCTTGGGCTGGAACACCGAACCGGCCGATATCGAGCGCTTGATCGCCGCATGGCGGGACCTATATATCCGAGTGGCGCAGTCGGATATTTCTCGGGCTGAAGCAGCGTAGGAGTTTCAAGGGGTTAGCATGACAGCCATTACCCAAATCCGGCGCAACGACCAGCCGATCTACCTGGATTACCAGGCCACCACGCCCATGGACCCGCGGGTCCTGGAAGTGATGATGCCTTACTTTACCCACAAGTTCGGCAATCCCGGCTCGCGCAGCCACGCTTACGGCTGGGAAGCCGAGGAGGCGGTGGAGAAGGCGCGCGGCCAGATCGCCAAGCTGATCGGCGCGGACGACAAGGAGGTCATCTACACCTCCGGCGCCACCGAATCGAACAACCTCGCGATCCGCGGCGTGGCCGAGTTCTACAAGGACCGCAAGAACCACATCATCACGACCGTGACCGAGCATAAGTGCGTGCTCGACACCTGCCGCCATCTCGAGCAGCAGGGCTTCGAGGTCACCTATCTGCCGGTCCAGCAGAACGGCCTGCTCGATCTCGACGTGCTGCGCGCGGCGATCACCGACAAGACCGTGCTGGTCTCGGTGATGGCCGTGAACAACGAGATCGGCGTCATCCAGCCGCTGGCCGAGATCGGCAAGATCTGCCGCGAGCGCAAGGTCTTCTTCCATACCGATGCGGCCCAGGCCGCCGGCAAGATCCCGCTCGACGTCGAGGCGATGAACATCGACCTGATGAGCATCTCGGGCCACAAGATCTACGGCCCCAAGGGCATCGGCGCCCTCTACGTGCGCCGCAAGCCGCGCGTGCGGCTGGTCGCCATGATCCATGGCGGCGGCCAGGAGCGCGGCTTCCGCTCGGGCACGCTGCCGACGCCGCTCTGCGTCGGGCTGGGCGAGGCCTGCGAGATCGCGATGAAGGAGATGGACTCCGAGGCCAAGCGCCTGGCCAAGCTCCAGGAGCGCATGCTGAAGGGCCTGCGGGCCAAGCTGACGGATATCGTCGTCAACGGCGACCTGGAGCAGCGCATCCCGGGCAACCTCAACATCTCCTTCGCCTATGTCGAAGGCGAGTCGCTGATGATGGGCATCAAGGGCCTGTCGGTCTCGTCCGGCTCGGCCTGCACGTCGGCGTCGCTGGAGCCCAGCTACGTGCTGCGGGCGCTGGGCGTCGAGGAGGAGATGGCGCACACCTCGTTGCGCATCGGCCTCGGCCGTTTCACGACCGAGCACGAAGTCGACACCGCCGTCGACGAGCTGGTGCGCCACGTCACCAAGCTGCGCGAAATGAGCCCGCTCTGGGAGATGGCCCAGGAAGGGATCGACCTGAAGTCGATCGAATGGGCGGCCCACTAGTTTTACCGATGCGCGGCCTGTTGGGGCGTCGCGCCGAGATTTGAGGAGAGTGTCATGGCCTACAGCGAGAAGCTGATCGACCACTACGAGAACCCGCGCAACATCGGGTCGCTCGACAAGAACGCCGAAGATGTCGGCACCGGCCTGGTCGGTGCGCCGGCCTGCGGCGACGTGATGAAGCTGCAGATCAAGGTCGGTCCGGACGGGCTGATCGAGGACGCCAAGTTCAAGACCTTCGGCTGCGGCTCGGCCATCGCGTCGAGTTCGCTCGTCACCGAATGGGTGAAGGGCAAGACGATCGACGAGGCCGAGACGATCAAGAACACCGACATCGCACGCCACCTGGCGCTGCCGCCGGTGAAGATTCACTGCTCGGTCCTGGCCGAGGATGCGATCAAGGCGGCAATCGCCGACTATCGCGCCAAGGCCCAGAAGGAAGAGCCGAAGGAAGCGGCCGAGTAGCCAGCAGCCGGAGCAGAGTTCATGAGCACGACCACGGATACGGCAAAGCCTGCCGCCCCCCCCGCCGCCCCGAGGCCGCGCCGTCCGCGCCCGCAGGTGATGACGGTGACGCCGCTCGCCGCCGAGCGCGTCAAGGCGCTGATCGAGGGCCGCGGCAAGCCGACGGCTGGTATCCGCATCGGCGTGCGCAGCAAGGGCTGCTCGGGCATGAGTTACACGCTCGAATTCGCCGACAAGCAGGAGCCGATGGACGAGGTGGTCGAGGCCGACGGCATCAAGCTGCTGATCGACCCCAAGGCCTCGCTGTTCCTGATCGGCACCGAGATGGACTACGAGGAAGAGAAGCTGAAGTCGGGCTTCGTGTTCAAGAACCCGAACGAGAAGGGACGCTGCGGCTGTGGCGAGTCCTTCCACGTCTGAAGTCGGATCATGGATCATTTCGCGCGGCTGGGGTTGCCGGCGGCGCTGGACATCGAGACGGCCGCACTGGATCGGGCCTATTTCGCCCTCCAGCGGCAGTGGCATCCGGACCGCTTCGTAGCCAAGCCCCCTGAGGAGCGTGCCCGCGCCTCGGTCGAGGCTGCGGCCCTCAACGACGCCTATCGCACGTTGAAGGATCCGCTGAGCCGGGCCGTCTATCTCGCCGGGCTCAAGGGCGTGGAACTGCCGGGGGACGGCAAGACCATCGACGATCCCGACCTCCTGATGGAGGCGATGGAGGCACGCGAGGAACTGCACGAGGCGTCGAGCGGCGAGGCGGTCGATGCGCTGGCCGCCAAGGCGCGCGACGAGATGACCAAGGCGATGGTGACGCTGGGCAGTTTGTTCTTGGCAAACGACCGGCCGGCCATCAGAAAAACGCTCCTTCGTCTGCGCTACCTCGACAAGTTCGCCGAGGAGGCGCGTGCGCGACGCATGAATATTGAACGGTCCAGGGCATGACTTTGCTGGAGATCCACGAGCCGGGCGAAACGCCTCTGCCGCATGCCGGCGAGGGGTCGCTGGCGGTCGGCATCGATCTCGGCACGACCAACTCCGTCGTTGCTATCGCGCGCGAGAGCGTGCCGGCAGCCCTGCACGACGAGACCGGCAAGGCGCTGGTGCCGTCGGTCGTGGCCTATCCGGCAGCCGGTGGCGTTCTGGTGGGCGATGCCGCACGGCAGGTCGTGGCGGCCGAACCCCGGAATGTCGTGTCCTCGATCAAGCGGCTGATGGGCCGTGGCGCGGCCGACGTCCATGCGGTGGCCGGCGTGCTGCCCTACGAGATCGAGCCGGGCAGCGGCGAGACCGACATGGTGAAGCTACGTATCGGCGGCAGGGCGCGTTCGCCGGTCGAGATTTCCGCCGAAATATTGAAGGCGCTGCGTCAGCGTGCCGAGGATGCGCTGGAGAAGCCGGTCGAACGGGCCGTCATCACCGTGCCGGCCTATTTCGACGATGCCGCGCGCACCGCGACCCGCGATGCCGCGCGCGTAGCCGGCCTCGAAGTGCTGCGGCTGGTGAACGAGCCGACGGCCGCGGCGCTGGCCTATGGTTTGGACAAGGGTTCCGAAGGCCTCTACGCGGTCTACGACCTGGGCGGTGGCACATTCGACTTCTCCCTGCTGCGGCTGGAGAAGGGCGTGTTCCAGGTGCTGGCGACCGGCGGCGACACGGCACTGGGCGGCGACGACCTGGATAGGGCCATCGCCGAGCGCATGCTGGCGGAGCGCAAGCGTGACGGCCTTGCCGATACTGTCGACGAAGCGGCGGTAAAGTCGGCCCTGGCGCTGGCGCGTCAGATGAAGGAACAGCTCTCCGACCGCGACCAGACGTCGGGCCGGCTCGAGATCGCGGGCCTGCCGTCGTTCCATGCGCTGACGAAAGCCGAGTTCGACGCGATGGCCGACGCGCTCGTCGAGCGCACGCTGGACATTGCCCGCAACGTGCTGGCCGATGCCGGCATGACCGCAGCGGAAGTGCAGGGCGTGGTGCTGGTCGGCGGTTCGACGCGCGTGCCGCTGGTCCGCACGAAGGTCGCCGGCATGATCGGCAAGCCGCCGCTCACCGATATCGACCCCGACGAGGTCGTGGCGCTGGGCGCCGCGCTTCAGGCAGAGGCATTGACCGGCGGCGGCGACACTTTGCTGCTCGACGTCACGCCGCTGTCGCTGGGGCTGGAGACGATGGGCGGCATCGTCGAGAAGATCGTGCCGCGCAACACGCCGATCCCCGTGCAGCTCGCACAGGATTTCACGACCTATCAGGACGGCCAGAGCGCCATGGCGATCCATGTCGTGCAGGGCGAACGCGAAATGGTCGCGGACTGCCGCAGCCTGGCGCGGTTCGAGCTGCTGGGCATTCCGCCGATGACCGCCGGGGCCGCGCGCATTCGCGTCACCTTCGCGGTCGATGCCGACGGCCTGCTCACGGTCTCCGCCGAGGAGCGCACTACAGGGATTGCCCAGCGCATCGAAGTGAAGCCGTCCTACGGTCTCAGCCACGAAGACATGGCCGACATGCTCTACGACAGCATGGACAATGCCGAGGCCGACATGACCTTGCGTCTGGTGACCGAGGCGCGGGTCGAGGCGCGGCGCAGCCTGCTGGCGCTGGAGGCGGCGCTGGCCAGGGACGGTGCGCTGCTGTCCGCGGAGGAGCGTGCGGCCATCGACGAGGCGCGGGCCGCCGTCGAAGCCGCAATGGCGGGCGAAAGCCGGGACGAGATCAATGCCGCCGCCGAGGCGCTCGAAACACTATCGAAGCCCTTCGCCGAACGGCGTATGGACCGCGGCATCCGCGAGGCGCTGTCGGGCCTGTCGGTCGGTGAGTTGGAAAACAGGGTCGGCGAGTAAGGAGCAAGAGAGACTGAGATGCCGAAGATGACGTTCATCCTGAAGGACGGGTCGCCGAAGGAAGTCGATGCGCCCATCGGTCTTAGCGTGCTCGAGATCGCCCACCGCAATCACATCGACATCGAGGGCGCCTGCGAAGGCTCGCTTGCGTGCTCGACCTGCCATGTCGTGGTGGACAAGACCTGGTTTGACAAGCTGGCGCCCGCCAGCGACGACGAGGAAGACATGCTCGACCTCGCCTTCGGCCTCACCCACACCTCGCGGCTGGGCTGCCAGATCCGCATGAGCGAAGCGCTGGACGGGCTGGTGGTGCGCCTGCCGGCGGCGACGCGCAACATGATGGTCGACAAGTAGGAGAGGGCGCGATGGCGAAGAAGCTGCGCTGGACCGACGTCCACGACATCGCGATCGAACTCGAGGAACGTCACCCCGATATAGACAATGTCAATTTACGGTTCACGGACCTCCATCGCTGGGTGATGGAGCTGCCCGATTTCGAGGACGATCCCAACCGTTCCAACGAGAAGATCCTGGAAGCGATCCAGGCCGCCTGGATCGAGGAGCGCGACTAGCGCTGCCATCACGACGCTGGTCTGACGCCGCAATTTAGTCGAAAATAAAGGCGATTTTGTCCGGTCTCCGGAGGCCGTCGATGATCGTGAAAAAGGGGCGCCCCGTGCTGCTGCCGCTGATCTTGGCGGTGGGGCTGGGCGCTTGCGCATCCAACGCTGTCCAACCTGGCATTGTCCACACGACGGCAGGCCAGCCCGGCGTCGTTACGACCTCGTCCAACGTTCCGCCGCCGCCGGCGGCAGGTGCCGCCTATAATGGCGCGGTGGCCGGACCGGGCCGGGTCGTCTCGATCCGCGAGATTGCCCTGCAGGGCGGTGGCGGCGGCTATCAAGGCAGCGGTCAGGGAACCATGACCGGCGGCTTCCTGGGCGCTGCGGCGGGCGCGGCCATCGGCGGCGCCGTCGGCCAGACCGTGGGCAGCAGCCTCGTCGGCCTGTTGCTGGGCGCCGTCGGCGGGGCCATCGCCGGCAACATCTTCGACGGCCAGCAGGCGGGGGGGCGCGGCATCGAGGTCGTGGTCCAGCGCGACGACGGCCAGAACGTCACCATCGCCCAGCGAGACGACGGCGATGTGCAGCTTGGCGACCGGGTGCAGATCGTACAGGACGGCCGGGGTGTTGCCCGGGCCGTGCGAGACACTTCCCGCACCCCCGACTGAATCGCTAGAGTGCTTTTGTAGAGTTCAGTGAAAGGTCGTCATCGGATGTTCGGCAAATGGATCGGCAAACGGGCCCTGGCCCTCTTGGTTCCGGTTGCGCTCGCAGCCAGCCTGGGTGCCTGTAACGGCAGCAGTGGTGCGGTCCAGCCGGGTGTCGTCAATACGTCGGCGCAGGGTGCCAGCTATCGCGGCGAGACCGGACGTGTGGTGTCGATTCGCGAGGTCCGCGTCCGCGGCCAGCGCGGCGGCATGAACGACGGCACGATGATCGGCGGTACGGTCGGCGCCATCGGCGGTGCGGCGGCGGGCGGCGCGATCTCCAATTCGGTGGGCGGTGCGGTCGTGGGCGGCGTGCTGGGCGCCGTCGGCGGCGCCATCGTCGGCACGGCGGTCGATCAGGAATCCACGCGCCGCGGTATCGAAATCACGGTCCAGCGCGACGATGGTCAGCGCGTGACGGTGGCACAGTACGACGACGGCGACATCCAGATGGGCGACCGCGTGGCGATCGTCTACGACCGCAACGGCGTCGCCAAGGTCGTGCGCGACACCGGCCGCCGGCGCGACTGACGCCCGCCCGGGCCTCGGCCGCCGGCCCCGATCCCGGTCGCCGGCGGGTGGCCGAAGGCGGGGCGGCCCCCTATATAGGCCCCGCCATGGCCCGCAATTCCCTCGATCTCGACAAGCCGCCCGGCGACACCCGCGTGGTCGTCGCTATGTCGGGCGGCGTCGATTCGTCGGTCACGGCGGCGCTGCTGAAGGACCAGGGCTACGATGTTGTGGGGGTGACCCTGCAGCTTTATGACCATGGCGTCGCCGTCGGGAAGGCGGGCGCCTGCTGCGCCGGCCAGGATATCCGCGATGCCCGCCAGGTCGCGGACCGCCTCGGCATCCCGCACTACGTTCTCGACTACGAAAGCCGCTTCCGCAGCGAGGTGATGGAGTCCTTTGCCGATGCCTATGCGCGCGGCGAGACGCCGGTGCCCTGCATCGCCTGCAATCGGACGGTGAAGTTCCGCGACCTGCTTAAGACGGCGCGCGACCTCGGCGCCGAGGCGCTGGCGACGGGCCACTATGTCCGCCGCGTCGCGGGCGAGGCCGGGCCGGAACTGCACCGCGGCGCCGATCCGGCGCGCGACCAGAGCTATTTCCTGTTCGGCACGACGCGCGACCAGCTCGACTTCCTGCGCTTCCCGCTGGGGGATCTGCCCAAGAGCGAGACGCGCGCCCTGGCCGAGCGGTTCGACCTCGCCGTCGCCGACAAGCCCGACAGCCAGGACATCTGCTTCGTGCCGAACGGAGATTACGCTTCGGTAGTGCAGAAGCTGCGGCCCGAGGCGGTCGAGCCCGGCGAGATCGTCGACATGACGGGCAGGGTGGTGGGCCGCCACGAAGGCATCGTGCGCTTCACCGTCGGCCAGCGCCGCGGGCTGGCGCTGGGCGGCCGCGAGGGCACCGACAACGATCCGCTCTATGTCGTGCGGCTGGAACCTGCGACACGCAGGGTCGTGGTGGGGCCGCGCAGCGCGTTGGGCCGCGGCGAGGCCGCGCTCTACGACGTGAACTGGATCGGCCCGGCGATATCGGGGGCGCTGCCGGTGCAGGTCCGCGTCCGCTCCAGCCAGGCGTTGCGCCCGGCCACGATCGAGCTGACGGAAGCAGGCGCTATCGTGCGCTTTGCCGAACCCGAGGTGGGCGTGTCCCCCGGTCAGGCCTGCGTCGTCTACGACGCCGCCACCGGCAGCCGCGTGCTGGGAGGAGGGTTCATCAGGAGGGTCGAGTGATGATGAAGTTCGATCACTTCGACTCGTCCCTTGCGGAATGACCATGGCCCCGGACGCGGCATTGCCTATCATGCCGGCATGACTTCATCGCGTCGCGGCCGGGCCGTCTTGATCGTCTGCGATGGCCTCGGCGCAGAATGGATCGATCCGGAGCGGACGCCCACTTTGGCGGCCCTGCAGGCAGCGCATCGCAGTGCCGGCGATCATCGCGCCGTCTTCCCCTCGGTGACGCGCGTCTCTGCGGCTTCCATTGCCACGGGTTGCCACCCGGCTCGGCACGGCCTCGAAGGCAACCAGATGGCGCTGTTCGAGGACGGCCGCCTCGCGGTGCACAATGTCGGGGCGCCGTCCTTCCGGCAGACCCTGCGGCAGGTCACGGGCCAGACCCTGCGCGTGCCGACGCTCGCCGAACGGCTGGCCACATGCGGTGGGCAGGTGGCCTATTCGAACGTGTCGCCCGGTGCGGCCTACTTTCTCGATCCCGATCATTTCGGCACCGTGCTGCATCGCGCGGGTTCCTTCGGTCCCGGCGGCGCGGCGCTCACGGGGGCGGCGCATCTCGCCGTGACCCACGATCTCGCCGGCGACATCGAGATGGCGCGGCGCTTCTGCGCGGAAGTCGTGCCGTCGGAGGCGCCGGCGCTCGGCGTCCTGTGGCTCGCCAATCCCGATCTCACTTTGCATCACGAGCCGCTGGGCTCGCCCGACCATCTGCACGCCCTGCAGGTGACGGATGGGCTGGTGGGCGAAGTTCTCGACGCGGTGAGGGCGCACGAGGACCGCTTCGACACATTGGTTCTGGTGGGATCCGATCATGGGCACGAGACGATCGGCCGGTCCGTCCATGTCGGCCGCTGGTTGTCGGAGAACGGTCTGGAAGCCGAGCTGCGGCATGGCCGCATCGCCGTTGCCTCGCAGGGCACCAGCGCCCTGATCTACGCCATGGAGAGGGCGCGGCCGGCTCTCGACGAGGCGCTGACCCGCATGCGGAAGGAGCCGTGGGCCGGCATGATCCTGACCGGCGAGACCCTGGCGGCCACAGGTCTTTCCGGGGCGACGCTGTTTGCAGCCGTCGACACGGCGCGCCACGACGAGCGCAACGGTTACGGCGTCGCGGGAACGCGCTGGCTGGTCGAAGACGGCGAAGGCCCGCCCGAGATCGGCTGCGGCCATCATGGCGGACTGGGGCCGCAGGAAACGCAGCCCTTCCTGGTGCTTGCACATGCCGATTTCGGCGGGGGCCGCATCGAACGCACGACCAGTCTGGTCGATATCGCGCCCACGATTCTGGATTTTCTCGGTCAGCCTGCAGACAGGCTCGACGGCGCGGCAATAGCGGCCCGGCATCGACAGAGCGGTGAGTGAATTCGCCTTTCTTGACAGGTCGCTGCGGCGCCGCATAAAAGCGCGCACCCATGGCTGGGTAGCTCAGCTGGTTAGAGCACGGCACTCATAATGCCGGGGTCGGCGGTTCAAGTCCGCCCCCAGCTACCAAATTCTGGCCCCCGGTCCATCACAGCCGGGGGCCTTTCATTTGCGCCCGGTCTGCGCCAGTTTAGGACCATGGCCAACGGACAAACGCACCAGACCGACGTCGTCATCATAGGCGCGGGGCCCGTAGGCCTCTTCACCGTGTTCGAATGCGGCATGGTGCGCCTCAACTGCCACGTCGTCGACGTGCTCGACGATGCCGGCGGGCAGTGCACGGCGCTGTATCCCGAAAAGCCGATCTACGACATTCCTGGGTTTCCGCGCATCGAAGCGGCGGAGCTGATCGTTCGCCTGAAGGCGCAAGCATCGCCCTTTCGGCCCGTCTATCACCTTGGTCAGCAGGTCCAGGCGGTCGAGCCGCTGACCGGCGGCTTCTGGCGGGTCACGACCTCCAAGGGCACGGTGCTGCAGGCCAAGGCGGTGATCATCGCTGCCGGCGTCGGCGCCTTCGGCCCCAACCGGCCGCCGCTGGACGGCATCGAGGCCTACGAGGGCAAGAGCGTCTTCTACTATGTGACGCACCGCGAAACCTTCAGCGGCCGCAAGGTGGTGATCGCGGGCGGCGGCGACACGGCGGTCGACTGGGCGCTGTCGCTGGCCGAGGTCGCGAGCCGGGTGACGGTGGTCCATCGCCGCGATCGGTTCCGCGCGGCGCCGGAGAGCGAAGCGCGGCTGAAGGCGCTGGCGCAGGCCGGCAAGATCGACCTCGTCGTGCCTTATCAACTCCACGGCCTCGAAGGGAGTGCGGGGCACCTCTCGTCGGTCGTTGTCTCGACGCTGGACGGCGCCACCAAGAAGATCGCGGCCGACGTGCTGCTGCCGTTCTTCGGCCTCTCGATGTCGCTGGGGCCGATTGCCGAGTGGGGGCTGGCGCTGGAGCGCAACCAGATCGAGATCGCCCCTTCGACCTCGGCAACGAGCAAGCCCGGCATCTTCGCCGTCGGCGACGTCGTGACCTACCCGGGCAAGCTCAAGCTGATCCTGACGGGCTTCTCCGAGGCCGCCATCGCGGCGCGTTCGGCCTATGCGTTGATCCGTCCCGAGACGCCGCTGCACTTCGAATATTCGACGACCTCGGGCGTACCCGACGCCTGATGCCGGCCCCTGACACCGATCTTCGCCGGCGTCATGTCACCGGCCGCGACTGCGGCAGGCGTTCGCGCGTGCCGTAGACGGGCGGGGCGAGCTGCTCGGCGGTGCGGCCGGCCCAGTCGCGCCCGCTCACCGTTTCCAGCCGCTTGCGCTGGCCCTCGATCAGGCCCGCGGTCGCAGCTTCGACATCGACCGTCAGCACCTTGCCGTCGCGCACCACCTGCGTGCCGTCGACATAGACGTGACGGATGGCGCGGTCGCTCGCCGAATAGATCAGGCTGCGCACCGGCTCGTGCGCCGGCTGCATGTAGGGGTGGCCCATATCGACCAGAGAGAAGTCGGCCTTGCAGCCCGGCGCCAGCCGCCCGAGATCGGGCCGGCGCAGGATCTTCGCGCCGCCGACCGTGGCTGCCTCGAAGGCATGCCGCGTCGTGCCCATCTTGTAGTTCATGGTGAAGACGCGGGCGAGGTAGCAGGTCAGCCGGATCTCATCGAGCATGTTGTGCGGGAAGGTGTCGGTGCCGATGCCGACGGTGATGCCCGCGTTCATGTAGCGGCCGATCGAGTTCATCACCATGCCGCGACGGGCGAACACCGTGGGGCAATGGGCGACCGACGCCCCCGAATCGCGCAGGCGCTCGAAGTCGTTGGCATGCGGGTAGTGGATCTGCGGATGGTCGTTGAGGAAGATGCCGTGGCCGATGACGAGATCGGGACCGAGCACGCCGATTGAGTCCAGCCACTCGATGGGCGTCTTGCCGTGGCGGTGGACCATCTCGTGGAACTCGACGACGGCCTGGCAGGCATGGGTCTGCATCGGCAGGCCGCGCCGCCGCGCTTCCTGCAGCGCTTCCTTGAAGAAGCCCTCGCGGCAGGTGTCGATCTGCGCCGGGCCGACCATGCCCGAAAGGCGGCCGCTGGGATGCCTGGCCGCCTCGTCGAGCGTCTTCATCGAGGCCTCGAAGGCCTTCTCGCCGGCCTTCTCGTCCCAGGCATATTCGACCGTGTAGCCGTTCTTCGTGTACCAGACGCCCTGGCGCATCATCGGGCAGACGACGGCGCGAATGCCGGTCGAGGCGAGGTCGTCGACCCAGCCGTCGCGCGCCATCGACAGGTCGGTGATGGTCGTGACGCCGCTCTTCAGCAGTTCCGACACCGCCACCTTCGAGGACGGGCCGGCATCCTCGGGATTGAGCCCGAAGACGGTGAGGTATTCGTAGAGCGAACTTTGGCCCAGCTTGTCGCTGCCATACTCCTCGGTGAGCCCCTTGTTGGCGGGCTCCGAAAAGGGATGGCTATGCACGTTCACCAGGCCGGGAATTGCCATCATCCCCCTGCCGTCGATGGTCGCGTCGACCGGCCCCGCATAGCCCGGTCCGACATGCGCGATCTCGTTGCCTTTGAACACGAGATCGGCGTTTTGGAGGTAGACGTGCCGCTGTTCGGCCTCGTCCCAGGCAACGATATGGTCGAGGTCGGCGATCCTGGTCGTCTTCATGTTCATTTTTCCTCGGAGATATCATGCAGATATCAAGGCAGTTTGCGCTCGGGGTCGATGTTGTCTTTCAAGATATCCAGGACCCGCCGAGCGACCTTCTCAGATGACGGCGAAGGGCGCCAGGCAATGGTGAAGTGTGCGTCGTACTTCTCGGGGAGAACGATGCTCTTGAACGTGCTGATCGCGCGACCGAGCGACTGCTCCGGGAGAAGTGTGACATAGCCGTGATCGTAGACGAGATTGGCGACCACCGGCATCGAGTCGACTTCGACGAAGGAAACCCGCTCGCGCTCGCTGTCCGTCAGGACATCCTCCATCAGGGCAACGAATTTCTGACGCAGCCCGCTTTTCAGACTCAACAATGCGACCGGCGTGGTCAGCAACAGGGTTCGGATGTCGGCGGTTGTCTCGTGCGGGGGCCGGGGAAGTCCTACGAGCATCATCCGGGATTGGTAGATGACGCGAAAATTCAAGGGCGGCGGAACGATGTCGGTATCCAGAAGAATCGCATCGAGCGCCCGGCTCTCCAGGCCCTTCAGCAACTCTTCGGAGATCGTGCTGGATATGAAGAGCGGATCGTCCGGTGTTCTGCGGTGCCATTCGGCTGTGAGGATTGCCAGGATCTTTGCGACGTTGCTTTCGCGGCCGAAGGGAATGATCGATCCGAGCCTGGCTTCGACCAGACTTTTGTGGAAGCGGCGTGCGGCGTGCCGTGAAATACGGGACCAGATCTTTTCGAGGGCTTCGGCAAGAACCAGGACGGAACGGCCTTCCTTGGTGAGAATGATTCCCTTTGCGCTGCGCGAGAATAAGAGAACGCCGAGATCGCGTTCCATGGCCTTCAGTTGGCGCGTGAGCTGCGGCTGTCCCATGCCTATTTCGCGGGCGGCACTGCGAATGCTGCCGGTTCTCGCCACTGCGATGAAGCGTCGGATGGCAGGGAGCGATGTGGACAGGCGCGCTGCTCGAAGTTCGACGCGACCGGAAGGCCGACCAAGTCCGGCGGCGCGCACGACGAGATTGGCGGCGTTCGCGAGTTCCTTGGTCAGGCGCACACCTTCGAGGGTAGATCGGGTGCCGGCACGGGTGGTCGTGGCCAAGGGTATTGCGATCTCGGCCTGCAGGCGTCTCATTGCGCCGATCACCGTCGAAGGAGGGCGGTCGAGCAGGCGTGCTGCGTGACGGACGCTGCCGAGCGTCAAAACGCGATGGGCAATCAGGAGGGTCGCCAGGTTCATGGCCCGCGCCGATCATTCTAGGCATAACGTGTGCGAATTATGGGATATGCCGGGAGAGGAGTGAAAGCCCTATCGTCCAAGGATCGGCAAGTCCTGGGAGGAAAAACATGAAGAATGCGGTAGCGAGGTGGGTTTTCGCCAGCGCTCTTGCGATCGGACTCGCGTTTGCATCCTCGAATGCTGTGCTGGCCCAGGACAAGGTGCGCTTCCAGACCGATTGGATTCCCTCGGGCGAACACGCCATGTACTACGGCGGTTGGTCCAAGGGCATCTATGCCAAACACGGTATCGACATCACCATTACGCGTGGTTACGGCTCGGGAGATACCGTGACCAAGGTGGCCGGCGGTGCGGCGGATTTCGGTGTGGCAGATATTGCCGCCGTGTTTACGGCGCGGGCGCGAAGCAACGTGCCGGTCAAGACCATCGCAGTGATCTACAACGAATCGCCGCATTCCATGTTCGTGCTGAAGAGTTCGGGCATTACCAATTTCAAGGGGCTCGAAGGCAAGAAGATCGGCGTCACCCCGGGCAACAGCCATCGCTTCTACTTTCCCCAGGTCGCAAAGAGGGCCGGCACCGATCCGAACAAGATCATTTGGACCAATATGGATGGCGCGGCGATGGCGGCTCAGCTCATCGCCAAGAACATCGATGCGGCGCCGTTCTATTCGATCCATTCGTTCTACATCAACAAGGCTGCGGCAAAGGCAGGCGAGGAGATCGTAGTGCTGCCGTTCGTCTCGGTCGGCTTCAAGATCTACGCCGCCTCGATCATTACCTCCGACAAGACGATCAAGGACAAGCCCGACCTGGTGAAGCGCTTCCTGGCGGCCACCAAGGAGGTTTTCGAATGGGCCCGAGACAACCCGGAGGAAGCGTGCAAGCTGCATGTCGAACGCTTCCCCGAAGTCCAGCTCGACGACTGTCTGGCCAGCGTGCGCGCCGTCATGCCCTTCGTCTTCAACGATCACAGCAAGGAGTTCGGTTTCGGCAAGGAAGGCGCCGACCGCCTGAAGTTCTCGTGGGAGACGATCGCCTCAGCCAACGACCTGAAGCCGGATTTCGATTACAAGCAGGCCATCGACACGAGCCTGGTTCCGAAGTGAGCATTGCAACTTCGTCCGGTTCGGCATGGGATCGTTAATATGACAAGCGCGATCTCGCTCAAAGGGGTGACCCGCGCCTTCGATTCGCGCGACGGTGACAGGATCGTTGCGTTGCAGGATGTCTCGCTCGACATCGCGGCCAACCAGTTCATCACCTTGGTCGGGCCATCGGGGTGCGGGAAGTCGACTCTGCTCCGTATCGTCGCCGGCCTGATCCTGCCGACTGCGGGCGAAGCATTGATCGATGGGGTTCCGATTCGTGAACCGCGACCTGAAACCGGCATCGTCTTTCAGGCGCCGACTCTGCTGCCGTGGGCCAGCGTGATGGACAATGTGCTGTTTCCGCTCCGTATGATGCATCGCATCGATTCGACCAGCGCGGACAAGGCGGCGGCCCTGCTAAAGCTGGTCGGCCTTTCGGGTTTTGAGAACAAGTCGCCGCGCGAACTCAGCGGCGGCATGCAGCAGCGGGTGGCGATCTGCCGGGCGCTGGTGCATGAGCCCGACATTCTGCTGATGGATGAGCCGTTCGGGGCGCTCGACGCATTGACCCGCGAAGAGATGACCATGGAACTTCTGCGCATCTGGGGCGAGCAACCCAAGACAGTGCTGTTCGTCACCCATTCGATCAGCGAAGCGGTGGTGCTGGGCGACAGGGTGGTGGTGATGTCGCCGCGTCCCGGCCGCATCGCCGAGATCATCGACGTCTGGACGCCGAGGCCGCGCAGCTTCGACACCGAGGGGAATTCGACGTTCCACGAAGCTACTCACCGTATCCGGCAACTCATTTTTGGACAAAGGAATGTCAGTGCAGGCCGCGCCGCTGCTTGAGAAGCCGCGCAAGCCGCCGTCCGCCTTGTTCTACGAGGTGATGGTGCCGTTGCTCGCGACGGCGGCAGGTTTTCTCCTCTGGGAGGGCGTTTGCCGGGGGTTCAATGTGCCGGGCTATCTTCTCCCGGCGCCCAGCCAGATCTGGGCCGAGACAATCGAGGTCGGTCCGACTGTGGTCGGCCATACCCTGGCAACGCTCCGGACCGTGATGCTGGGCTTCGCAGTATCGATCCTGATCAGCCTGCCGCTGGCGGTGCTGCTCACCGCGTCGCCGGCCATCGCCAGCGCGCTCTACCCATTCCTCGTATGGACGCAGTCGATTCCCAAGGTCGCCCTGGCGCCGATCCTGGTCGTCGTGATGGGCTCCAACGAGCTGCCGCGCGTCGTCATCACCGTGCTGGTCGCCTTCTTTCCGCTGGTGATTTCGAGCGCCACCGGGTTGATGTCGGTGCCGCCGGAACTGATCGAACTCAGCCGCGCCTGCCGCGCCTCGAAATGGAGCGAACTCTGGCGCATCCGGCTGCCTTACGCGATCCCGTACATCTTCTCCGGACTGAAAGTGGCGATCTCGCTGGCGGTCGTGGGCGCCGTGGTGGCGGAATTCGTCAATGCCGATGCGGGCCTGGGCTTCCTCATCGCGACGTCGACGGCGTTCTTCAAGGTGCCGCTGGCTTTCGGCGCGCTCATCATTCTGTCGGTGATGGGCGTGGTGCTGTTCCAGATCGTGGTGGTGATCGAGCGCGTGTTCTTCCCGTGGTCGAGCGGCAACACGCCGGTGACGCAATGAGCGCGATATAGTGGGGAGTAGATCGAAATGACCAAGTCGCCGATGACTGTGATCCGGGGCGGCCGCGTGGTCGACATCCGGCGTCACGCCGCACCCAAGGCTGATATTCTGGTCAAGGGCGATACGATCGTCGAGATCGGCCGGCCCGGCCTGGCGGCGCCGCCGCATGCCGCGACGATCGATGCCAAGGGGCGGTTGCTGCATCCGGGTCTCATCAACGGCCATACCCACAGTCATGGCAATCTCGGCAAGGGGCTGGGCGACCGATTTACGCTCGAACTGCTCCTGACGGCGGGGCCGTGGATAAGCGGCAGCCGCACGCTGGAGGACAAATATCTCTCCAGCCTGATCGGCGCGGCGGAGATGGTCTTGAAGGGCTGCACCGCAGCGTACGACCTGGCGGCGGAATTCCCGATGCCGTCGGTCGATGGGCTGAACGCGATCGGCCAGGCCTATGCCGATGTCGGCATGCGGGCTGTGCTGGCGCCGATGGTGGCGGATGCGACTTTCTTCGAAGCGATTCCCGGGCTGATGGAGCGTCTGCCGAGCGGCCTGCAAAAGGACGTCGCACGGTTCCGTCTGGCGCCCTACAAGGCGAGCGTCGCACAGATGAAGAAGGCCCTGCACGGCTGGAAACTCGACGGCAAAGGCGTCGATCTGGCCGTCGCGCCGACCATCCCGCACCATTGCAGCCGGGAATTTCTGCTCGCCTGCCTCAAACTGTCGAAGGATTACGATACCGGGCTGCACAGTCACGTCTCCGAATCGAAGACGCAGGTGATTGCCGGGTTCCAGCTCTACGGGACGACGCTCACCGCGTATCTCGATTCGCTGGGTCTCGTCGGACCGAACTTCACCGTGGCGCACGGCGTTTGGCTGGACGGCGACGACATGAAGTTGCTGGGAGACAAGGGGGCTTCGGTTTCGCACAATCCCGGTTCGAATATGAGGTTGGGCAATGGGCTTGCCGACATGCGCGGCATGCTCGATGCCAAGGTGAATGTCGGCATCGGCACCGACGGCGCGAACTGTTCGGACAACCAGAACATGTACGAGAACATGCGGCTGGCTTCGATGGTCTCCAAGACCCAGGGACCGGATTGGCAGCGGTGGATCAGGACCGAGGAGGTGCTGGAGGCTGCGACCGTGGGCAGCGCACGCGCACTGGGGCTGGGCGACAAGATCGGCAGGCTGGAGAAGGGCTACAAGGCCGACATCGTCTTCCTGGACCTCGAACATGTGAACTGGATTCCGCTCAACGATCCGACCAACCAGATCGTCCATACCGAGGATGGCAGTGCCGTTCACTCGGTGATGATCGGCGGCCGGATGGTGGTCGAGAACCGGAAGTTGCTGACGGTCGATCTGTCGGATCTCGCCCGCAAGGCGGAGAAGGCGCGCGAGCGCCTGGAGAAGGCCAACAGGCCGGCCAAGGCGCTCTATAGCCGACTGGAAAAGGTGGTCGGGACCTTCTGCCCGGGACTTGCCAAGCAGCCGTTGCATATCGACCGTTTCGGTGGCAGCCATCATCACGGCTACGGACATAAGCATTAGGCGTCTTCGGCGCTCTCGTTCGAAACCTCGATTTCTGGTACGGAGCCCCCCTCTGGCTTTGGCATGCGGCGGAGAGACAAAGCTCTGCCGATTCTCTTTTCCCTGCAGGACAGGCATGATCGAACTATGACCAGCAAGCTTACCGAAACCGCCAAGGGCGTTTTCATCATCGCGGCGACGCCGTTTACCGACGATGGCGCGCTCGATCTGCAGAGCGTCGACTCGTTGACCGATTTTTATTTGGGCTGCGGCGTACATGGATTCACCCTGCTCGGCATGATGGGCGAGGCGCACAAGCTCACGGCCGAGGAATCGATGTCCGTCGTCAATCGCGTGATCGGCCGCGCGCAGGGCCGGCAGGTGATCGTGGGCGTGAGCCATGCCGGGCTCGAGAACGTGCGGCGCCTCTCGCACGAGGCGATGATCGCGGGCGCCGCGGGCGTGATGGTGGCGCCGCCGCCGGGCCTCAAGGGCGACGAGGGCATCTACAATTACTATGCGCAGGTCTTCCAGGCGCTGGGCCCCGACATTCCGGTCGTCTACCAGGACTATCCGCAAACCACCGGCGTCTATCTGCCGGCCAACGTGTTCGAGCGGCTGGTCGACGACTTCAAGCAGCTCGTCATGCTGAAGCACGAGGATGCGCCGGGCCTCGCCAAGCTGACGCGCATCCGCGAGGGCGAGAAGAAGCCGGGACGCCGCCGCGTCTCGATCCTGGTCGGCAATGGCGGCATCTACTATCCGCAGGAGATGCGGCGCGGTGCCGACGGCGCGATGACGGGCTTCGCCTGGCCGGAGATGCTGGTGCAGGTCTACGACCTCTTCGCCAAGGGCAAGCCCGAGGAGGCGGAGGATCTGTTCGACATCTATCTGCCCCTCGTGCGCCACGAGGTGCAGCCGGCCATCGGCCTCGCGCTGCGCAAGGAAGTGCTTTTCCGCCGCGGCGCCATCAAGAGCCCGAAGCAGCGCGCGCCCGGCTCGTCGCTGACGGCCACCGACAGGACCGAGCTCGATTCATTGATCGCACGCCTCGAAAGGCGATTGGCCGGCGCCGGCCGTCTGCCCAAGGCGGCGGAGTAGGGACATGGCCGACTTCGACCTTATCGTCCGCAACGCCAGGATCGTCACCGCCGAACGCCAGACCGAGGGCGATATTGCCGTTAAAGGCGGGCAGGTCGTCGAGATCGGCCCCGACATCAAAGGCAAGGCCACTCGCGAGATCGATGCCGGCGGCAAGTTCGTCCTGCCGGGCGGCGTCGACAGCCACTGCCACATCGAGCAGAAATCCGGCATGGGCGTGATGTGTGCCGACGATTTCTACACCGGCACCGTCTCCGCCGCGTTCGGCGGCACCACGACCGTCATTCCCTTCGCCGCCCAGCATCGCGGCATGTCGCTGCGTCAGGTGGTGAAGGACTATCACGAGGCGGCAACGCCCAAGGCGGTGATCGACTACGCCTTCCATCTGATCGTCACCGATCCCACGGAGCAGGTGCTGGGCCAGGAACTGCCGGCGCTGATCCGCGACGGCTACACCTCGTTCAAGATCTACATGACCTACGACGCGATGAAGGTCACCGACTACCAGATCCTGGACATTCTGGCGCTCGCCCGCCGGGACGGCGCACTGGTCATGGTGCATGCCGAGAACCACGACATGATCCAGTGGCTGGCGCATCACCTGATCGAGCAGGGCCACGGTGCGCCGAAGTTCCATGCCATCGCCCATGCGCGCGTTGCCGAGGCCGAGGCGACCAATCGTGCGATCTCGCTGGCACGTCTGGTCGATGCGCCGCTGCTGCTGGTGCATATGTCGGAGATCGAGGCCATCGAGACGCTGCGGCAGGCGCAGAAGAAGGGCCTGAAGATTTTCGGCGAGACCTGCCCGCAGTACATCGCGCTGACGGCCGACGACATGGACAAGCCCGGCGTCGAAGGCGCCATGTGGTGCTGCAGCCCGCCGCCGCGCGATTCCGAAGCGCAGGAAGCCGTGTGGGCCGCGCTGAAGGACGGCACCTTCCAGACCTTCTCGTCGGATCATGCGCCGTATCAGTTCAACGCCGGCGGCAAGATCCCCAAGGGCGACAAGACCACCTTCAAGGAAATGGCCAACGGCGTGCCGGGTCTGGAAATCCGCCTGCCCATCCTCTTCTCGGAGGGCGTGCAGAAGGGCCGCATCACCCTTCAGCAGTTCGTGGCGCTGACCTCGGCCAACCACGCCAAGCTCTATGGCCTCTATCCGAAGAAGGGCACCATCGCCGTCGGATCCGATGCCGACTTTGCCATCTGGGACGCCGACAAGGACGTCACGGTCCGCTGGAAGGACCTGCACGACAATGTCGGCTACACCCCTTACGAAGGCCGCCAGCTCAAGGGCTGGCCGATCACCGTGGTGAGCCGCGGCCGGGTCGTGGTGGAAGACGGCAAGCTCAATGCCGAGCGCGGCTCGGGGCAGTTCCTGCCTTGCGCCTCGCCCGATTCCGCCAAGCCGCAGGGCCAGACCGCGCCCGAACTGCAGGCCATGTCCCGCTTCGGCCTGAAGCCGCTGTTTTAGAGGAGAGAAGAACGTGTCCCGTCGTCTGAAGGTCTCTTCCGCCCAGCTCGGGCCGATCCATCGCGCCGACAGCCGCGCGAGCGTGGTCAAGCGCATGATGGAGATGCTGAAGGAGGCCGATTCGCGCGGCTCGAAGTTCGTGGTGTTCCCCGAGCTGGCGCTCACGACCTTCTTCCCGCGCTACTGGATGGAAGACCCGAACGAGGTCGAGAAGTATTTCGAGAGCCAGATGCCGAGCCCGGAGACCTTGCCGCTGTTCGAGCTGGCGCGCTCCAAGGGCATCGGCTTCTACCTGGGCTATGCCGAGCGCACCGAGGAAGGCGGCAAGCCGCATCACTTCAACACTTCGATCCTGGTCGGGCCGGACGGCCGGCTGGTCGGCAAGTACCGCAAGGTCCATCTGCCGGGCCACGACGATCACCGCCCGAACGTGCCGTACCAGCACCTGGAGAAGAAGTATTTCGAGGTCGGCGATTTCGGCTTCAACGTCTGGAAGATGTTCAAGGAAGACGTGATCGTCGGCCAGTGCATCTGCAACGACCGGCGCTGGCCCGAGACCTTCCGCGTCATGGGGCTGAAGGGCGCCGAGATGGTGGTGCTGGGCTACAACACGCCGAGCGACAACGTCTATGCGCCGCACGAGCCGCCGTATCTGCGCGTGTTCCACCACATGCTGTCGTTGCAGGCCGCCGCCTACCAGAACGGCATCTGGGTCGTGGCCACCGCCAAGGCCGGCAAGGAAGACGGCTTCTGGCTGCACGGCGGCTCGGTGATCGTGGCGCCGACCGGCGAGGTCGTCGCCAAGGGCACGACCGAGGAGGACGAAGTCATCTCCTACGATTGCGACCTCGCTCTCGGCGAATACATCCGCAACACCACCTTCAACTTCGCCAAGCATCGCCGGCCGGAGCACTACAAGCTGATCTCCGAACGTGCCGGCGTCAAAGTGGAGCCGAGTAACTGACATGCAATACGCCGTCGACGACGTGAACCATCACGACCGCTACAAGATCCTGACTGCCTTCGTGCTGCCACGCCCCATCGCCTGGGTGACGACGCTAGGGCCGACCGGCATCGTCAACGCCGCGCCCTTCAGCTTCTTCAATGTCTTCGCCGAAGACCCGCCGCTCTGCATGTTCGCCATCAACAAGCGGCCGGACGGGCGTATCAAGGACACCTGGACGAACATCGAGCGCACGGGCGAGTTCGTGGTCAACCTGACCGACGAGCCGCTGGCGCGGGTGATGCACGAGTCGAGCGGCGACTTTCCGCCGAACGTGGGTGAGCCCGACTATCTCGGCCTGAAGCTCGCGCCGTCGGTCGACGTCAAGGTGCCGCGACTGGCCGATGCACCGTGGTCGATGGAGTGCAAGACCTGGCAGGTCATCAACGTCAAGGACGACCGCCAGCTCGTGATTGGCGAGGGGCTGCGCTTCCACATCCGCGACGAGCTGTGGGACCCCAAGGCGATGCGCGTCCACATGGACAGGTACCATCCGGTCGGCCGTATGTTCGCCGACCGCTACTGCCGCACTGACGACCGCATGGAGTTCCCCGCGGCGCCGGTCGTGAAGGTCGAGGCGGCGGAGTAGGGGTCAGCCCCAGGCCAGCCTGGTCCGCCCGATCGCCATCGAGACGGCAGCCTGGCTGGGCTCGACGACGGGGAGGCCGACATGGCGCTGCAGCCGGTCGCGGTACCGCGCCATGCCGGCGCAGCCCATGATGAGCACGTCGGCGCCGTCCGCGTCGCGCAGTTCGGCCGCGACCTCAGCCATGCGGCTGAAGGTGCGTGCCTCGTCGCTGAGTTCGACGACGCCGAGGCCAATGGCGCGATCGCCGGCCATGCGGTCGTTCAGGCCCATCTGTCCGACATAGCGCAGATGCCGGGGGATCGACTTTCGCAGGATGGAGATCACGCCGAAGCGCTGCCCCAGCGTCAGTGCGGTCAGGATGCCGCACTCGGCGATGCCCAGCACCGGCTTCAGCGTCAGTTCGCGGGCCGCATGCAGGCCGGGATCGGAGTAGCAGGCGATGACGAAGGCCGAGCAGTCGTTGTCGCGCTTCTTGACCATCGCGCCGATCGGGCCGACGACCTGCTCGGCATGCGCCTGGCTTTCGATGCCGGGCGGACCCTCTTTCAGGGTGACGCATTCGATGACGGGGCCGCCGGCGATGCGCAGCGGCTCCATCGCGACATCGATGCCTTTGGTCACGGCTTCGGTGGAGTTCGGGTTGATGACCAGGATACGGTCGGTTCTTGGCTCGGGCATGTCGCGGAAGATGGCCTCTAAATTGCTATTCAACAATGGCTGATCTAACGTCGCGGCCTGGGGAAAATGGGCTGGGAATATGGCCCGAGGAAATGGGAAGGGAGGCATTCTTATGTTACATCGCCGTTTGGTCGCGTTCGCCGTTGCGGCGCTGGTCGCAGCAAGCCCTGCGCTGGCGCAGGAGAAGAAGCCGCCGCTGCGCACGGGCGTCGACGGGACCTTCGCCCCGCACGCCATGCCCAAGCTGGGCGGCGGCGTCGAAGGGTTCCAGATCGACCTTTTCAACGAGGTCGCCCGGCGCATGAAGCGCGAGATCGTCATCGATGCCGTGAGCTTCTCGACCCTGATCCCGGGCATGCAGGCTGGCCGCTACGACTTCATCGCCGCGCCGACCACCGTGACCAAGGAGCGGGCCGAGAACATGCTGTTCACGGCAGGCTATATCTGGACCTCCTTCCAGTTCGGCATCAAGAAGGGCAGCGCGCCGATCAAGGGCTGGGAAGACCTCAAGGGCAAGGCCGTCGCCGTCAACAAGGGCACGCCCTACGAGAAGCTCGCCAAGGAGATGGGCGAGAAGCACGGCTTCACCGTGCAGGTCTACGACACGCAGCCGGACGCCACGCAGGCCGTGCTGTCGGGCCGTGCCTATGCCACGCTCGGCGGCAACACCACGATCGTCTATGCCGCGTCGAAGAACCCGCAGTTCGTCGCCGACCTCGAACTCAAGGAGACGCGCGCGCACTGGGCGGCGCCCGTGCCGAAGAACAATCCGCAGCTTCGCGCCGAGCTTCAGGATGCACTCGATTGCATGAAGAAGGACGGCACCATCGCCAAGCTGGCGGAGAAATGGTTCGGCAAGAAGCCCGAGGCCGACGATCTCGCCGTTGTGGTCACGCCGGGCTACGGCGTGCCGGGCATGCCGGGCTACGATCCGACGCCGCACGAACTGAAGTGCGGCGGCTGATCCGAGCCGATGACGCAGAAGCACATTGTGGAGGCCCTCGGCATCCACAAGCATTTCGGCCCCCTTCACGTCCTGAAGGGGGTCGATCTCCAGGTGGATGAACGCGAGCTGGTGTTCGTCATCGGGCCGTCGGGCTCGGGCAAGTCGACTCTGCTGCGCTGCCTCAACCGGCTGGAGGAGCCTTCCGCCGGCTCGGTCGTGGTCGACGGCATCGACATGCTCTCTCCCAGGACCGACATCAACCATGCCCGTCAGCGCATCGGCATGGTGTTTCAGTCGTTCAACCTCTATCCGCACATGACGGCGCTGGGCAACGTGACCTTGGCGCTGCGCAAGGTGGCGGGCAAGAGCCGCGCGGAAGCCGATGCACTCGCGCGCCAGGCACTGGAGCGGGTCGGCCTTGCGGACCGCGCCGACCATACGCCGGGCCAGCTCTCCGGCGGCCAGCAACAGCGGGTCGCCATCGCACGTTCCATCGCGCTCGAACCGCGGGTCATGCTGTTCGACGAGCCGACCAGCGCGCTCGATCCCGAGCTGGTGGGCTCTGTGCTGGAAGTCATGCGGTCGCTGCGCGAGACAGGCATGACCATGATCGTCGTCAGCCACGAGATGGGCTTTGCCCGCAACGCCGCGGATCGTGTGGTCTTCATGGACGACGGCCTGATCGTGGAGCAGGGGCCGCCGGCCGCCATCTTCGAGAACCCGACCCACGAGCGCACGCGGGCGTTCATCGGGCAGATCCAGAGACACTGAGCATGTTCGATTCTGTCATCCTGAGCGCAGCGAAGGATCTCATGGCGTTGCAAACGGCGATTAGGTCCTTCGCTACGCTCAGGACGACATGACATGAGTGGTTGGGACCGTTTCGTCGAGACCTTCTTCAATGCGAAGGTCATGGCGAAGTATCTGCCGGACATCCTGTCGGGGATGGTGGTCACGATCGAGCTCGCGCTGCTGATCGTCGTCACCGGCCTCGCGGCGGGGCTTGCACTTGCGCTGCTGCGCTCGCTCGGCATCCGGCCGCTGAACTGGCTGATTATCTTCATCGTCGATCTGTTCCGATCGCTGCCGCCGCTGGTGATCATCGTTCTGATGTATTTCGGGCTGCCCTATGCCGGGCCGTCGCCCTCGGGTTTCGTCTCGACCTGGCTGTCGCTGGGGCTGGTGCTGATGGCCTTCTCCGAGGAGATCTTCTGGGCCGGCATCACGTCGATCCCGCGCGGACAATGGGAGGCCTCGCGGTCGACCGGCCTGTCCTACGGGCAGACCCTGTTCAACGTGATCCTGCCGCAGGCGTTCCGGCTCACCATCCCGCCGCTCACCAACCGCACCATCGCCATCACCAAGGGCACGGCGCTGGGCACGGTCGTGGCCGTCACCGAGATTCTGGGGCAGGCGAGTTCGGCCGTGTCGAACTCCTACAATCCGTCGCCGCTGATGATGGGCGCGGCAGCCTATATCGTGCTGTTCTTCCCGGTGGTCGTTGCCGCCCGCTGGATCGAAACCAAGTTCGCCTGGAAGCGGTGAGGGCGGCGCCATGATCCAGACCTTCTTCAACCCGGAGATCATCGTCGCGGCCTGGCCAATCGTGATGTCGGGCCTGTGGAACACGATCCTGCTGTCGCTGATCGTGGTGCCGCTCGGCCTGCTCGGCGGGCTGATCCTGGCGCTCCTGGGGGCGATCCGCCATCCGCTGGTGCGCTGGCCGCTGATGGCCTGGGTCGATTTCTTCCGCGCCTTTCCGCCGCTGGTGCTGCTGGTGCTGCTGTTCGCGGGCCTGCCGTTTGCGGGCCTGGAGCTAGGCGGCTTCGCTTGCGTCGCCATCGCGTTCTTCCTCAACACCGGCTCCTACTATGGCGAGATCTTCCGGGCGGGCATCGACTCCGTGCCCAACGGCCAGGTCGAGGCGGCGCGGTCGACCGGCCTCAGCCGGATGCAGGCAATGCGTTACGTCGTACTGCCCCAGGCGGTGCGCAACGTGCTTCCCGATCTGCTGTCCAATACGCTGGAGGTGGTGAAACTCACTTCGCTGGGCAGCGTGGTTGCCGTGCCGGAGCTGCTCTACGAGGCGCGGCAGGCGCAGAGCGTCACCTACAATCCGACGCCGATCGTCATGGCCGCGGTGATCTACTTCCTGATCCTGTGGCCGGTAGTGCGGCTGCTCAGCCGTCTGGAGAACCGCGCGCTCGCTGGGCGCCGCTAGCTTTTCGCGGCGACGCAGCCGGCATAGGTCGTCGCCTTGGCTTCCTCGACGAAGGCGGTGTCGCCCTTGCTCCAGAACACGAACGACTCGCCGGCGTTGGCGTAGCGAATGCCCGAACCCGAGAGGGTCTGCGGCAGGCTGAGTTTCCGGCCGTCGCTCAACGAAAGATCGACCCGGCCGCCGGGGATCGGCTGGCCGTTCGGCGCCGTACGCGTGGGGCCGTTGAAATACGCCGCGGCGATCGTCTTGTTCTGGTCGCAGGTATAGCGGACGGTCGCGACGGGCTGCTCGGCCGCGGCGGGTTTCACGTTGGAGCCGCTGCAGGCGGCGGCCGCACAGGCCAGTGGCAGGAGGAGGGATCGCACTGTCGCTCTGCGCATGGTCGTCGTCTCCCGGGCTGGATCGTCGGTTGCCTATCCCATAGCCTACTTCGAACGGCGACGCATAACGCCCCAGGAAGGAAAGTCCGATGCATTCGATCGTCCGCATGCTTGCGGGCTGCCTGCTGGCCTTTGGTCTCGTCCAGCATGCGGCAGCGCAAACCAACTGGCCGGAGAAGCCCGTGAAGCTGGTGGTCGGCTTCACCGCCGGCAGCGCCACCGACGTCACCGCGCGGCTGTTCGCGCAGAAATTCACCGAAGCCTGGGGCCAGCCGGTCGTGGTCGAAAACATCGCCGGCAACTCCGGCGCCATCGGCGTCGACCGCGTGGCCAAGGCGGCGCCCGACGGCTACACGCTGATGTGGTCGGGCAATGCCGCCATCACCATCCTGCCCAGCATGCAGGCCCTGCCTTTCGATCCCCTGAAGGACCTGACGCCGATTTCGACCTCGCTGGTCATGCCGTCGGTCTTCGTGGTGAACAACGACCTGCCGGTGAAGTCGATCGCCGAGCTGATCGCCTATGCCAAGGCCAATCCCGGCAAGCTCTCCTACGGCACGCCGGGCGTGGGCACGCCGCAGCACATCGCGGGCGAGCTGTTCGCCCACCTCGCCGGGATCAAGATGGAACACATCCCGTATCGCGGCGCCAATCTCACCGATGTGATGAGCGGCGTCGTGCCGGTCGGCATTCAGAACGCCGGCGCCGCCATGCCGCTGGTGCGCGACGGCCGGGTGCGCGGGATCGCCGTCACGTCGCTGAAGCGCACGTCGTCGGCGCCCGACCTTCCCACCCTGGCAGAGCAGGGCTTTCCCGGTTTCGAGGCGACGTCGTGGTTTGCCCTGATGGGGCCGGCCGGCCTGCCCAAAGCCATCGTCGACAAGGCGCGGGCGGAATCGCTGAAGGCGCTGGCCGATCCGGAACTGAAGAAGAAGTTCGCCACCATGGGCCTCGATCTGGTCGGCAGTACGCCCGAAGAGACGCGGGCCGCCATCGCCGCCGACATTCCGAAATGGGCCAAGGTGATCAAGGACGCGGGCATCAAGCCCGGCAAGTAGTCGCCGTGACGAGTCGGCGTCTTCGCCGCTGGAACGGGTAGAAGATCACCACTCCTCGATCATCTGCCCGTTGGGCAGGATGGTGATCTTCTTGGGCACGCCCTGCGACCGCGTCGGCACGGCGTCGCGCGTGACGTCGGCTTTCCAGGAACCGTCCGGCCGCTGCTGGAGCCTCTGGACCTTGTAGTCCTGGCTCTGGATGCGGTCGCGCGTCATCGATTGCGTATTGGGATAGGGCGCCGGCGGCGCCATCACGGGCGCGGGCGGCGGAGTCGGAGGCGGCGGCAGGGCGCCGGGCGACATCGTTTCGGGCATCCGGCCGGCATTGCCGATCGATCCCGGTGGGAGCTGGGCGAAGGCGGACCCTGCGGCCACGACCATCGCCATCGCCGTGGCGAATGTTGGAGAGAGGCGCATGGGACATCATATGGGCCGTCCCCGCCGCTCTGCCAGAGGCCGGAAACGGGGCGCCCCACCGAAGTGGGACGCCCCGCCATCCGCGGGCAGCGAGGGTGTGGCGCCTACTGCTCGCGAATCCTGCCGGTCGAGTCGACCATCACGGCAACCTCGGCATTGTTCTTCATCGCCGTGCCGCTCCAGTTGCCGGCGTTGTCGCGCTTGAGCTTCTTCACGCCGGTATAGCCCTTGGCTTCGAGCGCCGCCTTGGCCGCCGCCTCGCCGGTCACCGGCTTGGTGGTCGGCGCGCCGCTTCCGGGCGTCGTCGTGCCTCCCGGCATCGTCGTGCCGCCCGGCGCGCCCGGCGTGGTACCGGGCTGCGTCGTCGTCTGAGCGTAGGCGGCGCTGCCGATGCCAGCGGCTGCAATCAGGGCGAGCGTGGCGAAAGTGGTCCGCATGTCGGTCGTCCTCCGTTCGAACATCGAGAGGGGTGGGCTGTCCGGAGACAACGTCGCCGCGCGCGAAGGTGTTGCATCGAAAATTGCCGGCGAGGGATGAAGCGCGACCCGTGCTAGGAGAGCGTGCGACGGCACACCGCATGATGGAGGACGGACGACATGGCGAAAGCGGCAATGACTGTGATTCGCGGCGGCCGCGTGCTCGACATCGGACGCCACGCCGCGCCCAGGGCCGACATTCTCGTGAAAGGCGACACGATCGTCGAAATCGGCAGGCCCGGCCTTTCTGCGCCGCCGACAGCGACGGTGATCGACGCGCGCGACCGATTGCTGCATCCGGGATTGGTCAACGGCCATACGCACAGCCATGGCAATCTCGCCAAGGGCATGATGGACCGCATCACGCTCGAACTGCTCTTGACGGCCAGTCCCTACATGAGCGGTGCGCGCACGCTGGAGGACAAATATCTGTCGAGCCTGATCGGCGCCGCCGAGATGGTCCTGAAAGGATGCACGGCCGCGTACGATCTCGCGGCCGAGTTCCCCATGCCGACGGCCGAGGGGCTTGCGGCGATCGGCCAGGCCTATGCCGATATCGGCATGCGCGCGACCTTGGCGCCGATGGTGGCCGATACCAGCTTCTTCGAGGCCATTCCCGGCCTGATGGACCGGCTTTCGCCGTCGCTGCAGAAGGAGATCGAGCGCTATCGTCTGGCGCCCTACAAGGCGAGCGTGGCGCAGATGAAGAAGGCGCTGCACGGTTGGAAGCTCGCGTCGAAGGGAGTGCATCTCGCCGTGGCGCCCACCATCCCGCATCACTGTAGCCGGGAATTCCTGCTGGCCTGCCTGAAGCTCTCGAAGGACTACGGCACCGGCCTGCACAGCCACGTGGCGGAGTCCAAGGTCCAGGTGATCGCGGGCTACCAGCTCTACGGCCGTTCGCTCGCCGCCTACATGGATTCGCTGGGACTCGTCGGACCGGACTTCACCGTCGCGCATGGCGTGTGGCTCGACGGCGACGACATGAAGCTGCTCGGCGACCGCGGCGCCTCGGTCTCGCACAATCCCGGCTCCAACATGTTGCTGGGCAACGGCATCGCCGACATGCGCGGCATGCTCGATGCCAAAGTGAACGTGGGCATCGGCACCGACGGCGCGAGCTGCTCGGACAATCAGAACATGTACGAGAACATGCGGCTTGCCTCGATGGTCTCCAAGGTTCAGGGACCGGATCGGCAGAACTGGATCTCGACGGAGGAAGTCCTCGAAGCCGCAACTGCAGGCAGTGCGCGCGCCCTGGGGCTGGGCGACCGCATCGGTAAGCTGGAAGTCGGCTACAAGGCCGACATCGTGTTTCTGGATCTCGGCCACGTGAACTGGATCCCGTTCAACGATCCGACCAATCAGACCGTGCATACCGAGGACGGCTCGGCCGTGCATTCGGTGATGATCGGCGGGCGCATGGTGGTCGAGAACCACAAGCTTCTCACCGTCGACCTGGCGCAGATTGCGAGGAAAGCCGAGAAGGCGCGCGAGCGGCTCGACAAGGGCCGCGCGCCGGCGAAGGCGCTCTACGACAGACTGGAGAAGGTCGTGGGGACGTTCTGTCCGGGACTGGCCAGGCAGCCGCTACACATCGACCGTTACGGCGGCGGGCACCACCAAATGCCCACCGTAACCCTTAGTATGATTGCTGCTCCCGCCAGCCCCGGCGCCGGTAGCCATATCGGGCAAGGCGGACGGCGACGATGCCATTCACGAGCAGGGCGGCTATCAGAACCACAAGCATGACGATCAGGCCGGTTGCCGAGGAATCGAACAGGTGAACGGAAACGGTTAGGCCGACGATGGCGCCACCGGCAATCGCCAGCATGGCCAGAAGCATCACGAGGGCCAGCGTGTAGAGCCCCTTCGTGAGCAGGTAGAGCGGACCGCCCAATGCACCCCAGATGTACGACGTCCGATCCAGGACGAGCGTTTCGTCCCTTTCGGGATGATCCAGTCGGTAGATGTTCAGCACACGATTATGTCTCGAATATCTCGCAGTCGGAACGCAACGTTAGCATAGGCAGAAAGCGAAACAAACAATGCGACCTCAGGCTGCCGTCACGCCGATCAGGGAGTCGTGCAACCAGAACATGAGGAAATAGGCGGCCGTCCCGAGCACGACCACCAGCACGTCGTTGCCCGACCAGCCGACCTGCGGAGCACCGGCGTCACCCCGCCGTTTCAGGGAAATGCGGTCGTAAACCGCCCAAGCCAGCAGTCCACCGAACAGCAGGATCGAACCGAGATCGCCATTCACCAGCAGGTGCGACAATGCCCAGGCCTTCACGGCGACCAGCATGGGGTGGCGCAGCAGGGACTTGATGCGGCTGGGCGGTGCATAGGTGGCGACCAGCGCCACGAAGGCGAACCACAGGAGAAACAGCGCGATCGGATGGAAGATCGCGCGCGGCGGGTTCCAGACCTGGATATAGCCCGAGCTGCGATAGGCGCCGAAGCCCATCACGATCAGCACCAGCCCCGCCAGCGAGACCAGCGAATAGAGGCCCTTGTAGGGGCCTTCGCCCAACCGGCCGATGAGGGCAGCACGGGTATTGCGCAGGGTGCCGAGCGTGTGGGCACCGAGAAAGAGAGCGAGACCGAGGACGAGCCATGTCATGCCGCAGTCTTAGCACGGCCGTCGTTCGCGGCTGAGCGCCTCTTTCTATTGCGACATCTGCGTGACGAGCCCCGTCGAGTCGACCGAAACGGCGACCTCCTCGTTGTTCTTGGTCGCCCGCGCCCGCCAGGAGCCGTCGTTCTGGCGCTTCAGCTCCTTGATGTTGGTGTAGCCGCTGGCCTCGATCTGGGCCTGCGCCGAGGTGGCGCTTTGCGCCGTGCCGGGCATGCCGGCCGGCGGCGCCGACGGTGTCGTCGCGGTGCCGGGCGAGGCGGGCGACGTGGGTGTTTGCGCTATCACCAGCGACGTGGAGGCCAGGAGGGCCGCAGCGAGGGCCGCGACCGCCGGTAGGACAGGTTTCATGGAACGCACTCTCCACATTACCGATGCCTCTCAATAATGCGGAGCGCCTCTCAACGTTGCATGCCGTCTCAGCCGAGATCCTCGGTCGATGCCTTGAAGGCGTAGCCGGGACCGCATCCCATGACTTTCCGGAAGGTCTCGTCGACCAGGCGGGCAATGGCGGCGGGCTGGTTGCCGCTCGTACCGACCGTGGCGAAGGCATTGGCATCCCAATCGACCAGCGCCAGGTCGAGATCCTGCAAGGTGTCGAGCGCGCCGCTCAATTCGAGGCGGCTGAGCGGGTCGTCGGCATAGGGGTAGGGCGCCAGATTGATGGTTTCCGCCATGACCTGGATGGAGACATCCATGCCTTCGGCATTCACCGCTTCGAGAGTGCAGCAGAGCATGCCGCCTTCGTTCTTTTCGCTGTAGATGTCGCCTATCGCGGTGGCGATTGCCGCCGCCTGACCCTCGCTCATCGGTTCTTTCCTTATCCTTAATAGTCATGGCTGGAGGGGCGCCTCAGCCTGAAAATGCCCCGTCATTTCCATGATTCAGCCGCAGACGGGGGCAACTGTCTCAGGCGTAGCGCGTTCCATTTCGACGGTCGAGGGGGCCGTTGAGGGGTATCGTGAAAATTGTTCCAATGCTGATATCGTCGGCTTTCGTGCTGGCAGTTTTTCCGGCAGCGGCCCAGCAGATCGCCGCCGCGAAGTCCGATTGTGCCGCCGATGAACCCGATCCCGTCCAGATCAGCTGGGATGCGCCGTGCGAGCAGGGCAACTGGTTGTTCGAGCCCGGAGTGGGCTGTCGCATGTGGGACTGGCATCCCGATCTCGACGACAGGGCGCGCTGGACCGGCTCCTGTCGCGGTGTCCTGAAGGAAGGGGCAGGCGTCGTGCAATGGACGGAGCACGGCCAGCTCATCGACCGTTTCGAGGGAACCTATCGCAACGGCCGCCGCGAGGGCGCCGGACGCTATAGCTGGACCCCGACCGACTGGTTCGAGGGCACCTACGCCAACGACGTGCCCAACGGGCCCGGCACGGTGAGCCTGGGCGGCGTCACGCTCTCGGGCAACTGGCGCGAAGGCTGCCTGTCCGTGGACGACAAGGTCGTGGCCATCGGCGTTTCCCGCGCAAGCTGCGACGACATTCCCCGCGAAACGGCCGACCTGAAGAAATAGGCGCGGCGAGAGTCCGTCAGCTGACGCCGAAATAGTGCATCACCATGCCGATCAGCCCGGAGGCGACGATCGGGTAGGCGGGATTGACCTTGGTCCGCCACAGCAACAGGAAGACCGCAAGGCCGATGGCGCCATAGAAGATATCGGTGATGGCGCCGATGCCCATGATAATGGCGCCGGCCAGCACCAGCCCTACGGCGACCGAACCAAGGCCCGTCTGGATCGCCGGCCGCCAGCGCCAGGTGGCGAGATGCGTCCACAGACGGCCAACCGCGAAGGTGAGCAGCCCCGTCGGCAGGAAGAACGCCACCAGCGCCACGATCGCGCCGGGGATGTGGCCGACGACGGCGCCAATCGATGCCACCATCATCATGTTGGGGCCGGGAGAGAGCTGGCCCAGGCTGTAGAAGTGCAGGAGCTCGGGGAAGGTCACCCAGTGGTAGGTGTTGACCGTGAGTTCCTTGAGTTCGGGGAAGGCGGCCATGCCGCCGCCGACGATCAGCAGCGACGGGTAGGAGAAGACGACGGTGAGGTCCCAGAGCTGCTTCATCGCGGGGTCTTGTCCCGGGGCCGATGCCACCAGATCGCGACGGCTCCGGCGACGAGCAGCGCGACGGGAACGGACACCTTGAAGAA
>WBZX01000482.1_pt1 | contig 36137 bp, 46 predicted proteins | sample 5204211 | NCBI WGS metagenome assembly WBZX01 (sample SAMN12344362, study PRJNA552823) | activated sludge metagenome | biome: Activated sludge suspended growth; feature: Nitrification reactor; material: Wastewater; isolation source: activated sludge from nitrification reactor of wastewater...
ATTCAGAAATGTTAACGTCGGCGCGGCGGCTGAACCATCCGATAATTGCACGTCCCCGGCATTCGAGAAACGCAACTTACGCCCGGCCGTGAACGTCGCATGGGTCATCGTACGGGCAGCGGCGCCGGTACTGGCGTGGAAAATCAGATCTACGCTACTGGAGCTGTTTGGCACAAAAAATCCGACAACATCGTTTGCCCCGATGTTGTCAATATTCCACAGATTGGCAACATCATCCCATCTCGCATTATGGCCGAACCACACCCGCGCAAATGATGTCTGTGTATCTAGCACACCCTGCACAACCGCCCCGCCGGCCGCACTTCCCTGCGCGCTGATCAGCGCCACCACATTCACACTGCCATCAGCCGCCGTGCGCAGTAACTTCTCAGCCACGCCCGGATTGCTGCTACTGCCCAGCACCCCCAACGCATTCGTCCCATTCAGCCCTATCACATCCCAGGCGGCCCCGGCCACCGTGTGGTGCGCGGGATCGATGATCGAATGTTGCTTGGCATGGTGGGCATCCGGATTGCTGGTATGGGCCGCAAACGCCGTGCTCGTCACCGCCCAGGGCGCCTGGCTCTCGGCCAACGTCCCCGTATGGTAGGGACCATTCAACGCATGAGCCGACAGCCCACCCGTCCCTGCCGTCACGCTGCGGGCCTCAGTCAGCCACGGCACAATATAAGGCTTGAGGTCTTTGGCTAGTTCACTTAGCTTCATCCTTGATCCACCTGTCCCAAATCCCAGACACTGGGCGCCCCTTGCGGCTCCACGCGCAGCCGCCCGTTATTCCACTCAGCGCGCTCAATGAAGATGTTGGCCAGGCTCGCCAACGCATCCACATTGCCCGGCACATCAGCCAGGCGCACCCACTGCGCCGTCGGCAGCCAGCCGGCCGGCAACATGCGCCCCGTGGGCATCCGCAGCGCCCCATCCACGCCCAACAGCAAGTTATTGTCGCCGGCCAACTCCTGCAACTGGACCCGCAACACCCGATCCGCCGTTGTCGAGACCAGCAGCCGGCGCCCCGCGCTGCTGCCAGCATTGGCCAAGGCCTCGACCTCCGTCCAGCCCGTGCCGTCACCGGCACGATATTGCAACGAGTAGACCCCACTGCTATCCACCACATCAACCGCGGCAAAGAACTGATTGCAGGCATTGTAGATCTCCTGGATCTGCCGCGTCGTCTCCCAGGCGCCCAGCACCCGGAACGCCATGTCGGCATTCGTCGCCCGCGCTGACCAGCTCGCCCCCGTCCATAACTTGCACTGACCGCGGCTGTAGCCCAGCCCCTCATCCACATCAACCGCATAGTAGTTCGCAATATCGTTGGCGCCGGTACGGCTCACCACCACCCAATAGCTGCTGCCATAGCTGATCGTCGCCGTATTCCCCAGATCAAAAGCCACCCAGTTCATGGTCTCGTAAATGCTGGCGGCCGCCACCGTCGCCGACGCCAACACCGTACCTGGCGCCCCAGCACTATCGGCGCACAGCTCGACCTGGACACTATCCGCCGGCGCGCCCGTTTTCTTAATATTGATCACAATTTGATCAACCGTCCAACTGACATTGGCGGCCAGGCTGAAACTTTGCGCCACCTTCTGGCCATGGACCGTCAGCGTGACTGTCGCCGCGGGCAGTTCGCTAACGAATGTCGAGAGCGTCTTGACGCTACCCGCCTGCGCAATCGTCACACTCGCCCCGGCCGCCCCGGTCACAATCAAGGGCGGTGTATAAACCGTAATGGCGCCGGCGCCGGCCGCCTTCACCCGGCGCAACCCATTATTGCTGGCACTGCCCGAAATCGTAATGATGTCATCAGCCGCCAGGATGTTCAGCCCGTTGGCGCTGTCCAATATATCATCGCTGGGATCAAAGCTGATCGTCGTGGCTGTATACGTGGCGCCATCCTTGCCCGAGGCATCTAAGAGGTGCGCGCCGTTGTTGCTCGTGCTCCCTGTGACCTGCACATTGTGCCCCTTGGGCAGCGCGTCCAGCCGGTTCCCCGTATCATGGATCCGCCCATCCGGCGTAAAGCCCATTGTGGCCGCCGTCAACCCTTGGCCTAATGGTTGCTCCTGCCCACCCGCCAGATGCTCTTCCACGCCAGCCGGCTGGCTATAGTAGCGCCAGCCCAACGTTTCGGCCAGCCCCATACAGCGCAGCGTCGCGCCAGCTTGCCCTGGCTCCAGGCTCAAGTGGGCGCGCGGCTTGCTCAAGGTGGCCAGCAGCGTATCACGCAGCGCCGCCGCCTGGCTGGCCGAAACATCCGCCGCCGTATGCAGTAATTCTTTGTACCCATACCGTGCGATGCTCTCAGCATCTTCCGCCCAGCTCGTCGTAGAGCGCTCCGCCGCGCCATCGGCGCCATTGGTCGTATAGGCCACGGCAATCCGGTTGTACATCTGATCAAGTGAAAGCCCAACCTCAAGCGCCTCGGTGCGCAGCGTGACTTCGTAAATCATCCCCAGCCACACCGCCGTCCCTTCTGCGTTGCGAATACGCACCAGGTAGCCCAGCCAGCGCAAAAGCGCCCACAGCCCCTCCCTGGGTCCTGTGGCGGCAATCTCAGCGCGCAGAAAGCCCCCCTGGGCCGATTCGCCATAGGTCGGCGAATCGGCCACCACACCACTGGGCCAGGGCAGCAAATTCCCCCCGCTCTCAATCTCAACCATCCAGCTCACAGCGTGGCCCTCCGTTTGCGGTAATAGACGCGCACACTAAAACTGTTGGCGATCGGCGGATTGCTGGCGTTGGTGTCATGTAAGAAGAGGATACGCTGTTGGAGATTAGGATATAAAAAGAGCGGCAGCCCAATCGGTGTGTAAATAGGCTGGCCACCCACGTGGACGGTATTATCGATGCTATCGACCGTGATTGTGCTGCCGTTGGTGATGTTCAGACCACGCTGATAAATCCGGGCGAAACTATCGATCGGCGTGAACTGCACAAAGTCCACGCCGATCGACGTGGACGCGGTCGCCCGAATCATCAAAAGCAGCGTCAAGCTGCTCCAGCTCACGGCCCCTTGATCTGGCGGCAGCGGCACCGCACCCAGATCGACAATCGGCGTAGACGATGAAACATAGACCTCATCCCCAATAAAGAGGTCAACCAACCCCGTACTATCCCGAATCACCGGCTTGGCATAGAAACCCCCACTCACCGACACAAAGCGTGCCAGCAACCGGAAGAAGCGCCCGCCGCCATCCTGCAGCGTCGCCGACGGCAACGTCCATTGGATAAAAGTGGACCCGCTCCACGTCTTGGCCAAGTAGGCGCTGTTGCTGCTATTGCTGTCGCTGGTGCTCGTGCCATAGCTCGGCGCCGCCGCCTCGCCCTCCAAGATGTGGGCAAAGTTAGCCGGATCGCTATAGGCGTTGACGGCGATATACAAATTGCGATAAGCCTGGCTGCTGCCCACATTGTTGGTCAACGTAATCCGGCAGGGCGCCGGCAACGCGCCGCCCACTTGGCCGGCCGCAATCTCCACCCAGTTGTCATCCCCGGCGCCGGCATCGTCGTGATTCTCAATCGTCTTGCCCCCCGTGCCCGCGCCACTGCCCGACGTGCTGATCGCCAACTCGGTTTCACTCGACTCCCAGAAGTTGACCCGCTCCACAATCAGCAGCGCTTCCACCTTCTTCGTCGATTGGATATCCAAAGCGCCGTCGGCAAACTCCAGCCGGCCATCCATAATCTCCGCCCGCCAATACTCGCTGTCGGCGTCCAACTGCATTTCCAAAAAGATCCGTTGGCCCGCCTGTTGCGCCTGGCGCATCCGCGCCTTGACCAAAATCTGCTCAATTGTCCAGGCCGCCGTCTGCACCGCCGCCGCACTGGCGCCATAGAGCAGCAAACCGAGCGTATCCACAACAGTGAGCGCGTCAGCCGCCCCCACCTTCGGTGTATAGCCCATCACCAGCACATTGCTGCCACTCGTCAGCGAATAGGTTGTACTGCCATCATTCAACCGAATCAACACCGCCATGGGTTAGCCTCGCCGCTTCATAATCGTTGCCAACCGATAGGCCAACGCTTCCAGATCAATCTCGTTGGCCACCGTCGCATTGATCGTAATATTGATCGAGCCGGCCCCGGCCGCCACCATCGCCGGTGCGGGCGTTAACGTAGTTGCCCGCAATAGCGACCGGTCCAAGGGCAAGGCTTCGGTGGGGCTGCTGGTCAACGTGATCCCATCAGTGATCTTCTGCCCCAACATCGACCCCTTGACCGAAACCTCATCCCGGCTATTGGTCGGTTCATCAGCGCCGCCCCCGCCTAACCACCAAGGCCGCTCGGGGAATGCCCACCCGCGAAACGGATTCGGCAAAGAAAAGCTGGCCAGCCAATCCCGGAAACTTTGTAGCGCCGTTTGCACCGATGCCACCTTTGTCCCGATGGTGCTAGCGGCCGCCGAAATTGACTCAAAGGGATTGGGGAAGGATAGCCCACCAATAAAGCCCTTTAGCCCATTAAAGGCATTCTGCACAGCGCTGGTAATCTGTCCCATCACGCCCTTGACGTTGATGCCCAACTGTTCCATAGTCGTCAATACAGTGTCCGCCACCGCCCCGATCAAGGTCTCGACAATGCTATTCAGATCGACAAAGACCGTGCCAATCGTCTCGGCAAATGCGGTCACCAGATCGCCGGCCGCCGTCCAGGCGCCCGCCCAATCGCCATTGATCACGGCCACCACCAACGCCGTTGCCGCGCTCACCATTTCGGCCATGCCATTGACAAGGTCAGCCACCGTTGTCAATGCTTCGCCGACCACTTCCGGCAACCGCATAAACGCACTGCTGATGAGGTTTACCCCGGTTAAGGCAACGACGGCCAACGTTCCGCCGAGAAACGTAACAAGTGGTTGAAGCGCAGTGAAGAGGTTTTGAAAGGCGGCCATAACCTCATCTAGCTTGGGCCCTAATGTCCCGAAGATCGTGACCATCCCCGCAAAGCTTGTCTTTACCCGTTCAATCGCCGGCCCAAAGGCATCCCCAATCATCTGCATCACCGACCCAGCCGCTTCTGCAGATGTACTGGCAGAACTTTGAAATCCCGCAAAAGCGCTTTGAATCGACGCTACCGCGCTCGTCACCGTTGACTGTATGCCCCCCCAGTCATTTTCCCACGCATTGCGCAGGATTGCGCTCGCGGCAATCAACCCGCCGACCGCCGCCACCACGGGCGCCATACTGGCCACCAGCCCACCCAGCGCCACCACCACCGACCCGCCGATGATGCCACCCAGCACGACCAGCACATCCTTCCAACTGACAAAGCTACCAATCGCCTCAGCCACCGGCGCCAGGGCTGCCAGCACCGCCGCTATAAAGGGCTGCCAGGCATTGATCGTCGTCTGAATCGAGACCCACAGATTGCCCATGCCCTCGACCAGCCCGATCAAACCATCCATCAACGCTGGAATATAGGCCGCCACCAGCCCGATGCCCGCCGCGAATCCACCGAAGAGCGCCACAATGCGCCCACTATTTTCGCTCACAAAGGCGCTCAGCGTTTCCGCCAACTGGCGCACCACCGGCAGGAAGGCATCGCCGATCTGAATCTTGACCGTCTCAATCACGCCGCTCAAGATTTCCATCGCACCCTTGGTGTTATTCATTCTTTCCGCCGCTGCGTCCAGCGCATCAACCTGCCCCATACGCACCTGCAGCGCCTCAAAGGCCGTAATCCCATCCTTGGCCACGGCATTGAGCGCGTCCTGGCTGACCCCCAATTCCTTGGCCGCCAGCGCCACATCGGTATAAACCACCTTACCACTATCGGCCAGCGCCACCGCCGCCCGCATCGCGTCACTGCCAAAGATCGTGGAGAGGGCCGCATTCTTTTGCTCTTCGCTCAGCCCGGCCAGCGCCCCGGATAGAAGAGAACTTACATCGGCCATGCTTTTCAAGTTGCCCTGGGCGTCAAAAAAGGCGTTACTGCCATCGGCCGCCAACAACCCAAGCTCTTGCATTGCCGCCGCCGCATCGTTGCTCTTGGGGATGAGGGTCTGGAGCATTGTTTTGAACGACGTGCCGGCATCACTGCCGGACCCGAAGAGCGGGGAGATCGCCGCCAGCGTCGTGTTAAAGTCGCCGAATTCCACGCCCACACTGCTGGCCACGCCACCCGCCTGCGCCACCGCCAGCCGATAATCATCAATGCTGAATTTACTCTTACTGGTCACCGCCACGATCTGGCTGACCGCGTCCGTATAGCTGCCGGCCGAATCTTTGAACTGCTTCATCACATCGGTCATGATGCCGGCACTCACCGCAAAGTCGCCGCCCGTCGCATTGGAGAGCAGCACAGTGGCTTCGGCCGCACCGTTCAACACTTCCGTCATCGTCAAGCCGTTGGCCACCAGGCTCTTAATGGCGTCGGCCGCCTCCAAGGTTGACACTTTCAGATTGGGATTCATCCCCAGATCTAGGATCAATTGCTTCAGCGGCGCAATCTCGTCCCGACTCTTCTGCATCGTTGCCGCAATCCCACTCATCGACGCTTCCAAATCAGACGCCATATTGAAGCCATCCACCGCCGTGGCCGCCATGGCGCCCCCCAGCGCCACCACCCCGGCCGCCGCCACGCCCCCGGCCATCAGCCCAAAGCGCGACAGCGACGCCCCCACGCCCATCGTATTCTTTTCGACGCTACTGATCGACGCGTTGACCTGGTCAATGCCTCTCACGGCATTGTTGGTGTCAGACTCGAATTTGATCAGGAGGTTGGCGACTGTCGTTGCCATCGTGCGGCCTCAGCTTCATTCTCTGCATATTGCGCCGCGAGCGCTACCTGCAGCCACCAACTGGGCTGCTTGGCCAACTCCCACGGCGCCACGCCTAAATATCTGGCGCCCCGGAGGAGCGCATACCATTCGGGTGGCTCCCCAATTAACCCGCCGCTAGTGAGCCACCGTTGGAGGTCGCGGCGTTCTGAGGGTCCGGGCGCATGTCTCCAGTAATCGCCTTGACCACACTACTCAAGAAGAAAATCGGCAGCTTGCGCAGCGCCTTCTCGGTTGTGGGGCTCGGCTTCTCATCATCACCGATCAGATCCCAGGTAAGTATCGTCAGGGCCAGAAACTTCGCCAACGCCCCACCCCCGCGCTGCTCGGCGAGCGTATTCAAAAACTGATCTTCACTCTCCGGCGTCACCGCGCTCGGCCGATAGGTAACGGTCAACATCTCCCCGTCCCCCAGGTCAACCGGCACCGTTCGCTTATCGGCCAAAATACTCGCTAACTTCGGCATACTCTCTCAATCTCTCAATCTTTGTTTAGTCAGCTATCGAACTACAACGCCGTCAGCGTATTATTCACCAGAATCTGGCTTGCTTTTGCCCATCCGGCATCATACGTTTGATCAAAGGTCCACTCGATGGCATAGACGCCATCCTGATCTTTAAACTCACTGACCCCACTGACAATGCCACAGATCGAATGCTGGAAGAGCCACGTATAGGACGATGCAATGATCGGCCCCACCGCCTTGATCTGAATAAACCGTTTGTCGCCGGCCCGCATATTGGTCAGCAGCCCCATGCCCACGCTGTCGGCCGCCACCAGCAACTTCAACTGGGCCTTGGGTTCCGTCTCCACATGGGCCGCAAATGAGCCTTGCGCCGCGTCGACTGGCCACACGGCCCCAACCTTCGAGTCAAGCTGATAATCGCCACTAAATACCCGGCTTAGTTTGGTCGTGCCGATGCCGCCCGCCGTAGCATCCAGATAAACCGAGATCTCCGTAGGCAAGACCGGCTGTAAGGCGATTTCGGTGGGGCTGCTGGTCAACGTGATCCCATCAGTGATCTTCTGCCCCAACATCGACCCCTTGACCGAAACCTCATCCCGGCTAAACGCATAGCCCCACGAATCAAAGATGCCGTAGGCTATCTTATGCGCCCGTGCAGCCGACCCCATTTCAACGGTATAGGTCTTGGCCGTATCTTCCGTGGCCTGGCCCGGCGTAAAGGTCCATTGATAGGCCGCCGTCGCGCCCTGCTGGACCGGCGCCGCATAGTTCATAATGCTCGAAAGATGGTAGACCACATCGGTATAGACCATCTGCCCGCTCACCTTAGCCGCTGCCCATTCCTTGGACTGCGCCCCTACGGTCGCATACTTGCCGCCCAGCGGCCGGAACATCTTCACCGCCGTCTGAATACTCGGCTCGATCAGCGTGGCCAACAACTTCTTATTCGCCGCCACCGCCGTTCCCGACGTGCTCTCGACCCCGATTTGTACGACCTGACTAATTGACGCTCGTTCAGGCATCGCCTTCTACTCCTTTACAATGACTGCGCAATTATCCGATACAACCCGCCCAGATGGCGGTATTGGGTTTCCCCGCTCACATCCACATACGCCAACGGCTCTTCCCGGGTACAGGCCAGAATTGCCCCATCCACCACGCTGCCCGTCGCGCCATGCAAGACGGCATCAATGCGATCCGCCAGCGGCTTCAATGCCGCAAAGCTATTCGTGGCGCCGATCACCTTGACCTGGAAGAGCGCATTCAACATTATGCGCGCCGTCCCCACGCCCATCACATCCGTCCCTGCCTGCATGGCAAAGAGGAGGAAGGGAAACTGCGCCGGCTGGGGCGCAATGTACCCATAACAGCGTGCCCCCACGGCGGCCGCCAGCGTCGCATCACCGGTCAACGTTGTATAAAGCCACTGCTCCACCCGCACCGACTCGATCATCTGACTGCCTCATTCACAACCTTGGCCATCTGGCGCTTGAGCTTGGCCACCGCCCGCTCGCCGGCCGGCGTCATGAATGGCCGTGGCGGAAGCTTCACCGTGCCGAATTCATGAAAATGGCCATAGAACTCAGTCGAGATCACCTCATACCCTTTGCCCCGGCGCCGCACCTTGATCCCCTTTTCCATGGCGTGTGTATCCTTGGGCGCCAGCGCCCGGGCCTCGTCGCGTGCCTCCAGCGCCACATCCTTCATCGCCGCCGGCGCCGCCACCTTGAGCGCCGTCTTCACCGCCGGCAACTGATTCGCTTTAATCTGAAAACTAGCGGACATCAAACGACCTCCCGGCACATCACAACCTGTTCCCGGTTGCGCCCCTCAACATCACCGATACTCACGATCTGCAGGGTGCGCCCCTTCCAGCCAAAGCGATGCCGGATCGTCAAGCTCACCCCACCCGCCTTGGCGCGCAAATTGACCTTGTGCGAGATCGTCCCCTGTATCTGTTCGCCGGCCGCCGTATATTGCTCTTGGCCATTCGCCATGCGCACCCGGCCCCATACCGTGGCCACCGTCGCCCATGACTGCGTCTCGCCGCCCATGCCATCGGCCACGGCTGTATAGCTTTGAATGGCAATCCGTTCCCGCAACTGGCCCGCCTGCACTATCTCACCTCATACAAATACAGCAGCGAATCCACCGCCATCTGCACCATGCCGCTCGATACCACACTACCACCGGCCACCACCGCCTCCCGGTTCTCATACCAGTGCCCGATCAGCAACTTCAGCGCCTGTTTAATGGGCAAGGGCACCGCCGCCGCGCCCCCATAGCCAGCCGTATACGTGATCGCAATCGGCCACAATGGCCACAGGGCCGCCGTTGGCCAACTCTGGTTCCCAGCCAGGCAGATATAGGCGCCATCCGGTGACAACGTATAGACCGCCGAAGAGAGCGTTTGCATGTTGCCCGCACTATCCTTATAGGTCACATTAGTCACGCCCGTAATCGGTGGATAGCTCAACAGCAGCCCATCCGCGGGCCACTCATCCAGTGTCTGGCGCCAAGTCTGCGTGCAAAGGCTAATCCAGCAACGCTGCTCCACATAGATGCGCGCCGTCGTGATGAGCGTGGTAATGTACGCATCATCGTCCGTATGCTCGACCCGGCAATGTGCCTTCGCCTCGCTCAGCGTCAACGGCTCTTCTGTTGGCCCCGTCACCAAAACCGGCAGCATATTATTACCCTCGCTTGCGCTTCGCCGTCGGCATCACCGCCGCTTCCGCGTCCGGCTCTGCACTGGCCGTCTCCACGTCTGCCGGCGCCGGCCTGGCCTTGCCCAGTCGAATCAACAGATCCGCTTCGCTGGCGCTCGCCGCCACCACTTGCCCCGGCTCCACCGCCAATCCGCCGACTACCGTGCCGCGGATAATTTCAATCTCAATGCCCGGCATGATTACCTTCTTTCCCGTGTGGGAACAAGGTGACAGATACTTGTCACCTTGTCACCTATTAGGTCGTCAACGCGTCCAACATGGCTGAGAACGATTCAGGATGGCGGACCGCAATATCGACATCCTGGAGCACGATCACACGCACCGTGCCGGTTGTGCTGGCTGTGTAGGGATCGACCATCAGATCCAGGCCGCCCCACATCCCCATCAACAGGTCGCGCCAGTTGCCAAAGAAGATCGCCGAACAGACGCCCGACGAGCTGCCCTTGGTCAAGGTGCTGCTAACCTGATTGCTCACCAGCGAGCGATAGCCATTCAACGGCGTTGGCCCATCCTGCCACGTCCAGATCCCGGTGCCGCTGCTGACTTCAGTTAACTTGAGCTTGCCGCGCACCTTGGTATTGGTGATATAGGCCAGATTGCCCACATCCGCATTGTCCTGGGCCACCTCAGTCTCCAGCCCCACCAGGTGCGTGCGCGTCGGCGCTAGCCCGTTGGTGCCGCCGGCGACACTCCCAATCCCCGACGTAGCCGCCACCCCGGTCGGCTGGTTGCTCGACCCCGACCCGTGCAGGCCCACCCGGTCAATCTCGAGGCCCAAGATCGTCGCTAGGTCCATCCGCATAAAGGCTTCAATATCCAGGCTGGATTGCTTCAGCAACTTGCGCGAGGCATCCGTAAAGGCGCCCACCGTCTTCGGGTTCATCGGCACCTGGTCGAAGGCTTGTTGGCTTTCAGTCGGCGCGCCACTTTCCGCCACCCAATAGGCCGTCGCGCCACCGGTCTGCCGTGGAATCGCGATGTCACCGACCAGCCCGGAGAGCACGGTAATCCCGGCCTGTTGCAACACCATGCGGTTGCGCAGCAGGTCGATGAAGTTCTGTGCCAGTAGATTGGTGGCCACCGTATGCCCGCCGGCCGTGGTGGTGCCCTTGGTCAGGTCACGCTGCTCACCGGCCATCCAGTCATACGGCACGAATAGCCCCTGGGGGGACAACCCCGTGCGCTTGGCCACCGCCTCACTGGCTTCCATCTCCAGGCGCGCATTTCGCCAATCCCCAGTCGTCATCGCATTGATCGCCTTGATCAAACTGTACTGGCGGATATCCTGTTGGCTCATGCCAATGTTCGGATCGGCAGCCGGCCCCGGTCGCACCCCACGGCGGTCAGGCTGCTGCATCTGTGCTTCCCGCGCCTGCAGATCCCGCTCCCGGTCAATCTTGGCCTGAATCGCATCCGCCTCGCTCAGCAGGTCCGCATAGCGTTTCTCTTCATCGGCCGTCAGATTGCGAGTCTCTTTTTCGGCCGTGTCCAACAGCGCCCGGGCCATCTGCACCTTTGCCGCCCGATCATGCTGCCATTGCAAAATCTTATCCATAAGTCTTTATCTCCTGGGTATAACCTTTAGGGTTATAGCTGTCTGGTTAATAAGTCCAGTCGCCGCCGCATCATCGTCAAGCGCGCCCGCGCCGACTCTGCGCCGTTTCCCTGCACCCTCGCCCGAAAGCGCTCCGGGATCTCTGGTATGTAAAATGCGCTGGCGGCCGGCGAGCTTGTCGAGCCGTCGCGCACACTTACGCTCGTCTGTGGGTAGGCCGGAAAGGTCACCGGCGAAACCTCATATAGCTTCACCTTGGTCAACGTCCGCACCAATTCCCCGTCGATTTCATCCCACTCCTCATCCAGGGCACGGAAGAGGAAACTCATCTGGTTGACATCGCCCCGATCAATGTTGGTGAGGAAGTGCTGTGCCAACTGGGTATCCGGCGGATCAATCTCAATGCGCAACCCCATCTCATCTTCATTCAGGCGCAGCGTGTTGTTTGTAGTGCGGCCCAGCACATAGTCCGGGTTATGGTTCCACAGCCCCCGCACGTCATCGCTCAGCGACGCCGCAAACGCCCCCGCCCGGATCTTCTCCCGAAAGCCCCAACCCAGTGGCAACGAAAGCTGATCAAAGACCGCCGCATAGCCGCGGATCATCGGCGCCGCCCCTTCCGCCCGCCGTTCCAGCGTCACCGTACTCATATAGATTCGCTCTTCAATCGCTTCCACCATCATCTCCTTAGTCCTGCTACGCCGCCATCACCACACAATCACACCCATCATGGATCGGCCCGTGTCTGGTGTTTCGGCGCACTAGCATCTGCCCCTCTTCGCCACCGTCCAGATACTCGCCACCCATGACGAAATAGCCGGCAATGCCCACAATCTTGCCACTCAAACTACGGCACGCATTACAACTGCTGCCCGTAGCCATCCAGCGCAGATACTGCACGCCCAGCAGCCCATAGGCCGCAATCGCCAACGCATTGCCCGCCTCCACCGCCTGGCGCCTGGCCATCGCCTCCGGCCGGCTTGCTTCCCACCCGTCAAGCCGTTGCTCAATATAGTCAGCCGGGTCGGCGCCATCGGCCTGGGCATCATTCAACAGCGCTTCCACTTGCCGGCGGCTGGCCGCCACATGCCCATTGGCCATGGCCGCCAAATAGTCGTCGATAAACTTGCGCAGCTCATCAGCCACGCCCGGATCATCCTGGCCCAGCTCCGCCGCGGCCGCCGTCATCGCCTGCCCGGCATAACTCGCCATCAACGCCCCAAATGCCTCGCTGAGCACCGCCGGGAATTCGTCATAAAACTGGCGTAACCAAGTGCGAAAATCAGCCAGGCTTCGCTTGCGCAGATGCTTATCCACCGCCCGCCGCAGATCCGCCACTTCCCGGCGCACCACCCGCTTCGCCACATCCTGGAAGAGCGGCTGCATCGCACTGTGCAATTTCGTCTTGGCCTCCAGCAGCCCCTGTTGCCGCTGCAGTTCCTCATCCGTCGCCCCATCATCAGCACGCCACTCTCTCTTCCCATCCGGCCCATTCGTCTTATTCGTCGTATCCGTCCCCTGGTTTCCCTGCCCCGCCGGCGCCATATTCAACGGCTGCAATAGCGTATCCCCACCATCCAACGGATTGAGATTCTCTTTCTCACGCGCCTCATTGGGCGTCATCCACCCCGTTGTAATCGCGCTCTGGTACGCCTGGTAACGGCTGCCCGTGTCCCCCCGCAGCAACCCATCGACCAGGAACTCGGCAAAATAGCGCTCACGTTCGGCCGGCGAAAGCAGATCGCGATAAATAGCCTGCTCCCAAATCGCCAGCCACGGCGCCAAGGTAAACGCAACAAACTCCGTAGATTGATGCTCGATATTGCTAAACGTTGCTCGTTCCAAGTCCCCAATCATGTGAGGAGGCACCCGGAAGATGCTGGCAATCTGCGACCGCTGGAATTTATTCGTTTCCAAAAACTGGGCGTCCTGGGGAGGAATCCCCACCGTGGCCACATCCAGGCCCTCTTCCAGAATCGCCACCCGGTGGGCATTCTCTACCCCTTGATGGCGCGCCTCCCAACTGCTCAGTAGTCTAGTAAATGCCTGCTGGCTCAACTTCCCCGGATGCTTCAACATAAGCCCGGGCCGGGCGCCGTTATCATAGAACTTATCGCCATAGAGTTCGAGCTTGTTGCTAACCCCCAACGTCCGTTCCATCAACCGGATCGGCGAATAGCCCAGCAGACCGTCAAAGCCCAGCCCACGCAGATGTAAAATCTCATACCACTCAAAGTCAACCGTGCCATACTCCACCGACGAATAGCGATAGCGCAACGTCAGATCCGTCAATAGCCGCTCGACCGTCATACAGTCTGGGCGCAGTGGCCACAACTCCAGCACCTGGGCACGGCGGTTCCACACAATCTGCGCATACGCATTGCCCCACGTCGCCAGATGCCCCTGCATCATCATGCGCATTTCCACGCTCGTATGCTCTGGATTGGGTAGATCATGCAATAGTCGATAGAGCGGATGGCCCACCGCCCGTTGTTTGCTCCGGGCTTGGCGCTCATAGAAAAGCAGCGGCAAACTGGCCAGCGACTCCGCCAGCACGCGCACACACGCAAAGACCGCCGCAATCTGCATCGCCGATGAAGGCGTCACCGGACCATCCCCGCGGATCAACCCGCGCAACGTCGCCATCAACTCATTGCCCAGCGTCACCCCACGCCGCTCGTCACTCGGTTCCCACAGCCGTGATAATACGCTCATCGTTAGCCTTGTTTATTGTGCTTGGCTTGCCAGCGCTGGATCGCTTCCTGCCGCGCCATCCATACACTCACCACGATCAACAGCGCCCCCAGCGCCGCCAACAGCCCCACCACACCCATCTGCAAGTAAATCGCCGCCATCAGGCATACAGCCCCCAACAGCGCCGTCACATCGCTCACCCCGATCCGGCTCATTCTGCTCCACCAATCGAAACTCTTGGCGCATTGCGTTGACCTTCTTCGGGGTCAGCGCCCCGGCCGCCACCAACACCGCCACCGTCCTGCGTTGGATTGGTAGCCCTCGCCACGCCATATACGCCGCCTTATTGCTAAACCGTAACCCTGTCGCCCGGCTATTGATCAAAAACGCCCCATGCGTGCGCAGCACCTCGATCAAATGCTGCTGGACTGGCGTCAACGGTCGCTCACTCATAGCGTACGAATGTCCTGCTCTTCATAAATACTCTTCCCCCCGCCATGCCGCACCGCCCGATCCAAGCCCATGATCAGGGCCACCATGCCGTCAATGCGCTCGGTTGACGCCTGCTTATCCGGCTTGATATTGCCGGCCGGATCTTCCCGTGCCACCAAATTATCTGCCATCCAAGTGAGCACCGGATTGCCGCCGTGGTTCAACTGCCGGGCCAGGATCAGCTTTTCCAATTCCTTCATCGGCGCCGACATCGACGCAAAGCCCTGCCCCATCTGTACCATCGTCATGCCCTGCTCTTCCAGGAACTGGTAAACCTGGGCCGCACCCCAGCGGTCAAAGGCCACCTCCACCACATCAAAGCGCTGAGCATCCTCATCCACCTGGGCATAGACATAGCTATAATCAATCACCTCGCCCGGCGTCGCCTCAATCAGACCCTGTCTCACCCAGCTTTCATAATTGACACCATCTTTTCGACTGCGCTCATGCATTGCTTTCTCAGGAATCCAAAAGCGGCCAAGCACCTGGTACGGCTCCCCGTCGATTTCTGGGGGGAAGACCCACACCAACGCGGTAATATCCGTCGTGCGGCTCAAGTCCAGCCCGCCATAACAGCGCCGGCCCCGCAGCCCATTCTCATCCACACTGCCGGCGCAGGCCCGCCAGGCATCGGGATCAAGCCACTTCGTTTCCGCCTGGGTCCACACATTCAAATGCAGCCGTAAGAAGCTATTCAGCGCGCTCGGCATCTCTTTAGCCTTCAGCGCTTTTCGCTCCAAATCATCCGGCTTCACACTAATCCCAAAATTAGGATTCGCTTTCGCCCAGACCTTAGCGTCTCGCCAATCATCCTCTTCATCAATCGTGAAGATGACCCCAAAGAAACTGTCATCAAATGACACACGATTGAGAATCTTCTGCGTATATTCGTGCAGCTCCCAGCACAGCGACGCCCGGTTAAATCCCGCCGTTGTAATCCCCAGCAGAAGCGGCTGCCGACGCGCACCGGTGGCCGTCTCCAGCACATCCCACACATCGCGATTTTTGTGGGCGTGCAGCTCATCCACCACCGCCCCGTGAATGTTGAGGCCGTCCATACTGTCGGCATCACGCCCCAACGGTTCAAACTTGCTGGCCGTCCCTTCCACATGTAGGTTATCTTTATAGACCCGGATGCGCTTGCGCAGAAAGGGCGAAGCCTTGACCATACGCGTGGCTTCACTATGAGTAATGCGGGCCTGGTCGCGCTTCGTAGCGGCCGTATAGACCTCGGCCCCTGGCTCGCCGTCGGCATCAAACAGATACAGCCCAATCCCGCTGGCCACCGTGCTCTTACCATTCTTACGCGGCACCTCCACATAAGCCGTCCGAAAGCGTCGCAACCCATCTTCCCGCTTCCACCCGAAGATCACCCCGATCAGAAACTGTTGCCACGGCTCCAGCGTCAACGGCTGCCCGGCCCACTCCCCTTTGCTATGTCGGAGGAACTGGAAGAACTTGATCGCATGGCTGGCCGCATCCTCATCAAACCATACCCCACGCTCGCCGCCCTCCTCGAGGTCCCCCAAGTGCCGTTGACACGCCAGGCGCACCCACTTGCAAGCGGGCTGTCGCCCCTGTAGCACATCGCCAATGTACTGCTCGATCACGCTCATCGATGTCACTTATCGCGCTTAAACTCTTCATAGGGATCGACAGTCGGCGCTTCCGGCACCTTCACCCGGCTGCGACTACTGGGCGTCATCCCGAATTCAGTCAGAAAGCTCTTCATGTGCTTCATTGCCTGCGCTGCAACATTTAGCCACGGACTCGCCACCGGATAGCCACTTTCCGTTTCTTCGATCATTTGGAATGTCGGCTTACTCATCTCTTCCTGGGCCTGCACCCACTGCGCCCACGCCTGACAGTACGCCGCCAACGCTGCCCGATCCAATTCCGTCAGCAACCCCAACTCAAACAGTTGCTTACTCGTGCGGTTCCACTCCTTCTTCGCCTCCCCGGTCAGATGCTTCGGACAACTCGGTCGCTTCTTCGTCGGCTGTGGCTCGCGCCCATTCATCGCCCGCTTCCCCGGATTCCCGCCCAGCCTCTTCAACGCCGTCGGCTTCGGTGGCCTCCCCGCCATCTGCCCCTCCTCGCAGCACTGCCATCTCCATATCATGGAGCACTATAGTCTTGACACCCTCAGGCAGCATCTTGGATAGCGATGTCGAAATATAGTCTCTCTCTGCATGCGATAGCCGAAACCCATTTCGGAGCGTCAAAACAACCAAATCGCCGGGTTGTACATTTATGATACGTAGGTTCCCAATGGGTACCGTATTCTGCTCAATCAAGCCCATAACCTTTTCAACCTGCTCTGGACTCATACCCCCCCTAACGCATTTCGCGGGTGCGAAAAGTTAACCACCCGGCCGGTCTACAGCAAAAACGTCTAGAGATTTGATCCCCCTACCCCCCTGCCATCGTCTTGCGGCTGTGACAGGGCTTGCATAGTGGCTGCAAGTTGCTCCATTCGTCCTGCCCACCATCCCGCTTGGGGGTGATGTGATCGACCTCGGTTGCTGCCACTGTTATGCCCACCTTGCTGCACTCAATGCACAGTGGATTCCTACGTAAGAAAGCCAATCGCAACCGTTGCCACTGTCGATCATACCCACGCTGGGCTGCACTACCACGCTGCTCATCATACTGACGCTGGCGTGTACGCTTGGCTACATCACCGCACACACTGCACTTACCATCACGTACAATGCCAGGGCAGCCAGGCTTACGGCATGCAGTGCCGGCACGCTGTGTCATTGCTTCAACACGTCCGCCACTCGACGGACCCATGCCGCACCGAACGGACGAAAGGTAGACAACCCGGCATAGAACTCCAGGCGCAGCGCGGCATAGCGCACCAGGTCGCCACCACTGTCCTGCAACAGTTGATTGGCTCGGCTCACACCACAATTGACCGCCGTATCAAAGTGCATCAACGATAGTGGCCAGTCCAGTTTATCGGCGCCACTGGCCTGCCAGTAGTCACGTTGATAGATGGCGACGGCCTGATCCCTGGTCAAGTGTGCAATATCAAGATCGGGATAGCTGCGTTTGCTGATGCCCATGTTCGTTAGACCGCCCGGATCATCCGGGTCATTAGCCAGCCCGCCTTCCCAGCGTAGGACAAAGGCAATAGCCCGCTCCCAATCGGTTTGGGGAATGGCCACATTGAGCAACAGCACACCGGCCGGCGTGCGCTCGGCCACCCAACCGGATAGACCACCGCGGCACCATACCGCATACCAGGTGAGGTTATCCACGTTGGCGGTTTCACCCAGCAACTTGACCTCTTCACCCGGCTGTAGAATCAACAGCACATTTTGCTCAGCCTGCTTGCCGACATAACCGGGCGCGTGGCGTAACTTCGTGGCCAGTTGTACCACCGCCCGACGCCATTCGGTTGGCTGCGGTGTGATCGCAGCGGTCGCCGTCGGCGTGCGGTATTCGTTGCGCATGGCCTGACGGAAATCCTCGATCACGCCTGACTTATTACCGATCTCCCACTGGTCGTGATCGTTCCAGCGATACAAACAAAGGCTAAATATCTTTTGGCTGTTGGTCTGCTGGTTCCAGTCGTCGATCTCGGCATAGGCGGCTTGGACCCACCCGGTGTTGGCATCCACCCAGCCGTGATCGCCCTGGTTGGTCTCGGTGATATAAACCGGAATGGACCGCATGGCCAACGGAATCGCCGCCATGAATTCACGATAGGCGCGGAAGTGCAGCAGCCGATGGGCAAAGGTAGGATTGCTCATCTTGGACTCGCTGACCAACAGCGACGGGTGGGCGCCGTGAGTGTAGGCGTGCAGGGCAATGCCATCACACAGACCCACATAGCGCAGCATATCTTCAAAATACCGGATCCAGTCGGCTTCGACGTTGCCGGCATAACCGCACTTGGCACACCAGGGCGCGACGGCCGCCACGATCACCTGGTCGGTTTCGTGGCCAGGCAGATCCAGGATGGCATCCCGACAGAAGGTGTAATACATGGCGTAGCGCTGGGGCGTGATCGGATTGCTGGCGGGCCATTCGTTGGGATGATTCGGCTCGTTGCCGATAATCCAGCGGGTGCAGCCCGGCGACGCCGCAACCCAGTTGGCGCAGCGTTGGGCGAACAACTCATGCTGCTCGCCGTCGGGCAAGGTGCCGGCACTGCCATAGCCATGATTCAGGCGCGCAATAATGCCCAGCCCCTTGTCGGACCATGGCCGATAATCTCGGCCACTATGGTTTTGGGGGTCGGCGCCCAGCTCCTCGGTAAAGACGATCCAGCCCGGCCGGCCGGCATCGAGCATGAGTTGTTCCCCGCCGGCATCGTGCAGGCCAAAGATAAATTGGCTCATTTCATTCCCGCCAGTTTTTTCAAGACGGCCATGTCACTTTCGAGTGCCGCAACCCGCGCAGCCAGGCCGGCCGGCTGCGGTAACGGATCGATGATTGCAGGCTTGCTCATCACAATGCGTTCGCGGAAGATGATATAAAAACTATTGTGATGCCAGGTATTCCCGCTGCCCACATCCTCAACCAAGCCATGTAACCCGCCTACCAGATCGCTAACGCGCTGGCCATCACGCTCTAGCCAGACGGTTAGCTTCATGCCCTTATAAATGGGCACATTGCCCACCGGCTCATCCAGCCCCTTATCCAGTGCCACTGGTGGCGCCTGCTCGTCAGTGCGGCGCCCTTCCCACGTCCAGCCAATCCGCAGCGTAGTATCCCCACGGATCAACCGCCCCAACGCATCGATCACGTCAACAAAAACATGATGGCGCCCTTGATTCTCGGCCGGAGTCAAATGGTGGATTACGGCCGCTTCATAGCGATTGTCGGCAGTGCCGGCCACGGTGGCCCCAAAGTCGCTATAGTCACTGCTCGATAGATGATTGCGCCACGTTAGAAAAAGAGTGTTGGCCATATCAATCCTTCTTTAGCTCGGTCACATTCAATTTGGCCAGCACGTCCCGTAAAATCGTCGGCACAGGTACACCGGCCGTCGCCGCATTTTCTAAGATCGAAATAAACTCATTGGCGATATAGAAGCCGGCGACGACTTCAGTCAGTGGCAAGTCGAGCCGTAAGTGTTGCTGGATGATGGCCGTCGCCGCGATCAACGCTAGCTCCACGGCCTTTTTACCAATGCCCAGATAGCCTTTGTGGCTCTCCAGCGACTGCGTTTGAATGGCCGCCACCAGCCCCGTCACGAAGTCGAGTACCATCAGCAGCAACAGCATTTGTAACACGAGCGAGATACTGGCCCAGACACCGGCCAGCAGCCCCGCGGCCATTTTGACTACAGTCAATCGCGACATCACACCCTCCACGGCAACAAAATAAAAAAGGCGCACTCTTCCCCGGTTTGGGAAAAGTGCGCCGCATTTTCTACGTAACGCTTATCGATTTTTGGCTGCTGTGCGGATTGTGATGATTTTGGGCTGGAACTCGATCTTAGCCTCTTTGTGGCCCGGCAGAATGTGGATCGAGATCTTATAGCCGCCCGCGACGCTGCGGAGTAACTCTGGGAGTTCATCGCCTAATCGCTTTACGATCTCGGCGATCAATTTAGCTTCTGGAGCCTCTAACGCGTCGTTCATGCCCTCATTGTAGCACAGTCACTTAATATTATCGTAAATAGAACGCTTGTCCTGTGCGCCGTTTTGCTGAAATTTCGGCGGCCAATGGCTTGAGATTTTGCAGCGGTCCCCCGCCTTGCGTTGTAAAGCAAAAGGCGCACCAGAGTCACCTGGTGCGCCTTTTGCTTTATCCGTTAGGTTGGTATAGTCGGCACCCAAACCTGTGACGTGTACTGCCGATCGACTCGCTGGCCTACCATCTTATAGGCCGGCTGGCAGACAATCGCAGCGACCTTGCCATTGTTCAGGCCCGTGTAACGCTTGACCTCCAGCCGGGTCAAGCCTTTGGGATGATGGCGAAACAGGCTGCGCACCACCCGCTCTGGGCTTTGTGCCGGCACAAAGCGGCCATCAATCCACTCGAAGTCAACCTGGTCGAAATAGCGCTCCCCAAACTTGGTGCGCAACATCGCCTCGAACTGGGCCACGGGCTGCATGTCCAGCGGATCAACGGCCCGGGTTTCTTGCGCAAATTCAGACTGCCAGCGCTTGGCGTTGCTCACCGCCGACGATGCCCGATTATCGTCGGCGTAGCGTTTAAGTTGAACGGTCATTGGTGCCTCCATCTGTTCCATCTGTTTCCTGGGAAACACCACTCAACGCCTTGATCAGCTTCTTTGTGGCCTCCACGGTGTGCATAAACTCGCGCAGCTCGCTGTTGTGTTCACGCGTGTTTCGGTACATTTGTTCCAAGATGAGTTTGCACGCCGCGGTCGGATCAGCACTTTTGTCAAAGACCTGCGTCCAGCTATACGTAAACGACTTGGCCGCCGCCCGCCAAAACCCGATACTGTTCCACAGTGCGTGTTTATCCTGATCTCGTAGCCAACGCTGCCAAGTATCATGGGCCTCGTTGTTGATGGCTTCTATTCGGCGCTTGCGTTCGTTCTCGGCTTCCATCTTGGCCTGCACTTCGACATCACCACTGGTCACGTCGCCAAGAGCGTCGCGCTTTTCATTGTATTCGGAGTGATTAAGGCACCCCAGACACACATTGGGTGCGTTGTCCGGGTCAGGCCGGTAGGCAAATTGAGCGTTGTATTCTCTATAGACGAGGGCCATACACTCACACCCGGCATTACAACCACCCTGCTCGACTAGAATGCGGTCTTTGGCATCATTCCGCTGGAAGGTGCAGATATTCCAGTCTTCAAGGTCGCTTACCCGATCAGGGGTCAATGTTTCGCCCATTGGCGTCTGCCAGCCGGTCACTATGCTCCGCACATGAGCCAACTGCCGTGCCTGCTCCTGTTCCGCTTTAAGAGAGCGTTCCTCCCACGTAACGCTCTCCTCTAACTGGCGAACGTTTTGCCCCTTTTTCACCGCCGTGCAAGCCGCCTTGCGCACACGATCTGGGTCATCAACCAGTTTTAGCAGTGCGCGCCCGTGGCGTTCCGTCAACTCACCGTCGGCGATCTGCTTCTGCACATCTACCGGCAATTTCAGCAGGCGAAGCTTATTTGCCGTCGTGCTGCGCTCAAACCCAAATGGTTTCCCAGCCTCTTCAGCGGTCAGTCCCAGTTCCTCAATAGCCCGTTGTAGGCTCACAGCCTCATCGATGGCGGTGATGTTTTTGCGCTGCGAATTTTCCGTTATGGCATGGCGCCACATCGCCCGGTCATCGGCATAGCCTAACATCATGGGCATGGTGGCGTAGTCGGGATCTGGGTCGAGCAGATCGGCGTAAACGGTTGCGACATCGGCAATGCTGTTGAAATTGATGCACATGGTATCGTGCTTGAGGACGTAACGCAGACCATCATTCAAGAGCATCAATGCCCGCAGCCGGCTATGGCCAAACATGAGCTGGGCCATCGTATTTCGCTCTTCGTTGATAACACGCTCAGCACGTCCATTCAGGTATAGGTTGGGCTGGGCCGGCTCCAGCGTTCCATCTCCCCGCAGAATCGCCAGCCGGGCCAGCGGTACTTGTTGCATTCCCTGTGTCACCGGCAGACTAGTTTTTAAGCGCTTGATGCTGCGCGCCAGTTCTAAAATATGCGTGGGGTCGTAAGCACTACGCGGCTGGAAAGGATTATCGGCGACTTGTGGCAACGGAACGGCAATAAATCCATTGATTGTCATGATAGCGTCACTCCTTTCGGGCGTTCATTGCCCAGCCCGATCACCTTGTCGGTGTTGAAGTGGTAGCGTTGCCAGGATAAGGTGACGCCCAGGTTCTCGGCCAAGAACTCCAGTTCGTTGGCATCGGACGTGAGTAGCCAGCGGCCCAGCAGTTGATCGAGCCGGGCCCGCATCGCTTTGCGATCCCCAGTGCTATAGCCCGGATTGTGGGCAATTGATTGTTGGCTCATGCGGTTGCCTCCAAACAAAATTCAACAGTGACAGATTGGTTGGTGAGAATGGCCAGAGAGCGTTTGATCTTGTTGGCCAGTCGATTTTGCACCCAGTCCATTGATCCTTTGTTGGCCACCTGAATCGTCCAGTGGCAACCATCCTGTGACCTGGCCTTGGTATCACGGATAAACGCTTGATAGGTGGCATCGGCCAAGGTCAGCCGCAGCTCAGCCAGCATTTGATCCCAAATCGCAGCATGGGGATCAGCCGGCTGCACCACGGCCGGCGCCGTGACAACAGGTTGCGGCTTGCAGGCCACCGCCGCCAGTTCGGCTTCGGCCTGGCGGTCGGCGGCCTGCTCCGCCTGGGTGCGAAAGTTGCGGTAGAGTTCGGTACGCTGGAAGTGGGCCGAAAGCGCCGGCACGCCCGCGCTTTGCCAGTTGTTCAACCAGTAGACGACAATGCCAGGCGTTTCCTCGAATTGCCCGCCCAGCGACTTCCGGTTAAACCACCAATGGCTGATGGCTTCGCGAATGGTGAAAAGCGAATGGTCGCTGGCGAGTTGTTTGGCGAGCGCGGCGGGTTTGACACGAATGTAGGTCAGTAGCGCAAAACTAAGCGCTTGGCTTTCCGGGTCGGGAGTTAGTTTGTTAGTTAGATCTTCTTCAAGGGATAGGATAGGATCTAACAAACTAACTAACTCGCCCGTGCGCGCACGCGTATAGGTAGCGGCCTCATTGTGATCCAAATCCGCGCGTGGAAGATCCAAATCCGCGCGCCCACGCGCCAAATCCGCGCGTGGGTGATCACTTTTTGAAGCGGGCTTATCATCGACGGGTTCATCTTCAATCGCAGCATGATCCAAATCCGCGCGCCCACGCGCCAAATCCGCGCGTGGGTGATCACTTTTTGAGGCGGCTGTAATTGGTTCGTTGGGTTCAGCAAGCCACTGTTGCCCGTTGGCGGACCACGCCGTGAAGTCGATGTAGACAAAGCCATTGGTCGAATAATGAATGATGCCGGCCTGTTGCAGGCTGCCCAGCAGCCGCCGCATGGCGCCCTCAGACGTAGTGGAACAAAGTTTGGAGCAATGCTCTTTGGTGAGCTTGGCATGGCCTGTCGCTGCCGCCACATCTAATAGCCGCCGGACAGCCCGATACTGGGCCGCCGTGAGATCGGCCTGGTCGATTTGATTCAGTGCAGCTTGCACGGTGGGTTCCATAGCAACCTCGAATGCTCCATGCTAAATTCTTGGATGACAATGATGGCCTCACGAATGGCCTGATCGGCGGTGAGGATGTGGCCGCGCACCACGGCATGGGTAGCGCAGACCGGGCCACTGCTTTGACAGGGACATGTGCGACCATTGCCACGCGCGTCTCCGTGCAGGTCTTTCATCAACATACGCAGTTCTTTGAGTTCTTTTAGCAGTTCTTTATTCGTCATGGGGTATCTCCCTGAATAAATGCAGTTGCCCCCACCCGTCTGCACCCGGCGTTGCCGGGTGCAGACGGGTTAAGGGCGCGCCTTGGGCCCACAGGCAATCGTCGAAGAGCACCAGTGCCGACTGCCCCAGGATGGCTTTGATCTCGCCCGGCCGGAATGAGCGCCGGCCGGGCATTGGGAACGGTGCGATATAGACAACCCGGTCCCCGGTTTTCATAGGCTGACTCCTTATGCGTGGCTGTGGCTGTGGCCATTCAACACGGGCACGGCCGGCGCCGGTAGCTCGGTGCGAATGGCGCTGATCAGATGCCATTTGCGATCAGCGTTGTAGACCTTGCCTTGTTCAGCGAGTGCTTTGAGGTCGTTGTTCAATGTGCCGCGAGAGCAGGTCTCTTCGCCGCCCAGCAGATTGTGTAGCGCGTTGACGCCCAGTGTTAAATGTTCAGAAAGAATGTTCAGAATACGCTGCTGGCGGTATTCAAGAATAGCCTGGCGCTGCGCGTTGGCCAGATCAAGCGTATTCATCACGGGCGCCTTGGGTTGTTCAATTTGGGGGTCTTGTTTATCTTTCGCCGCGTCCGGTTGTGCAACGGGTGGTGTAGCCGGCTTGGTTGGTTGTTCAGTGGCCTGGTCGGCTTGTTCAATTGCGGTCGCTTTCCCTTGCCGGTTGCGGCGCAGTTCATCGATCATGTCCAGAATCGTCGCATCGACAATTTCACGGGTGACGATGCCGGCCGCCCGATTAACCTGGGCCTCGATCTTGCTCTTATCGATTGCCGCAATGGCGGCGCCGATCTCGCTGCGCACCCCATCCGCCAACTGGGCCTGGGCATCAGCCATCCGTTGGCGCCGCTGGGCCTGGCTATAGGCACTGACCGCCAGCGCCACCCCCAACTCGCCGACCACCGGCAAGGCCATCCCTACAATCATGGCCGCATAGAGGTTGGCCATGTGGGCCGCATAGGCGGCCGCTTGAATGCCGCCCGAAAGCAGCGCCAACCCCGTCGTTACGATCAACACAACCAGAAAGCGTTGATCCCGCCAATCCCACACCATCCCCGAAAGCAGCCCGGCCATCACTACCAGGCCGATACCCAGCGCAATCCCCAATCCCCAACTGAGGGCCGGCAGACCCGGGTGCAGAGCCGCAAAGAAGCTTTCGACGTTGGCCAAGCTGGCGGCCGCAAAGGCGAGCATGACAATATGCCCAGCGGTTTGCACAGTCAGATGTCTTTTGATATGCTGTAGATAGTTCATGGTGAAACCTCTTCTTTCATCGTGAATGGATTAGCCCGTGGGTGATATATGCACCCAACGGGCTTATTTTTTTATTCCTCAATAATCTGCCAGCGTTGGCCAGCCACCGGCTGCACTGCGCCCAGGTCGAGCACGCCCGGCCGTGGCGTGTGACCAGAATCAATGATCACATCGGTTAGTTTCTCGAAATGAATAACAGGATACATGCGAACTCCTTACGGTTGATGAGTAAAAAAGGGTAACGGTTAAAAGCGATCTACTTCCTTACCAGCGGCAGATAAAGCCGTTTGGCCGGCAGCGGCACATTCACACTTTTGCCGCTGCCATCAATCGCAATCGGCGCCGCCAGTGGGGTGCGCCAGCAAAGATAGATGCTCGACCGATCCGCCGTGCTTTCGGTGCAGTAGGCGGCCAGGTCATACGTCCCTGGGTCCCACACCAACAGATGGTAGTCACCCGTGGCCGTGCTCGTGTCGCTCCAGGTGGCGTGTACCTCGGCATCAACCGTGCGGGCCTCGACCATGACCCCAGCCTGATTCGGCTCGCCAAAGTCTTTGGTCCCGTTGCCATTCAGGTCCACAAAGACGATCCCCGCCAGCGCCTGCACCGGCATGGGGAACGGCCGATTCTGCGCCGCCACCGGCAGCGTGACCATCAAGGCCACCACCAGCGCCACCATGGCCGCCAGCAGCGGCCACCCGGTACGCCGGCCGGGATAACAAGTGGGGCATGGGCCATACGTGGGATTGTAGAAGGTGTTGCATTGTGGACACTTAAACAGACCGTTAACCGGCGTGGCGCCCGTGCGCTTGTCCATTGACAAATTCCAGATCATCGGATACATTAGAGACCTAACCCTTTCCAGATTGAGAGGTTTAAGTGGTGGGGTTGCTGCGAACAATCCCACCACCCCACTACATCAGCATGCGACAACTGCCCGCCAGCAGGGCAATCACCCCAGCCATAAAGAAGAAAAACAGCAGTTCGAGCAGCACCCGCCCCACGCTCGGCGTGGACGATGGCGACTCTTGATAGATGACTGTAACGTTGGGTCGTTCGTTCATAGCGCTCCTTTCACTATCCCTTTACTAGTGCGGCTAAAATCGACCTAAATTCGGTCGCCGCTTCCTGATATCCCTTTCCGCCCGTGGCGCCCCAAACTTCCTTGATGATGTCGTTTTGGGATTGCCCAGCCAGAATCATGGATCGCACACGCTCCGCACGGGGTTCACTACCCACTTCACTACCCACTTCACTACCCACTTCACTACCCACTTCACTACCCACTTCACTACCCACTTCACTAAGGACTTCCCAAACCATCGGTGAAGTGGCTTTTGAAGTGGCTTTTGAAGTGGCTTTTGAAGTGGCCTCTACCACTGGTAAACGGGCATTTTCCGTGCCATACGCAGTTTTGCCGCCAAACGTGCGTGCAACCGCGTCCAGGTCAGCGGCCGTGCAGTTCGGCACCGCCAAGCGATGAATCTCGCCATCCGGCGCCATCCACACACATTGGCCAATCGTCAACGTTTCGGCCATCTCGCCGAAGCGCGCTGAGCCACTTTGCACCCGGGCCACATCGCGCCGGGCGCGCATACTAATCATGCTCACGAACGAATTGCGCACCGTCGTATCCATCACCCGGCCGTCAAAGTTCTGGCCGATGCACATCGCATACACCCCGACCTTGCGCGTCTCCTGGCTGATCTGGCCCAACACATTGGTCAGCGTGCCGGCGACATTCGAGCGTTGAAACAGCGCTGTTGTTTCGTCCACAATTAATATCAATGGCCAGCGTTCCTTATCCTGGCCGGCCAGGCGCCGTTGCCCGATTTGGCCAACGTAGGCCAACGCATCCGCGATCTGCCGTTCCTCGCTGGCCACATCGCACAGCATCAAGCTGCGCAGTGGCTGAAGACTGGCGCCCAGCGACTCGTCGCCGCTGGCGAAGTGGGGGTCAATGACCACAAAGCGCCCACCCTGCAGGGCCGATTGGGCCAAGATGCTGCGGATCAACGTGCTCTTGCCCGTGCCGCTCTTGCCCCCGATTAGCGCACTATACAGATGGCGCCAGTCGGCCATCACCTCTTCGCCATCCTCATCGAGCGAGTAGCCCATGAGGAAGCCCTTTTGGGGCAGCTTGCCAGCTTGATAGAGTTGCCAGAAGGTGCCCGGCTCGCCATTGCTGGCGGCCGCTGCGGCCATGGTGGCGCCGTCGGCGCCGGTGACGTTGGATGTCGGCTGATAGTTGTAGGTGCTCAACCCGGCCATATAACTGGCCTGATGACTGTCAATTGCCCGGTGCGCAAATTCGGGCTGTTTCAGCAAGCTAGTCGGCACGGGCAGCCGGCCCGCCTCATCCGGCGCCACGAACTGGGCCGCCCGGCGCACTTCAATCGTCGATAAGCGCCACCAGCGATAGAGCCAGATGGCCGCCGCCGCCGCCGGCAGCCCCAGCAGCGCTACAAAAAATAGAAAGCCCACCAGTACGATCACGATAGCCGTAGGGTCACCCATCAGACTGATGGCGCCGCCGGCGACGGCTGTCCCGACCCCGCTTAGCACCATTGCACTGACGACCGCGATCAAACTCCACTTAAAGCCCCGTTCAATCAGTGCCATCGTTCACCGCCAGTCTACGAGCAGGAGCAGCAGCCCACAGAAACAAAGGCCACTGCAAACAACGGGCAACAAACAGCCCAGCGCACAGAACACGGCAACCTTACCGGTGCCAAAGCGTTCGGCCAGGCCCTTGCCGTGGGTCAGCAGTTGTTGGGTGATCACCGCAGCACCTCCGAGAGGATCGAGCCGATGAACCAGATCACCGCCACCGGAATGCCGACCAGCACCAGCAGCGCAATCACGCCGCACCACCCGCCCCGGCCGTGACCGTTATGGCTGTTGCTGTGGGTCGTGTTGAACGAATGATCGAATGTATTGGTTACATACATGTAGTTGTAACTATTGCCACTATTGTTGGTGTAACTATTGCTGTCGCCTTGAAACATGGTGTATACTCCTTTTGCTAACTCTTGGGAAAGAGGGAAGCGGGGCGCCAGTCGTCGGCTTGAACACTTCCGACTGGCGCTTTCTTTATGCCCGCAGGCTGCGCTTGAACCCGCTGATCAAATAGCGCTTCGTGCGACTGCGGGCCTTGCGCAGCCGCTTGCCGACATACCCGCCCACCGCAGCCTTGAAGCTACCACCCTTCCAGTTGCTTGCCTTCTTCTTAGCTTTGCGTGCCATTGATATCACCCCTTTATAGTCCGTTGGTCATCACATACGCTTCTAAACTATCCGGCTGCGCTTTAGGCAAGAACTTCGCAAAGCGCGGTTCCCAGTTCATTTGGCCAGCCAGGTGCAGGCAGTAATCCGCAAAATCCTGTTCTGCCGTCGTGCGCTCTGGCTTGGGGGTGGGCATCAGCGGTGTAAATTTATCGTTGGCCATTATTCCCCTTCCCGCAGCCGCCGGGCCGCTTCTGAATGACATTCCTGTTCCGTCTTGCCCAGAGACCAACCACTGGCTTTCACGCTGGCAAGTTTGAGCGTAAAGGCTAGTTCCATTTCAGCACTGGCAAAAAGCTTTTGCCACGTCGGCATACTGTTGATTGCTGCCTCGCCCAGGCTAGTCCAGGTTGGTGTGCTCATGCTTGCTCCTGTCTCTGTTTGGCCGCCTGATTCAGCAGATCGGCGGCCGCTTCGATGGGCGTGTCGCCATAGCCAACTACACGGTCGAGCGTGGCCACGTCATCGGCGGCCATGCCGGTCGATTCCACAAAGCTTGCTGCCCACCTGGCACGCCAAGGGATGACGCTGGCGCCGATGGCGATGGTTAAATCCTGATATTCTTCGTTCATCACAGATCCTCTTTCACCGTTGCCGGCGCCTGCGGTTTGAGCAGTTGCCGTAAAAATTCCCGTTCTTCATACAGCGCAGCCAGCTTGCCGTCTTGGTAGAGCGTTGATTTGCAGTGATGAACAGCGAGCAGGCGGTCTCCTTCGCAAAGTGCGATCAACTGCAGGAGCCAGAAAAGCCGCGTGCGCAACTGTTGTTCCATCGTTACGCCTCCGCGATTGCGTAAACTTCCCGCCGGGCATTAATCGATTCCTGCACCACCCGCTGGGCCGCCTGCACCTGCACCAGCGTGAAGTCCTCGCAGAGTTCACTATCGAAGTCATAGAGGAATCCCGCATCCTCAAGCTGGAGGAGCTGGGCGGCTGTAATGTTGACCGGGCAGCCGGCTGCGGTCAGTTCGGCCAAGTCGGCTTGGATGCCGGCCAGCCGGTCAGCGCGGTGCTGCGCCGCCAACTTCAACGCTTCGTTTAAGGGAATTGTGTAGTTCATAAAATCCTTTCCTTTGTTGGGAAATTGCAAACAACTGACAGTCGATACCATTTGTCATCTTGTGTAGTAGCCTAAGGGATGCTACTATGGGAGGCAGGCTTTTTGCTTGCTCCGCAGGGCTGCCCGCCTCCCAACGGGCGTTGACATTTCATCCATCGTAGCTATCATTGCTTCCGAAATTTGGGAGAACAAGTATGGATTCGATTCGACTGGACCCCGATCGTCCGGCCCTTGATGCGCGCCAACTCGACGCCTTAATCGAGCTATGGCTGCAAAATCGGCGCCGTCGCCTGGCGGCCAAAACCGCCGCCGACTACGCCGACAAGATCCGCTATTTTCGTGAATGGTGGAAACAAGAAGGGCCGATCGCTGATTGGCAACTGACCGAAGAGACGCTGCTTGATTTCAACAAGCACCTCTCGCAACGGATCAGTCGCTTTGGCCAACCCCTCGCCTATAACACCCGCAAAGATGCCCTGCGTAGGCTCAAGCAGGTTTTCTTGTGGGCCTATCAGAAGAACTACGTAACCAACGATTACAGTAAATTCGTACCGGCGCCCGAAGGCTCAGCACCGTTGCGCATTGTGGCGCCCCTTGACTATTTGCGCCGCCTCATCGACGCCACCGCCCTCAGTTCAACGCCGACCCGTGACCGCGCCATCCTCGCCATCCTACTGGGGACGGGCGTGCGGCGCAGCGAATGCGCCAGTATCAATGTGGAGTGGGTGCGCATCAATGCCGATGGGTCAGGCGAACTGCAGGTGGAAGCAAAACGGGTGACCAATCGTGAGGTGCACCGGCGGGCCGTGGCCTTTGACGCCTCGACCGGTAAATTTATCCGGGCGCACATGGACACGTTGATCTACGAAACCGGCCCGCTCTTTGGGTCACAGCGACCGGAGCAGCCGCGCCTCACGCCAGTAGGCGTCTATCGCGTAATAAAGAAGCTGATCAAGCTGGCCGGCCTAACCGGCCAAATCGAAGGGCCGCATGATTTACGGCGCTACTTTGCCACCTACTACAGCCGCCATCGGCGTGGCGAAGTCCATGGCCAACTGCTATCTCGCCAACTGGGCCACTCAACCTATCGCATGACGGCGAAGTATACATTGCAGGACGTGGAAGACATTCGTGAGACGATGATCAGCCCCTTCACATTGCTCCAAGATGAAGACGAAAGGGCGGGGAAAGCATAGTAACAATTCTCTGAATTCGTGTCACCGCCCTCTCGAGGCGGTGACACGAGTTCGAATCTCGTACGGGCTACAAGATGTGGGTAGCGGTGAACTACTCACATCGGTACCTTGATAACTCTAAAAGAATGTCCAGCACGTTGCCCTAGTGTCGTGTCTCCCGCGTAAGCGGAGCGTGACCATGAGCCTTGTACTGTTCATTCAGTCTAGTAGGTTGTTAAGGTTCTGGGAAATCGCTCCGGCTGTCTTAATCCTTTGGCAGAGCCGGAGCGATTTTACTCTTCTTCTTGCGGAAGCAAGGTAATGCCATTTGCTTCTGCGTACTCGACCAGGTCTTTTTCTAGAATACGATTCGGACTAGTCGGCGTTAATCTCTCGGCTTTTAACACGTTCGAGTCTATTAACCGCTGCACAGTCTTAATCGAACACTGGAGCCGTTGGGCTGCCTGGCCGGTAGTTAGTTTATTCATTGCGGCCTCGCAGTCTGATTGTTCAGAATGTCCAGTTTGACGAGTACGACCAGATGATATCATGGTTTTGCTTTGCTTGTCAACTAGAAATTTTGTTCTAATTTTGGGGCGCCGATTAAAGGCGGTTACGCGGAATGTTGGGAGCGCAGGGCGCTCCTTTTTTTATCGGCTAAGCCTTACGGTTATCTGAGGTTAACTTTACTTTTTGGATGAGGTAGCGCGTGGAACGTGTCACGGGAAATACTTGGCATATCACGACCCAGGAAGAGTTTTGGGAAACCTGTGAGTTTGCCAAGGCAGCACTCGCCTTCGCTGCTCGGCTTGAAACCGACCAGGTGCGCTGGTTCTTTGCCGGCTGCTATGCCAACTGGGTCGAACAACGCTTTACAGTGCTCTGTCAAAGCTTTGCCGGCGCCGAATATAGCAACCACCAACTTTCGATCAGCGTGACCCGTGATGCAGCCGGCCACTACCAATTCGAGCGCCTTTACCAATCGCCTTAACTTTTGAAGAGGCGATCAACATCAATTTCCACGCGTTGCACTTCGGGGTAACCTGGCTCGAATTGTGCATCGCCCCAGTACGTTACCCAAACCTTCCCGAAGCCAAACTTCCGTTGACGCGTCAGATAGATTTGCCGGATCGTCGCCCATTCCAGCCAACGCCATTCCTCATTCAGGTGCAGCGGCCACCATAAGAAACGCTGCACCAATCGCTCCTGCCCCTCCTGGGGTTTTGGTTGACACTGCTTGCGCATGTTTCTCCCTTCAAATTCCTTCCAACATCCTACTATCTTACCACCAGTCGCTACAACTGCGGCTATGCCCAGGTTGCCAAGAGCGCCATCGCCCGCTACCGTCCATAAAGGAGGGGGTGTTTCCCAGGAAACACCCCCTCCTTGTTTTCAAAACCCGCCCGGTTGCGCTTATCCCTATCAAGAGCCTAGAGGCGTAGCGGGTGTACTAGCATTGTTCGTCGTTTCTTCCTGCTGCATCTCTGCGATCAGCAGCAGCGCCCCTTCCAGCCTCCGGCAGGCCATCTCGATTTGCGCTAGAGACTGTTTTACCTCAGCCTCCTGGGCCTTCAGTTGATTGAGTTGATTGACCAATGCCTGTTTCCGTTCAACTAAGGTCATTCGCCACCTACCTGTCCAAGCGTTGGCGTGCTCATCACAATATCCAACGGCTTCTTCGTCAGCGTCACCGGGCTACCGTCCACTACCGCCGAAATTGGCGAGTTCAACCACACCGTAAAACTCTCCCACATCGCCCGAAATTCCCGATGCCACTCCGCCGCATACTGGCCATCTCCCACCGCCGCCGCATCGTCAGCCGCCGCGATGGCGGCCGCCATCCCTTGCGCAAAATTCCAGCGCACCTGGCCAGCACTGGCCATCGCCACCTGCACCTGTGTCAGTGCCAAGGCCGCCCGCATCATCGCCTCGAATTGTCGAATCGAGGATATATTCATATCAGTCGATTGCAACCATTCCGACTGGATTTGATTCGATAATTCCCTAGTGAGCATCTCGTAGTTTCTCCACTTCTGCTTTCAACGCCTCCACCTGAGCCGATAGTGCCTGCACCGCCCCGATCAGATGGCCAAAAAGGTTACGCTCGTTCAACGAGGGCGTTTGGTGCTCGGCATCATTCTCACTGAACCACGCCCCCCGATCCTCGTCGGAGATGACCAGACCACTATATAGCCGTTTCGTCTCGTCACCCTTCAGATGATACTGGAAGAGCCGGCACGCCAACACTGCGTCCAGCGCCTGCTGGGGATCGGTCCACTCGCTGATATCCTCTTTCATGCCGATGTAGCTGGTCTGCGCTCCAACCACCGTACCCGATGTGTCATTCGCCGCCGAGGCCGGCGCCGCCGTGTGGATACGTAGATTGGCACTGGCATCTACCCACAGACTATAGGGCGTACCAATCCGGTTGAAAAGCTGAAGGCTCCCTGCAGCCGGAACCGTAGCATTGCTATTCCGGCCGATGGAGACATGCGGCCCCGCAATGGTGTTGCCTAAATCCACGGAGACTGCTTCAATTAGGCTTAGTGCAGACCTTTGATATACGCCGTAGCGGTAGACAGCATTGTAGTAGGCCATGTAAGCATATGCGGTATTGGATGCCACCATATCGACTTTGATGGCGTTAGTTCCGGTCCCACTCGGCGTGAACGTCTGCGCGCCTGTGAAGGTTTGCGCATTGGCCAAGATGGCGAATTTTCCTGCGTCAACCTTTTGATCCTTAGCGGTCGCCCCCGCGCTTACGTTAGTAATTTCCAGCCAATCACCAGTTGTCGGATCAGTGCACTCGTCTAACTGTTCTCTGTATCCCATTCACCCCCCTATGCGTTTGCAATTGTTGTAACCGTTCCTGAACTCCCCCGGTATTTCAACGCTCCGCTTTCCACATACAAAATACCACCGCCCGCCGGGTTGCTGGTTGGCGCCGTTGTGCGGTTGCCGACAAAAATCACGCCTGACCCGCCACCAAATGACCCTGTGGCCACCAACGCCACGTTGCCATCGATCATGCTATAGGTGAGGCGACTGGAGGCCGCTGTGACAGTAAAACCGTTCGACACACCGCTTTGTCCAGCGCGTAAAATGCTCTGTGTGCCGGATGCTGCCAGGATGTCGGCCTTGTAGGTAGCCGTGGACACGCCGACGGCGATTGTCCCAACGTCAACGATATCATTGCCGCCCATGTCTAAATCGCTGGTGATGGGGCCGGCAAACGAAATACCACTAGATGCCGTCAGATTGATGGTGCCACCGGTAGATTGCGCAGCAATGTTTACTTGCCCCGTCCCCGTCCCGATGGGGGTGGCGGTGATATTGATAACAGCATTGCGATTCGCTGTGCTGGCGTATGGCACGGCGTCAAGGTTGAAATTGACCTGCCCAGCGCTGTTGGCAACAAACAGCCTACCTTCTTCATTGCCGCCGCTATTCGTGAAGCTCAGCGCGTTTTTGAAAGCGTAACTGGATGTAGATTTGACCTTGATACCGTTAGAATCAAGCGTGACATCGCCGGCCCCAGCGTAAAACTTGCCATCGCTCGCCCGTGCATACCATTGCGTTGTCGTGCCGTCTGTCCCTTTTAGGTCCGTCCCGTCCCACTCAAGGTGGGCGCCAGTGCTACCGCCAAAATAGAACTGACCACTGGACGCAATCCACGCCTTCCATGCTGACCCGTTGTAATAGCCCATGTGCGTTGCGGTCAGGTACAGCCCCGCGCTGCTCGGTGCGTCGCCGAATCGACCGGGAATGCTGCCCAGATTCGTTCCCCAGGTTGCGCCCAGTGTCCACCCTGCGTCATTCGTCAACGTCGATGTGCTGATGGCGCTTGGGTTGGTGATCGTCATGTTGCCATATAGTGTCACCGTGCCGGGATAGCTGGCGCTGCCGATGGTGAGCGCGCCGGTGGTCGGGTTGAATAGCAAGCCCGTGGTGCTGTCGCTGTCTACGTCAGTGCCTAGCCGGAACTGGCCGCCTGATGTTATCCTCGCCGTTGGGTTGCCATTGTTCCACTCGCTGTCAATGTTATACATGAACTGTTGCAGATTACTCATCACCATGTACGGCGCTGATGCATCGCTCAGATTCGTACTCATGACAATGCCGTACTGTGGAATGCCACTTACACCTGGTAAACCGACGCCATCCAGCCGCCCACCGCGTACAGTCGGAATAATATCGCCATTCCACGGCTCTTGGCCGGTGACGAAAATCTGCCAGTACGGTGCGTAGTTCTGATCAGCGGTCAGGTAAATTCGCCCGTCGCCCGGCTTGCCGTAGCTGATAATGGCCGTCCCTGCCGGCAATACCAGACCATTAGTCCCGCCGCTCTTGCGATCGTAGTAGTATCGATAGTACGTTGTATGATCTTCCACATAGGAGACAACGCCCCATACATCCCATAGATCAATACCGACGCTCAGCCCCAATGCCTTGCATCGGACGATGTCCCCAGCGGATAGAATCATCGCATGGCCAGATGGCGGGTCACTGATGTCAAAATAATTCTTAATATAGCGCCTGGTAACCGTCGTACCGCTGAAAGTGCCGCTCGTGGTTCGTACCTGGACCTGCGTACCGCTGAACGTGCCGCTAGTGGTTCGCACATCCAAAACCTCTTGCACACCGGTCGTTGTATAGACCGTGGCGTCATTCTCCAATTTACCGGCAGGGGCAATGTACAGTGTGCCACCGGATGCATGGAATTCATCCATCACGAAAATGCTGGCGTGTAACTCGCCACGAATCCAGGCGTTGTTGGCCTCCAGGTTACCGATAGGTGTCATTTGCCAACCACGAACACCGCTTGTAAACCCTGGGTTGCCGCTCTGTAAATTGCCCACCGAATCGAGCACCAACAACTCCTGCCCGGCGCTATCCTCCACCCGCCACATGCGCGCCGTTTGGCCCGATTTTTGCTTGAGGAAGAGGGTGACATCATCGTTGGCCGCAGACAATACCTTAAGCGCCGCCGTGCTGTCATAGGCGGCATTGATGCCGGCGCCGGTGGCGCCGACGTTGACGATGCCCGTGCCGCCAGCAACGAGTGCCAGAGCGTCAGGTCCACTGCGATAGATCCCGGTATTAATGTCATTCAGAAATGTTAACGTCGGCGCGGCGGCTGAACCATCCGATAATTGCACGTCCCCGGCATTCGAGAAACGCAACTTACGCCCGGCCGTGAACGTCGCATGGGTCATCGTACGGGCAGCGGCGCCAGTGCT
>WBZX01000483.1_pt1 | contig 36135 bp, 28 predicted proteins | sample 5204211 | NCBI WGS metagenome assembly WBZX01 (sample SAMN12344362, study PRJNA552823) | activated sludge metagenome | biome: Activated sludge suspended growth; feature: Nitrification reactor; material: Wastewater; isolation source: activated sludge from nitrification reactor of wastewater...
CGTGCCGTACCTCGGTGCCATGCTGTTGCGCACCAGGCCGCATGTGGCTCCGGGCGAGGGCGCACACGAATTGTTCGACACGCCGTTCTACTCGCGCTTTCGCAAGGCCGTGAACTGGTGCGTGCGGCATCGCTGGATCACCATCGGCGTCACGCTGCTCACGTTCGTGCTGGGCGTGGTCGGCATGGGTCGGGTGCAGCAGCAGTTCTTCCCTGATTCCAGCCGTCCGGAGCTTCTGGTGGACCTGTGGCTGCCGGAGGGATCGACGGTCAGCGAAAGCGAAGCGCTGGCTCGGCGCTTCGAGGCGCGCATCGCGTCGGAACCCGGCGTGGCCAGCGTCACCACATGGATCGGCTCGGGCGTGCCTCGCTTCTACCTGCCGCTCGACCAGATTTTCCAGAACAGCAATGTCAGCCAGACCATCGTGCTGCCGACCGACCTGGCGGCGCGGGAGGCCCTGCGCCGAAGGCTGCCGGCCCTGCTCGCCACGGAGTTCGCCGAAGCGCGCGGCCGCGTGAAGCTGCTGCCCAACGGGCCGCCTGTGCCGTATCCGGTGCAGTTCCGCGTGGTCGGGCCGGATGTGGCAGGGGTGCGAACCTGGGCCGACGAGGCCAAGGTCGTGCTGCGTGCCAACGCCAGCATGCGCGGCGTCAACGACAACTGGAACGAGAGCGTCAAGGTGCTTCGGCTGTCGATCGACCAGGACAAGGCGCGCGTACTGGGTGTCACGAGTCAGGGCATCGCACAGGCCGCCCGGACCGTCCTGTCCGGCACCACGGTCGGCCAGTTCCGCGAGGGCGACAAGTTGGTCGACATCGTGCTTCGCCAGCCTGCCGACGAGCGCAATGCCATCACCGACCTCGCCACGGCCTACCTGCCGACGGCGTCGGGCCGGTCGATTCCGCTGTCCCAGATTGCCCGCGTGGAACTGGTTTGGGAGCCGGGGGTCATCTGGCGCGAAGGGCGCAAGTTCGCCATCACGGTGCAAGGGGACGTCGTGGACGGCGTCCAGGGACCGACGGTGACCGCGCAGGTCTGGCCCGATCTCCTGAAGCTTCGTGCCCGCATGCCTGCGGGCTACGACATCGAGATCGCCGGAGCTGTCGCGGAGAGCAGCAAGGGGCAGGGATCGATCGCTGTCGGCGTGCCTGTGATGCTGTTCATCATGTTCACGTTGCTGGTGCTGCAACTGCAGAGCGTGTCGCGGGCCGTGCTGGTGGTGCTGACAGCACCTCTGGGCATTGCCGGCGTGGCCGGTGCCCTGTTGTTGCTGGACCGGCCGTTTGGCTTCGTGGCCCTGCTCGGCTTCATCGCCCTGGCCGGCATGATCATGCGCAACTCGGTGATCCTGATCGACCAGATCGAACAGGACCGCGCCCGCGGTGTACCCACATGGGACGCCATCGTCGAGTCGGCGGTGCGGCGCTTCCGCCCGATCGTGCTGACGGCAGCGGCCGCCGTGCTGGCGATGATCCCGCTTTCGCGCAGCGTGTTCTGGGGCCCGATGGCCGTGGCGATCATGGGCGGACTGGTGGTCGCCACGGCACTGACACTGTTGGCGCTGCCTGCCATGTATGCCGCCTGGTTCAGGGTGAAAAGGGAAACGGCGACTACAGGCTAAAATCCCGCGTTTGCCGCCAGCCGCACCCCGGCTGCTGCCCGCGCGGGTGGCGAAATTGGTAGACGCACCAGGTTTAGGTCCTGACGCCTTCACCGGCGTGGGGGTTCGAGTCCCCCCCCGCGCACCATGAACAACTCCTCCGAGAACCCTGCCATGACGGTCACTGTCGAAACCCTCGAGAAGCTGCAACGCCGCATCACCCTGACGCTGCCGATGGAAAGCATCACTGGCGAGGTCGAGTCGCGCCTTCGCAAGCTGGCCCGCACCGTCCGAGCCGACGGATTCCGCCCCGGCAAGGTGCCGATGAGCGTCGTCGCCCAGCGCTACGGCTACTCGGTGCAATACGAGGTCATGAACGACAAGGTCGGCGAGGCCTTCAATGCGGCCGCCAACGAGGCCCGTCTTCGAGTCGCCGGTGCGCCCAAGATCACTCAGAAGGAGGAGTCTGCCGAGGGGCAGATGGCCTTCGATGCCACCTTCGAGGTCTACCCGGACGTGCGACTGGGCGACCTGTCCCAGGTGTCGGTCGAGCGTGCCACCACCGAGGTGACCGATGCAGCGATCGACAAGACCGTGGAGATCCTGCGCAAGCAGCGCCGCACCTTCGCCCAACGGCCGGCCGCCGAGGGTGCCGCCGAAGGCGACCGCGTGACGATCGACTTCGAGGGCAAGATCGACGGCGAGCCGTTCGCCGGAGGCAAGGCGGACGCTTTCCAGTTCATCGTTGGGGAAGGGCAGATGCTGCCCCAGTTCGACCAAGGTGTGCGAGGCATGAAGGCGGGTGAGTCCAAGACCTTCCCCGTCGCCTTCCCGGCCGACTACCAGGGCCAGGACGTGGCAGGCAAGGAGGCCGACTTCCTGGTCACGATGAAGAAGATCGAGGTCCAGCATCTGCCTGCCGTGGACGACGCCTTCGTCAAGACCCTCGGCATCAAGGACGCCACCGTCGAAGCGCTGCGCGCCGACGTGAAGAAGAATCTCGAGCGGGAGGTCAAGTTCCGCGTCCAGTCGCGCAACAAGGCCGCCGTGATGGACGCCCTGGTGGGCGCCGCCGAACTGGACATCCCCCAGGCGCTGGTCGAGGGCGAGACCGAGCGCCTGGTGGAGTCGGCCCGCGCCGACCTGAAGCAGCGTGGCATCAAGGACGCCGACAAGGCGCCGATCCCTGCCGAACTGTTCACCGCCCAGGCCGAGCGCCGCGTGCGCCTCGGGCTGGTGGTGGCCGAACTGGTGCGCTCGGCAGGCCTGCAGGCCAAGCCGGAGCAGCTCCAGGCGCACATCGAAGAGATGGCGCAAAGTTACGAGAAGCCGGCCGAAGTGATGCGCTGGTACCTGTCCGACCGCCAGCGCATGGCCGAGGTGGAGGCGGTGGTGATCGAGAACAATGTCACCAACCATGTCCTCGGGCTGGCCCAGGTGACCGACAAGGCCCTGCCGTTCGACGATCTCATGACGGCCTGAGCCGCGCGCCGCCCCGAGCCGTACAGGCGCCGCGCCGCAAGGCCCGGCGCCTTTGTTTTGCACCCCATAATCGACCCGGATCGAATCCAATCGTCAATGAGGAACCGCTGGTGAGCGCACTGGAAACACAAGGGCTGGGCCTGGTGCCCATGGTCATCGAGCAGTCGGGGCGTGGCGAACGCGCTTACGACATCTACTCGCGTCTGCTGCGCGAGCGAATCGTCTTCCTGGTGGGTCCGGTCAACGACGCGACCGCCAACCTGGTGGTCGCCCAGATGCTCTTTCTGGAGAGCGAGAACCCGGACAAGGACATCTTTTTCTACATCAACTCGCCCGGCGGGTCGGTCAGTGCGGGCATGTCGATCTACGACACGATGCAGTTCATCAAGCCCGACGTGTCGACCTTGTGCATGGGCATCGCGGCGAGCATGGGCGCGTTCCTGCTGGCTTCGGGCGCCAAGGGCAAGCGCATCGCGCTGCCCAACTCCCGGGTCATGATCCATCAGCCCTCGGGTGGCGCGCAGGGCCAGGCCAGTGACATCGAGATCCAGGCGCGCGAAATCCTCAAGCTCCGGGAAACGCTGAACCAGATCCTGTCCGAGCGCACCGGTCAACCCATCGAAAAGATTCGCTCCGACAGTGAGCGGGACTACTTCATGTCCGCTGCCGAGGCCCGCGATTACGGCCTGGTGGACCAGGTGATCGAGAAGCGGTCGTGACCAGGGACACAACAGCCCGGAATCCGGCCCTTTTCCGCGCCTGGGCGGCGCGGCGGCTTGCACTATGATGGTCTGAGTCCGTTCCCAGGCACCCCCATGGCCGAGAAAAAAGGCAGCTCCAGCGAAAAGGTCCTCTACTGCTCGTTCTGCGGCAAGTCGCAGCACGAGGTGAAGAAGCTGATCGCAGGCCCGTCGGTGTTCATCTGCGACGAGTGCATCGAGCTGTGCAATGACATCATCCGCGACGAGGTGCCCGCCGAGTCGCCGGCAGCCAAGTCCGCCAAGTCCGATCTGCCCACGCCTTCGGAGATCAAGTCCAGCCTCGACCAGTACGTGATCGGGCAGGACACGGCCAAGCGGACCCTGTCCGTAGCGGTCTACAACCACTACAAGCGCCTCAAGCACATGGGCGGCAAGGACGAGGTCGAGCTGTCCAAGAGCAACATCCTGCTCATCGGCCCGACAGGCAGTGGCAAGACCTTGCTGGCCCAGACCCTGGCCCGCCTTCTGAACGTGCCGTTCGTGATCGCCGACGCCACCACGCTGACCGAAGCCGGCTACGTGGGCGAAGACGTCGAGAACATCATCCAGAAGCTGCTGCAGAACTGCAACTACGACGTCGAGCGTGCGCAGCGTGGCATCGTCTACATCGACGAGATCGACAAGATCAGCCGCAAGGCCGACAACCCCAGCATCACCCGCGACGTGTCGGGCGAGGGCGTGCAGCAGGCCCTGCTCAAGCTCGTGGAAGGCACGATGGCCAGCGTGCCGCCCCAGGGCGGCCGCAAGCACCCGAACCAGGACTTCCTGCAGATCGACACGACCAACATCCTGTTCATCTGCGGCGGGGCGTTCGACGGGCTTGAAAAGGTCATCCAGAGCCGAACAGAAAAGTCCGGCATCGGTTTCGGCGCGTCCGTGCACAGCAAGACCGAGAAGCGTGCCGCCGACCTGTTCCGCGACGCCGAACCGGAGGACCTGATCAAGTTCGGCCTGATCCCCGAGCTGGTCGGCCGCTTGCCCGTGGTCGCCACGCTCGGTGAATTGACCGAGGACGCCCTGGTCCAGATCCTCACCGAGCCCAAGAACGCACTGGCCAAGCAGTACCAGAAGCTGTTCGCCATGGACGGTGTGGACCTTGAACTGCGGCCGTCGGCCATGGCGGCCATCGCCCGCAAGGCGCTGGCCCGCAAGACGGGTGCGCGTGGGCTGCGCTCGATCGTCGAGCAGGCGCTGATCGACACCATGTTCGACCTGCCCAACCTCGACGGTGTGGCCAAGGTGGTGGTGGACGAGCACAACATCGAGGAGGGCACCAAGCCGCTCCTCGTCTACCGCGAGCAGGCCAAGGCCAGCGCCTGATCCTTGTGAATCGTCGCTCAGGCGCCATGTGGGCCTGAGAAAGAGAGGTCCCCTCATGTCCGGACATCCCATCCTCCCCGCGGACCCGATCACGCTGCCGCTGCTCCCGCTGCGCGACGTGGTGGTGTTCCCGCACATGGTCATCCCGCTGTTCGTCGGCCGGCCGAAGTCCATCAAGGCCCTGGAGACCGCCATGGAGGCGGGTCGCCAGATCGTCCTGGTGGCGCAGAAGGCCGCCGGCAAGGACGAGCCCAAGGCCGACGACATGTTCGACGTCGGCTGCGTGTCGTCGATCCTCCAGATGCTCAAGCTGCCCGACGGCACCGTGAAGGTGCTTGTTGAGGGCACGCAACGCGCCACCACTGTCTCGATCACCGATACGGGCGAGTACTTCGTGGGCGAGGTGCGCCCGATTCCGCCCGTGGCCGACCCCACACCCGAGATCGAGGCGCTGCGCCGGGCGGTCACCCAGCAGTTCGACCAGTACGTCAAGCTCAACAAGAAGATCCCGCCGGAGATCCTCACGTCAATCGCCGGCATCGACGACGCCGGGCGCCTGGCCGACACGATCGCGGCGCACTTGCCGCTCAAGCTCGAGGCCAAGCAGTCCGTGCTGGACCTCGACCACGTCGGCAAGCGCATGGAAAAGCTGCTCGAACTGCTCGAGCACGAGGTCGACATCCTCCAGGTGGAAAAGCGCATCCGCGGCCGCGTCAAGCGGCAGATGGAGAAGAGCCAGCGCGAGTACTACCTCAACGAGCAGGTCAAGGCGATCCAGAAGGAGCTTGGTGACGGCGAGGAAGGCGCAGACCTCGAGGACCTCGAGAAGAAGATCAAGGCCGCGCGCATGCCCAAGGACGCGCGCAAGAAGGTCGACAACGAGCTCAAGAAGCTCAAGCTGATGTCGCCCATGTCCGCCGAGGCGACCGTGGTGCGCAACTACATCGACACCCTGGTCAACCTGCCCTGGAGCAAGAAGACCAAGATCAAGCACGACCTGACCCTGGCGGAGGACGTCCTCAACGAGGATCACGCAGGCCTGGACAAGGTCAAGGAACGCATCCTCGAATACCTCGCGGTGCAGCAGCGGGTCGACAAGGTCAAGGCGCCGATCCTGTGTCTGGTCGGCCCTCCGGGCGTGGGCAAGACCTCGCTCGGCCAGAGCGTGGCCCGGGCCACGGGACGCAAGTTCGTCCGCATGGCGCTGGGTGGCGTGCGCGACGAGGCCGAGATCCGCGGCCATCGCCGAACCTACATCGGCTCGATGCCGGGCAAGGTCCTGCAATCCCTGGCCAAGGCGGGCACGCGCAATCCGCTGTTCCTGCTCGACGAGATCGACAAGCTGGGCATGGACTTCCGCGGCGACCCGTCTTCGGCGCTGCTGGAAGTGCTCGACCCCGAGCAGAACCACACCTTCAGCGACCACTACGTCGAGGTCGACTTCGACCTGTCAGACGTGATGTTCGTCGCCACGTCCAACAGCATGAACATCCCTCCGGCCCTGCTGGACCGGATGGAGGTCATCCGCCTGTCGGGCTACACGGAAGACGAGAAGGTCGACATCGCCAAGCGCTACCTGCTTCCCAAGCAGCGCAAGAACAATGGCGTGAAGGACGAGGAGATGGTGGTCGGCGACGACGCCATTCGCGGCATCATTCGCTACTACACGCGCGAGGCCGGCGTGCGATCGCTCGAGCGCGAGATCAGCAAGATCTGCCGCAAGACGGTCAAGAGCCTGCAGCTCAAGAAGGTCGAGGCGCCGGTGACGGTGTCCGAGGACAACCTCAACGACTTCCTCGGCGTGCGCAAGTTCGACTTCGGCCGAGCCGAGAAGAAGAATCAGGTCGGCCAGGTCGTGGGCCTGGCCTGGACCGAGGTCGGCGGCGACCTGCTGACGATCGAGGCTGCGACGATGCCCGGCAAGGGCGGCACCATCCGCACCGGATCGCTGGGCGACGTGATGAAGGAATCGGTCGAGGCGGCCCGCTCCGTGGTGCGCGCCAGGGCGCGTCGCCTGGGCATCAAGGACGAGGCTTTCGAGAAGCGCGACATCCACATCCACGTGCCCGACGGTGCCACGCCCAAGGACGGTCCCAGCGCCGGCATCGCGATGACCACCGCCTTCGTGTCGGCGCTGACCGGCATTCCGGTGAAGGCGGACGTGGCGATGACGGGCGAGATCACGTTGCGTGGCGAAGTCACGGCCATTGGCGGCTTGAAGGAGAAGTTGCTGGCGGCCCATCGCGGCGGCATCAAGACGGTGCTGATCCCCGAGGAGAACCTGAAGGACCTCCAGGACATCCCCGAGAACGTCAAGAACCATCTCGAGATCATTCCCGTGAAGTGGATCGATCGCGTGCTGGAGCTGGCGCTCGAGAAGATTCCGCAGCCCTTGCCCGACGACGAGCCCGTGCCCGAGGCTGCTGCCGCAGCCAAGGCCGAACCGGCGGTTCCGCCCGCTGGCGAGACCAGGGCGCATTGACCCGCCACTGGCAGCGGCCCGATTTGCCCCTATAATGTTGGTCTTCCGCGGGAATAGCTCAGTTGGTAGAGCGCAACCTTGCCAAGGTTGAGGTCGCGAGTTCGAGACTCGTTTCCCGCTCCAGAGTCCCTTGGAACAAAGCCCGGCCCCGCCGGGCTTTGTCCTTGAACGGCGCGGTAGCAAAGCGGTTATGCAGCGGATTGCAAATCCGTCCAGGGCGGTTCGACTCCGCCCCGCGCCTCCACCGATCCAGTGCCCATGAAAAAAGCCCCGCATTGCGGGGCTTCTTGCTTGAGGTGGGCCCGTTCTACTTCGACACCGGCATCGCGAACTCGGCGCCCTTGCCGATGGACGCGGGCCAGCGCTGCATGATGCTCTTCTGCCGCGTGTAGAAGCGCACGCCTTCCTCGCCATAGGCGTGCATGTCGCCGAACAGGCTGCGCTTCCATCCACCGAAGCCGTGCCACGCCATTGGCACCGGGATCGGCACGTTGATGCCGACCATGCCCACCTGGATGCGTCGTGAGAACTCGCGGGCCACGTTGCCGTCGCTGGTAAAGCAGGCCACTCCGTTGCCGTACTCGTGGTCGTTGACCAGTCGCACCGCCTCGGCGAAATCCTTCGCACGCACGCAGGCCAGCACCGGGCCGAAGATCTCTTCCTTGTAGATGCGCATCGACGGCGTGACGCGGTCGAACAGCGTGCCGCCGGTGAAGAACCCGGCCTCATGACCCGGCACCTTGAAGCCGCGCCCGTCGACGACGAGCTGCGCGCCTTCCTCGACTCCCAGCGCGATGTAGCCCTCGATGCGTTCGAGCGCCTGGCGCGTGACGATCGGGCCCATCTCGGCATCGAGCTCCATGCCGTTGCGCACCTTTAGCGACCTGGCGCGCGCAGCCAGCAGCGGCACGATGCGGTCGGCGACATCGCCCACCAGCACGGCCACGCTGATGGCCATGCAGCGCTCGCCGGCCGAGCCGTAGGCCGCACCGATCAGCGCGTCCACGGCCTGGTCGATGTCGGCATCGGGCATCACCACCATGTGGTTCTTGGCGCCACCCAGGGCCTGCACGCGCTTGCCGTGGTGCGCGCCGGTCTCGTAGATGTACTGCGCGATCGGTGTGGAGCCCACGAAGGACAGTGCCTTGACGTCGGGATGTCCGAGCAGCGTGTCAACCGCGACCTTGTCGCCCTGCACCACGTTGAACACGCCGTCGGGCAGGCCGGCCTGCTTGAACAGTTCGGCGATGAACAGCGACGGCGAAGGGTCTCGCTCGCTCGGCTTGAGCACGAAGGTGTTGCCGCAGGCGATGGCCACCGGGAACATCCAGCACGGCACCATGCAGGGGAAGTTGAACGGCGTCACGCCGGCCACAACGCCCAGGGGCTGACGCAGTGTCCAGTTGTCGATGCCGGTGGAGACCTGGTCGGTGAAGTCGCCCTTGAGCAATTGCGGGATGCCGCAGGCGAACTCCACGATGTCGATGCCGCGGGTGACTTCACCCTGCGCGTCGGTGAACACCTTGCCGTGCTCGGCGGTGATCATCGCGGCCAGCGTGTCGCGGTGCTGGTTCATCAGTTCGAGGAACTTCAGCATCACGCGGGCGCGGCGGATCGGCGGCATCTCGGCCCAGGCCGGGAACGCTGCCTGCGCCGACGCCACGGCGGCGTTCACCTCCTGCGCCGAAGCCAAGGCCACCTGGCGGGCCACGGCGCCGGTGGCGGGGTTGTAGACGGCTTGCGAGCGGCCGCTCGTGCCGGCGGCGCGTTGGCCGCCGATCCAGTGGCCGACGTCGGTGGTGGCCGTGAAGGCTTCGGGCGCTCCCATGATGTGACTCCTATCGGTTCTTGAGCATCCACTCGTGGGCCGGGTCGTTGCGGAACACCCAGTGGCGGGTGGGGCCGGCCATCACGTTGAGGTAGTACAGGTCGTAGCCGTGCGGGGCCACCACGGGATGGTAGCCGCGGGGCACCATCACCACGTCGTGGTCCTCGACGGCCATCGCCTCGTCCAGGCTGCGGTCGTCGGTGTAGACACGCTGGAACGCGAAACCCTGGGGCGGGTTCAGGCGGTGGTAATAGGTCTCCTCCAGCCGCGTCTCCAGCGGCGGGGCGTCGTCGTCGTGCTTGTGCGGCGGGTAGCTGGACGAGTGCCCCGCAGGCGTCAGCACCTCCACCACCAGAAGGTGCGCGGCCGTCGGGTCGTCGTGCGGCAGGATGTCGCACACATAGCGCGTGTTGCTGCCCTGGCCACGCACGCTGCGCTTCATCGACGCCGGGTCGATCCGGCGCACGGCACGGGGCTTGCCGTCACCGGGGGCGGTGCACAGCGCCACTTCCGCGTCGCCGCGCGCGCGCAGCGACACGGCATGGCCCGGGGGCACGTACACCGCGTCGGGTGCGCGGTCGTCGAACACGTTGTCGCGGTTGCCCACCGCGTCGAAGCGTTCGCCGCCGGCCTGGATGTCCACCCGGCCGGCCAGCACCACCACGCACAGTTCGCGCGAGCCGGTGTCGATCTGTTCCACCTCGCCGTCGGCCAGACGCAGCGCTCGGAACCCGACATGGTCCCAGCCGGCGCGCTGCGGCGTGACGTCGACGATCTCGCGCCCGACGGGCCGCGACTTGGCCAGCAAATGGCTCGGCATGTCAGCTCCCGGCCACGATGCGCCGCAGCGTATCGTGGCCCTTCTTGGCATAGGCGTAGCTGGGGGCCACCGCCGGGTCCTGCTCGGCCTCGACGACCAGCCAGCCCTGGTAGCCCCCGGTACGCAGGGTGGACAGCACGGCGTCGTAGTCGATCACGCCGTCGCCGGGAACGGTGAACGTGCCGGCGAGCACGCCGCGCAGGAAGCTCCAGCCGTCGTTGCGCGCCTTGGCGATGACATCGGGCCGCACGTCCTTGCAGTGAACATGTGCCACCCGCGACACATGCCGCTTCAGCAGCGGCACGGGGTCGGTGGCGCCGCCGTAGTAGGCATGCCCGGTGTCGAACAGCAGGCTGGTGCAGGCCGGATCGGTCAGCCGCATCAGCGTGTCGATGTCGTCGGGCGACTCGACGTACGCCCCCATGTGATGGTGGTACGCCAGCGTGATGCCGTAGGTGCGCTTCAGGTGCGCGCCGAACGCGTCAAGACGGCCCGCGTAGGCTTGCCAGGCGGCGTCGCCCGCGAAGCGAGGGCGCTCGCGCAGCGGGCGCTCCATGTCGCCCTGGATCGACCCGGCCACCTCGCCGTACACCACCACTTTCACGCCGTTGTGCTGCAGCTTGCTCATGTGGGCGACGCAGCGTGCGATCTCGGCGTCGACCGAGTCGTGGGCCAGGAAGCCCGAGTACCAGCCCGACACGCAGGCCAGACCGAACTCGTCGAGCTTGGCCTTGAGCGCCGGGCCGTCCTTGGGGAACTTGTTGCCCAGCTCGAAACCTTCGTAGCCGATCTCCCGGCCTTCGGCCAGCGCGGTCTCCAGCGGCGTCTCGCCGCCGAGCGACGGCAGGTCGTCGTTCATCCACGACAGGGGGTTCACTCCGATGCGTACGTTCCAGGTCATGACGTTGGGTGGGTTGGGGTTCAGCGCCGCTGGCGGCTCTTGCCGGCGACATGGCGCTCGCGGGCGGCGTCGACTTCCGGCCGTGGCGAGACTTCGGGAATGGCCACCTCCCACCAGGCGCCGCCGTCGTCGGTGGTGCGCCAGGGAGTGGTGTCGATGACGATGACCTGCGTGCCGCGGGCCGCACGTGCGCCCGCCATCGCGGACTTCAGCGCGGCCACGTCGGCCACCTTGGTGGCCTGCGCGCCCAGGCTGGCGGCATGGGCGGCGAAGTCCACCCGCACGTCCTGGCCGCCGTCGGCCACGGTGTCCTCGAGCAGGTTGTTGTGGCGCTCGCTGCCGCTGGCCAGCTGCAGGCGCTGGATGCAGCCGAAGCCGCGGTTGTCGAGCACCACGATGATCAGCTTCAGGCCCAGCATCACCGACGTGGCGATTTCCGAGTTGAGCATCAGGTAGGAGCCGTCGCCCACCATCACGATCACTTCGCACTCCGGGCGCGCCAGCTTGACGCCCAGGCCGCCGGCGATCTCGTAGCCCATGCAGGAGTAGCCGTACTCCATGTGGTACCCACCCGGGTGCGCGGTGCGCCACAGCTTGTGAAGCTCCGCCGGCAGCGTGCCGGCGGCGCACACGACGACGTCGCGGCGGTCGCTGTCGGGCGTGGACTCGCGCACGGCCCCGATCACCTCGGCGTCGTAGGGCAGAGCGCCCGCCGGGGGCGCGGCCGAGGTCAGTTCGGCGACGCGGGCAGCCCACTGCGCGGCCTGCTGCGCGGCGCGTCGGCTCCAGGCCGCGTCCGCCTGCCAGGCACCGAGTTCGCGCCCGAGGGCATCGAGCGCCACTTTGGCATCGGCCACCAAGGCCTGTGAGCCCCGCTTGCCGGCGTCCAGCGGCTGCACATTGATCGATACCAGCCGGGCCTGTGCGAACAGAGCGTGCGAGCCGGTGGTGAAGTCCTGCAGGCGCGTGCCCACGCCGATGACGAGGTCCGCCTCCTGCGCCAGGGCGTTGGCGGCGGGCGACCCGGTGACGCCGATGGCGCCGGCATTGAGGGGATGGTTCCAGGCCAGGCTGCCCTTGCCGGCCTGGGTCTCGCTCACTGGCAGGCCGTGGTGCTGCGCGAACGCGGCCAGGTCGGCCGTCGCGCCGCTGTAGAGCACGCCGCCGCCGGCCACCAGCAGCGGGCGGCGTGCCTGGCGCAGGGCCTCCGCGGCTGCGGCCAGTTCTCGTGCGTCGGGCGCCGGCCTGCGGATGCGCAGCACCGGAGGGGACAGGAACGATGCCGGGCAGTCGAACGCCATCGTCTGCACGTCCTGAGGCAAGGCCAGGCACACCGGGCCGCACAGGGCCGGGTCGGTCATCACCTGCACCGCGCGTGGCAGGGCGTCGAGGATCTGCTCCGGCCGGGTGATGCGGTCGAAATAGCGCACCAGAGGCCGGAACGCGTCGTTGGCGCTGATGTCGCCGGCGGCGAAGTCCTCAACCTGCTGCAGCACCGGGTCGGGTTCGCGCGAGGCGAAAACGTCGCCGGGCAGCAGCAGCACGGGCAGGCGGTTGACGTGGGCCAGGGCCGCGGCCGTCAGCAGGTTGGTCGCCCCCGGGCCGATCGACGTGGTGGCCGCCATGATGCGGCGCCGGAAAGTCGCCTTGCCGAACGCGATTGCCGCATGCGCCATCGCCTGTTCGTTGTGAGCTCGAAGCACCGGCAACTGCCGGCGGTGATGGGCCAGGGCCTCGCCCAGCCCGGCCACGTTGCCGTGCCCGTAGATCGCCCACACCCCGGCGCAATAGGGCACCACGCTGCCGTCGTCGAGCTCGACGCGCAACGCAGCCAGGTGGGCCACCAGGGCCTGGGCCATGGTGAGGCGGACGGTGGAAGGGGATGTGGTCATGACTGCAGGGCGGATTGTCGGCTCTGGCGCCACGCCTGCACCAGGACGGCGTAGCGGTCGGCGCAGCGCCGGACCAGGGTGGCGTCGTCGATCTCGCCCTGCAGCCAGGCCCGGCAGGCGTCGCCCCAGATGCTGCGGCCGACCATGAACCCCCGCACGATCGGATGGCGAGCCTGCCCGAACGCGGCCACCAGGGTTTCCAGCGGCTGGTTCAGGCCCAGGATCACCGCGCCGCGGCACTGCGGGTCGCGCTCGGCCACCAGGGCGGCCAGGTCGGCCCAGGCCGCGGCGGACATCGGCGCGAGCTTCCACCATTCGGGCTTGAGGCCGAGGTTGTAGAAGCGCTTGACCGCACGCAGCACGGCGCTGTCGTCGTGCTGCGGCGCGATCACTTCGAGAAGCAGCTCGTGGCCGCTCGCCCGCGTGGCCTCCCACAGCTCGAGCAGGCGCTCCTCCTGGGCGACGCGCAGGCCGGCCTCGTCGTCCGGGTGGTAGTGCACGAGGCACTTCACGACCTGCTCGCGCGGCCACTCCACCAGCGTGCTGCCCACCGAGCGCGTGCCGTCGAAGGCCAGCGGCCGCGAGCCGGGTTGCTCCACAGGCCGGCCGATCCACAGGCCGCTGCCGGTGGCGTCGGCCAGCGCGTCGAGGCCGAAGCGCCCGTCGATCAGCACGCCGGCCTGCCCTTGCAGGCCCTGCGCGGCCTGCGTCTGGCGGGCCGCGTCGAGCAGCAGGCGCTTGAGCTTCGGCAGGCGTGCCAGGGACGCACCGGCGGCCTGTGCCATGTCGACGAACTGCGACCGGTGGTCGAAGGCCAACACGCACAGCTCGGGCCAGGCCGGCCGGGCCGGGGTGGTGCGGTGCAGGTGCGCCAGCAGCGGGTCGCTGTCCACGCGCGGCGCGCGCTGGCCGCAAAACCAGTGCGCCAGTTCGGCCGGCGTGGCCATTGCCGGAGCGCAGGCATGGCGCGACACCACCAGCGCGCCGCAGGCGTTGGCAATGCGCGCCGACGCCTCGAAACCCTCGCCGCGCAACAGGCCGCTCAGCAGGCCGGACGCGAAGGCGTCGCCGGCCCCGAGCACGTTGAACACCTCGATGCGCTCGCCGACGACCGTGGGTGCGTCCTCGAGCTTGGCGGGCACAGCCCCGTCGATGAAGCAGCAGCCGCGGGCGCCCAGCTTGACCACCATCGCGGCCGACGTGATGTCGCGCACGCGGCGCAGGCTGGCGAGCAGGTCGCCCGGCACGCCGCCGGCGATGAGGAACTCCTCCTCGGTGCCGATCAGCAGCTCGAAACGGGACAGCATGGCCTGCAGGCTGGCGGTGACGCGCTCGTCGGCGACGAACCGGTTGGCACCTTCGCCCCGCTTGGTCAGGCCCCAGAGCACCGGGCGATAGTCGATGTCGAGCACGCGCATCACGCCGTGGCGGCCGGCCATGTCGAGCGCCGCGGCGGACGCCGCGCGCACCGTGGGCTGCGACAGGTGCGTGCCGGTGATCAGCAAGGACCGGCACTGCGCGATGAAGTCCTCTCGGATGCCCGCGGCGTCGATGGCCATGTCGGCGCAGTTCTCGCGGTAGAACAGCAGCGGGAAGGTGTCGCGGTCCTTCAGCGCCAGGATGGCCAGCGCCGTCAGGCGCGACGGGTCGACCTGCACCATGGACGTGTCGCAGCCCTCGCGCTGGAGCGTCTCCAGCAGGAAGCGGCCCATCTGCTCGTCGCCGACGCGGGAGATCATCGCGGCGCGCAGGCCCAGTCGCGCCGCGCCAAAGGCGATGTTGGCCGAGCTGCCGCCCAGGTACTTTGCGAAGGTGGACACGTCCTCGAGCCGGGCGCCGAACTGCTGGGCATACAGGTCGACCGCCAGGCGGCCGAGGCAGGCGATGTCGAAGCGGCGGCTTTCGGCCGGCGCAAGGCGAAGGGCAGGGGTGTTCATGGCCCCGGCAGTCTAGTGCCGATGGAACAAATGTTCCGTCATGGAAAATGACTAGAAATCCGCTTTCAATCCGGAGCGGTCCGCGACTACAGTCGGGCCCCGTGCCGACGAGGGACCGACGATGGACGCTGCTCACTACCCCTACCACCGCGACACCCGGGCCGTGATCACCGGCGGCACGCAGGGCCTGGGCCTGGCCGTGGCGATGCGGCTGGCGCGCGAGGGGGCGCCCGCGCTGGTGCTGGCCGGCCGGCGCCGCGACCTCGGCGAGGCAGCCGCGGCGCAGGTGACCGCGCTGGGCTGCGAGTGCCACTACATCGCCGCCGACGTCGGTCAGGCGCAGGACTGCCAGGCGCTGATGGCGGCGTCCATCGAGCGCCTGGGGCAGGTCAACGCCCTGGTCAATTCGGCGGCCACCACCGACCGCGGCTCGCTCACCGACACCACGCCGGACATGTGGCAGGCCCAGATGGACATCAACGCGCGCGGCCCGTTCCTGCTGATGCAGGCGCTGGTGCGCCATCTGCTGGAGCGTCGAGCCCCAGGCTCGATCGTCAACGTGCTGTCGCAGTCGGCGCACTGCGGCCAGTCTTTCCTGGTGCCGTACTCGGCGTCGAAGGCGGCGCTGGCCAACCTGACGAAGAACGTGGCGCAGTCCTATCGCGCCCAGCGCATCCGCTGCAACGGCGTGATGGCCGGATGGATGGACACGCCGGGCGAACACGCGATCCAGCGCAGGGCCCACGACGCCCCGGACGACTGGCTCGCCCGGGCCGAGGCGGGGCGGCCGATGGGCCAGCTGGCCAAGCCCGACGAACTCGCCGGCTTGATCGCCTACATGCTCAGCCCGTCGTCCGGCGTGATGACCGGGGCCCTGGTCGACTACGACCAGTGGGTGCCCGGAGCGCAGCCCGAATGAGCGCCGCCGGCGCCGGCACGGCCGGCCTCACGGTCGACCAGCTGTTGCGGCGCATCACGTCGGAGCACGAGCAGTTGTCGCCGCAGCTCAAGACGATCGCGCGTTACTTCGAGTCGCATCGGGACCATGTCGGGCTGGACGGCATCCAGGACGTGGCGCGGCAATGCGGCGTGCAGCCCTCGGCGGTGGTGCGCTTCGCCAAGCATTTCGGCTACACCGGCTTTTCCGACCTGCAGAAGGTGTTCCGCGACTCGTTGTCGCGGCAGATCGCGCCGGGCCGCACCTACCGCAGCCGCATCCGCGACATCATCGAGTCCGGGGCCGGCACGCTGCCCAGCGGCGAGATCGCCCAGGCGTTCCTGTCCGGCGCCGCCGCAGGGCTGCAGGAACTTCAACGGGGCCTGGACGCCAAGGCCTTCGCACGCGCAGTCGATCTGCTGGCCGGCACCGACGCCATCTGGGTGGCCGGCGCGCGCCGGGCGTTTCCCGTGGCGGCCTATCTCGACTATGCGCTGCAGCACACCGACAAGCGGGTTCAGCTGGTGTCGGCGCTGGGCGGCATGCACGAGGGCCAGGTGCGGTCGATCCGGCGCGGCGACGTGCTGGTGGCCGTGTCGTTTGCCCCTTACGCCGAGGAGACCCTGGCGGTCACCGCGACGGCCCTGGCCCGCGGCGCACGCCTGGTGGCCCTGACGGACAGTCGCATGAGCCCGCTGGCGCGCCAGGCCAGCGCCGTGCTGCTGGTGCAGGAGCACGTCACCTTCGGATTCCGTACCCTGACCAGCCCCATGGCGCTGGCCCAGAGCCTGTTCATCGCGCTGGCCTGCAGGCTCGAACTGCAGCACGAGCCGGCCCCGCATTCCACCCACTGACCCGAGGAGTCCCCATGAAGAACGTTGCGCTGTTCGGCGCCGGCCGCATCGGCCGCATCCATGGTGCCAATGTCGCCGCGCTGCCGGGCGTGGCGCTCAAGTACGTGTGCGACCCGGTGGCCGACGCGGCCCGCGAAGTGGCCGGAATGCTCGGAGCCCAGGTGTCCACCCCCGACGCCGTGTTCGCCGACCCGTCGATCGACGTGGTGGTGATCGGGTCGCCCACGGACACCCACAGCGACCTGATCAACCGCGCCGCGGCGTCGCGCAAGCACATCTTCTGCGAGAAGCCGGTCGACCTTTCGGTGCCGCGGGCTCAGGCCTGCGCCGACGCCGTGCGAGCGGCCGGCGTGGCCTGCATGATCGGCTTCCAGCGCCGCTTCGACCCGACCTTCAGCGCCGCCAAGGACCGGCTGATGCGCGGCGACATCGGCGCGCCGGAAATGCTGGTCGTCACCAGCCGCGATCCGGGCGCGCCGCCCGCGCACTACCTCAAGGGCTCGGGCGGCATCTTCCGCGACATGCTGATCCACGACTTCGACATCTTCCGCTGGATCCTGTGCACCGACGAAGGCGACGAGGCTGCCACGCTGTACGCCACCGGCTCAGTGCTGGTGGACCCTGAGATCGCCAAGGTGCCCGACATCGATTCCAGCGTGGTGACGATCCGCACCCGAAAGGGCCGGCTGTGCCAGATCAACACCAGCCGCCGCGCCGCCTACGGCTACGACCAGCGCTTCGAGGTGCTCGGCTCGGGCGGCATGATCCAGTGCGGCAACCACCGTCCGACCGAGGTGGTTCTGTCCGACGGCACGGGCGTGCAGGCGGACAAGCCCGAGCACTTCTTCCTGCAGCGCTACCGTGACGCCTATCGCCTGGAGCTGGTGCACTTCTTCGAGCGCCTGCAGGACGGCGGGCCGTTTCGCACCACCATCGACGACGGTGTGGCGGCGCAGAAGCTGGCCGACGCCGCGGCGCAGTCGCTGGAGTCGGGGGCGGTGGTGCGGCTCTGAACGCAGCGTTGGCCGGGTGGCCGACAATCGCGCCTGCCGAGCCCGGGTGGTGAAATCGGTAGACACAGCGGACTTAAAATCCGCGGCTTCTCGAAAGAGGGCGTGCCGGTTCGATGCCGGCCCCGGGCACCACCAGGAGCAACGCGTTTGGCCCTCTTCGCCCAGGATGCACTGAACGAAGGCGTTCGCAAGCGCGAGGTCTTCGGCTGGGCGATGTACGACTTCGCCAACTCGGGCTACACCACGGTCGTGCTGACCGCGGTGTTCAACGCCTACTTCGTCGGCGTGGTCGCCAACGGCGCGTCCTGGGGCACCCTGGCCTGGACCCTGGCGCTGGGCGTGTCGAACCTGGTGGTCATGTTCACGATGCCGGCCCTGGGCGCGTTCGCCGATCTTCGCGCGGCCAAGAAGCGCCTGCTTGCCCTGACCACCGTGGCCTGCGTGCTGTCCACGCTGGCGCTCACCGGCGTGGGCCGCAACGACGTGGCGCTGGCGGTGGCGGCCATCGTGCTGTCGAACCTGTTCTATGCGTATGGCGAAGCCCTGACGGCGGCTTTCCTGCCGGAACTGGCGCGTCGCGATGCGCTCGGCCGCGTGTCGGGCTGGGGCTGGAGCTTCGGCTACTGTGGCGGCATGCTGTCGCTCGGCCTGTCGCTGGGCTACGTGATCTGGGCCCAGGGTCAGGGCCAGAAGGCCGAGCAGTTCGTGCCGGTCACGATGGGCATCACCGCGGCGGTCTATGGCGTCGCGTCGCTGGCTACTTTTGCCATGCTGCGCGAGCGCGCCACGCCGCAGCCGGGCCGGACTGCAGGTCTGAGCGCGTCGCTGGCGCGTCTGGCGGCCACGTGGCGCGAAGCGCGGCGCTTTCGCGACTTCACGTGGCTGCTGGCCACCGCGCTGGCGTATCAGGCCGGCATTGCCGTGGTGATCGCGCTGGCTGCCGTGTATGCCGAGCAGGTGCTCGGTTTCAAGCAGATCGACACCATGATGCTCGTCTTTCTGGTGAACATCGCGTCGGCTGTCGGTGCCTTCGCGTTCGGCTACTGGCAGGACCGCGTCGGACACCGCCGGGCGCTGGCGTTCACGCTCTTCGGCTGGATCGTGATGTGCGGCCTGGCCGTGGCGGCCCAGGGCCCCGGCTTGTTCTGGGTGGCGGCCGTGATCGCCGGCCTGTGCATGGGGTCGAGCCAGTCGGCCGGTCGCGCCGTGGCGGGGCTGCTGGCGCCGCCGGGCCGGCTGGCGGAGTTCTTCGGGCTGTGGGCCTTTGCGACGCGTTTGTCGGCCATCGTCGGTCCGGTGACCTACGGCCTGGTCACCTGGGTCACGGGCGGCAACCACCGGCTTGCCATCGCATCGACAGGCCTGTTCTTCGTGGCCGGGCTGTGGCTGCTGCGCCGGGTTGACGTGGAGCGCGGCGCGAGAGAAGCGCTGCGGCCTGCGCTGGATGCATCACCCTAAAATCGCACGACCGTTCGATTTATCGTCCGGACGCGCTCTGGCCCGAGGGGCCGCCGCCTAGAATCTGTCAATTGACGTGCACGTCAATCGCACGACGGCAAACACGCATCCAAGGAGCAATTGCCCATGAAGGTATTGGTGCCCGTGAAGCGGGTGGTGGACTACAACGTGAAGGTCCGGGTCAAGGCGGACGGCACGGGGGTGGATCTGGCCAACGTGAAGATGAGCATGAACCCGTTCGACGAGATTGCGATCGAGGAGGCGGTTCGGCTGAAGGAAAAGGGTGCGGTCACCGAGGTGGTGGCGGTGTCGTGCGGGGTGACGCAGTGCCAGGAGACGCTGCGCACGGCGATGGCCATCGGGGCGGACCGGGCGATCCTGGTGGAGACGGACGCGGAGCTGCAGCCGCTGGCGGTGGCCAAGCTGCTCAAGGCGCTGGTGGACAAGGAGCAGCCCGGGCTGGTGATCCTGGGCAAGCAGGCGATCGACGACGACTGCAACCAGACCGGGCAGATGCTGGCGGCGCTGTGCGGCCGGCCGCAGGGCACGTTCGCGAGCAAGGTGGAAGTGGCCGACGGCATGGTGGCGGTCACGCGCGAGGTGGACGGCGGCCTGGAGACGGTGCGCCTGGCGCTGCCGGCCATCGTCACGACCGACCTGCGGCTGAACGAGCCGCGCTACGTGACGCTGCCCAACATCATGAAGGCCAAGAAGAAGACGCTGGACGTGGTCAAGCCGGCCGACCTGGGCGTGGACGTGACGCCGCGCATCAGGACGCTCAAGGTGGCCGAGCCTGCCAAGCGAGGAGCCGGTGTGAAGGTGGCCGACGTGGCCGCGCTGGTGGACAAGCTCAAGAACGAAGCGAAGGTGATCTGAGATGGCAGCACTGGTGATTGCCGAACACGACGGTTCGGGGCTGAAGGCGGCGACGCTGAACGTGGTGAGCGCGGCGCTGCAGTGCGCGGGCGAGGTGCACGTGCTGGTGGCCGGGCAGGGCGCCGAGGGCGCGGCGCAGGCGGCGGCGCAGGTGGCCGGCGTGGCCAAGGTGCTGAGCGCCGACGGTCCGAGCCTGCAGGATCAGCTGGCCGAGAACGTGGCGGCGCAGGTGGTGGCACTGGCTGGCAGTGGTGGTGGTTACAGCCACGTGCTGTTCGCGGCCACGGCGCAGGGCAAGAACGTGGCGCCGCGTGTGGCGGCGCTGCTGGACGTGGCGCAGATCAGCGACGCGAGCAAGGTGGTGTCGGCCGACACGTTCGAGCGGCCGATCTACGCCGGCAACGCGATCGCCACAGTGCAGAGCACGGATGCGGTCAAGGTGATCACGGTGCGCACGACGGGCTTCGATCCGGCGCTGGCCTCGGGCGGCAGCGCCGCGGTGGAGTCGGTGGCCGCGGTGGGCGACGCGGGCACGAGCGAGTTCATGGGCTCGGAGATCGCCAAGCTGGACCGGCCGGAGCTGACGGCGGCCAAGATCATCGTCAGCGGGGGGCGGGCGCTGGGCAGCAGCGACAAGTTCACCGAGGTGCTCACGCCGCTGGCGGACAAGCTGGGTGCGGCGCTGGGCGCGAGCCGCGCGGCGGTGGACGCGGGCTATGCGCCCAACGACTGGCAGGTGGGGCAGACGGGCAAGATCGTGGCGCCGCAGCTGTACGTGGCGTGCGGCATCAGCGGCGCGATCCAGCATCTGGCCGGCATGAAGGACAGCAAGGTGATCGTGGCGATCAACAAGGACGCCGAGGCACCGATCTTCAGCGTGGCCGACTACGGCCTGGAGGCCGACCTGTTCGCCGCCGTGCCTGAACTGGTGGCCAAGCTCTGACGCCTTCGCCCGCATCCTGATCGAGTTCCTGCCGGCGCGCCGCGCCGGCCATCCCGTCGACGGAGACCACGATGACCTACCGCGCGCCTGTCAAGGACATGCTTTTCTGCATGAAGGAGCTGGCCGGCCTGGAGGCCGTGTCGCGCCTTCCGGGCTTCGAGGACGCCGGCCTCGATACGGCCGCTGCCGTGCTGGAGGAGTGCGCGCGCTTCAATGAGTCCGTGGTCGCGCCGCTCAATCGCGAGGGTGACATCCGGCCGTCGGCCTGGAAGGACGGCGAAGTCGCCACGACGCCCGGCTTCAAGGCGGCGTTCCGCCAGTTCGCCGAAGGCGGCTGGCAGGGCCTGCAGCATCCGGCCGAGTTCGGCGGCCAGGGCCTGCCCAAGACCATCGGCGCGGCGTGCACCGAGATGCTCAACAGCGCCAACCTGAGCTTCGCCCTGTGCCCGCTGCTGACCGACGGTGCCATCGAGGCCCTGCTGACGGCCGGCACCGACGACCAGAAGCAGACCTACATCCCGCATTTCATCGATGGCAGCTGGACCGGCACGATGAACCTGACCGAGCCGCAGGCCGGCAGCGACCTGGCCCAGGTGCGCACGCGCGCCGAGCCGCAGCCCGACGGCAGCTACCGACTGTTCGGCACCAAGATCTTCATCACCTACGGCGAGCACGACATGGCGGACAACATCGTCCACCTGGTGCTGGCCCGCGTGACGGGCGCGCCCGAGGGCGTGAAGGGCATCTCGCTGTTCATCTGCCCCAAGGTGCTGGCCGACGGCACCCGCAACGACGTGCACTGCGTGTCGATCGAACACAAGCTGGGCATCAAGGCCAGCCCGACGGCGGTGCTGCAGTACGGCGACCGCGGCGGCGCGACGGCCTGGCTGGTCGGTCAGGAAAACCGCGGCCTCGAATACATGTTCATCATGATGAATGCGGCCCGCTACCAGGTGGGCATGCAGGGCATCGCGCTGGCCGAGCGGGCCTACCAGCAGGCCGTGGCCTTTGCGCGTGATCGCGTGCAGGGCCGACCCGTGGACGGCTCGATGCCCAAGGCGGCGCCGATCATCCATCACCCGGATGTCCGGCGGATGCTGCTGACGATGCGCGCCTACACCGAGGGATGCCGCGCGATGGCGCTCGTGGCGGCCTCCGCGTACGACGCAGCGCATCACGGCACCGACGATGACACGCGGCGCCACAACCAGGCCTTCTACGAGTTCCTCGTACCGCTGGTCAAGGGTTACAGCACCGAGATGAGCCTCGAGGTGGCATCGCTCGGCGTGCAGGTGCACGGCGGCATGGGCTTCATCGAGGAGACCGGCGCGGCGCAGCACCTGCGCGACGCCAAGATCCTGACCATCTACGAAGGCACGACGGCCATCCAGGCGAACGACCTGGTCGGCCGCAAGACCGCGCGCGACGGCGGCCAGGTGGCGCTGGCCATCGCGCGCCAGATCGAGTCCACCGAGGCCGAACTGGCCCGGCGCGACAGCGCGGCCTGCCGGTCGATGCTCAAGCACCTGCGTGCAGCGCGCGAGGCCTTCGTCGAGGTGGTGGGCTTCGTGGCCGGCCACACCAAGGCCAGCCCGAACGCGGTGTTCGCGGGGTCTGTGCCCTACCTGATGCTGGCGGGCAACCTGATGGCCGGCTGGCAGATGGCGCGCGCGCTCATCGTGGCGCATGACCAGTCCGGCGGCGACGACTCGGCATTCATGGCGGCCAAGGCGGCCACCGCGCGGTTCTACGCCGAGCACATCCTGTCGCGCGTGCCCGGCGTGCGCGACTCCATCCTGGAAGGCCACGTCGCCGTCACCGAGATGTCGCTGGAGGCGTTCTGATGTCGCTGCCCCCCGTGCTGCAGCGCCTGCGCCTGCCGGTCATCGGCTCGCCGCTGTTCATCATCAGCAACCCGAAGCTGGTGATCGCCCAGTGCACGTCGGGCATCGTCGGGTCGATGCCCGCGCTCAATGCGCGGCCGGCCTCTCAGCTCGACGAATGGCTGGCCGAGATCACCGAGGCGCTGGCCGCCTGGGACCGTGCCCATCCGGACCGTCCGTCCGCGCCGTTCGCCATCAATCAGATCGTGCACAAGAGCAACGACCGGCTCGACCACGACATGCAGGTCTGCGCGCGCTATCGCGTGCCCGTGGTGATCACGTCGCTCGGAGCGCGTGTCGACGTCAACGACGCGGTCCATGCCTGGGGCGGCATCGTGCTGCACGACATCATCAACAACACGTTCGCGCACAAAGCGGTCGACAAGGGTGCCGACGGGCTGATCGCCGTGGCGGCGGGAGCGGGCGGCCACGCCGGCACCAAGAACCCGCTGGCCCTGACCCACGAGATACGCGAATGGTTCGACGGGCCGCTCGCCTTGTCCGGCGCCATCTCCACCGGGGCCGGCATCCTGGCTGCCCAGGCCATGGGTGCGGATCTCGCCTACATCGGGTCGGCCTTCATCGCCACCGACGAGGCGCGCGCCGCCGACGCCTACAAGCAGGCGATCGTCGACGGCAGCAGCGACGACATCGTCTACTCCAGCCTGTTCACAGGCGTGCACGGCAACTATCTCAAGCCGTCGATCCGCGCTGCGGGCCTGGACCCCGACCACCTTCCCGAGAGCGACCCGAGCGCGATGAACTTCGGCGGTGGCGACAGCGCGAAGAAGGCCTGGAAGGACATCTGGGGTTGCGGACAGGGCATCGGCGCGGTGAAGTCCGTGCTGCCCGCCGCCCAGTTGGTGGATCGCCTGGCGCGCGAGTACGCCCAGGCGCGAGACCGGCTTGCGGCCTTGCCGGCCGGGGTGGCCGCATGAGGCCGCGTCTGCTTGTGGCGCTGCTGGCCGGCGCGGTGCTGGCAGCCTGCGGGTCCGTCGGCGTGGGTTTCGGCGTCGGCATCCCGATTGGAGGCCATGGTGGCGTCGGCGTCACCATCGGTGGTTCGGTGCCGTTGCCGGCCCGGCCTGCGGAGGCCCCGGCCTCGGCCGCTTCCGCGCCCTGAGGTTCAAGCTTCAGAGGCTGGCCACCTCGGCGTCGGAGTCGCAGCCGCGTCCCGCGCCGATCCAGCGCCGTGCCAGCGCCGCCCCGAGGCGGGACCGGCCCTGCACTGCGCCGCACACGTATCGCCCCGGACTTTCCGACCAGCGAAGCATGTCGCAGGGACCGCGCCTTCTGAGGCTGATCAACATGCCCAGCGGACACGGTTCGGCCATGCAGCACACGCCGCAGCCGTTGCATGGCTCGCCCGGCACGGGCTTGGCCGGCGCGTCGGCATGGATGGCGATGACTCGGGCGCTCATCCCGCCAGCTTGACGGGTTCCGACACCGGCCCAAGCACCGAGGAAGCGCAAGAACCTGCCGCTTTTGTCAATTTGGCGCCAGACTGGAGTGATAGAGTGCCGAGCTTGAATTGATCGGTCCTTCCCCTCCCTTGCCACTGGCCGCAGGCCTGTCGATGCAAGGCGGAAACGCTAGTCCGCCCACCGGTGAAGCCGGGTCGCGGAAGGTTGTGCAACCCATCTCATCCGCGCAGACCGCGGTCAAAGGTGAGCGAAGATGATGCAACAGTACAGGTCCAACTCGTACCTGTTCGGCGGCAACGCGCCTTACGTCGAGGAACTCTACGAGGCCTACCTCGACAACCCGGGCAGCGTGCCCGACAACTGGCGCGCCTATTTCGACCGGCTGCAGAACGTTCCCGCGGTCGATGGCTCCGAAAGCCGCGACGTCGCCCATGCCCCGGTCGTCGAATCCTTCGCCCAGCGCGCCAAGGCCAACGCCTTCGCGCTGAAGGCCAGCGAGGCCGACCTTGCGGTCGCGCGCAAGCAGGTCCACGTCCAGTCGCTGATCGCTGCCTACCGCTTCCTCGGCAGCCGCTGGGCCGATCTCGACCCGCTCAAGCGCACCGAGCGGCCGAAGATCCCCGAGCTCGAGACCGCGTTCTACGACCTGTCCGAGTCCGACCTGGACATCAGCTTCTCCGCCGCGAACACGTATTTCTCCAAGGCCGAGAACATGACCCTGCGCGAGATCGTGCAGGCGCTGCGCGACACCTACTGCCGCAGCATCGGTGCCGAGTTCATGCATTGCACGGAGCCGGTGGAAAAGCGCTGGTGGCAGGAGCGCCTGGAAAGCGCCCGCAGCACGCCGACCTTCACCGCCGACCAGAAGCGCCACATCCTGGATCGCCTGACGGCGTCCGAGGGCCTGGAGCGCTACCTGCACACCAAGTACGTCGGCCAGAAGCGCTTTTCGCTCGAGGGCGGCGAGAGCTTCATCGCGTCGATGGACGAACTGGTGCAGCGTGCCGGCGAGAAGGGCGTGCAGGAGATCGTGATCGGCATGGCCCACCGCGGCCGCCTGAACGTGCTGGTCAACACGCTGGGCAAGATGCCCAAGGACCTGTTCGCAGAGTTTGATCACACCGCACCCGAGGCCCTTCCGTCGGGCGACGTGAAGTATCACCAGGGCTTTTCCAGCGACCTGACCACCCCTGGCGGCCCGGTCCACCTGTCGCTGGCGTTCAACCCGTCGCACCTGGAGATCGTCAACCCGGTGGTCGAGGGCAGCGTCAAGGCGCGCCAGGACCGCCGCGGCGACAAGGCCGGCGACCAGGTGCTGCCGGTGCTGGTGCACGGCGACGCCGCCTTCGCCGGCCAGGGCGTCGTGATGGAGACGCTGGCCCTGGCGCAGACGCGCGGCTACTACACCGGCGGCACGGTCCACATCGTCATCAACAACCAGATCGGCTTCACCACCAGCGACCCGCGCGACAGCCGCTCCACGCTGTACTGCTCCGACGTCGTCAAGATGATCGAGGCGCCTGTGCTGCACGTGAACGGCGACGACCCGGAAGCCGTGGTGTGGTGCACCCAGCTGGCGATGGACTATCGCCAGCAGTTCAAGAAGGACGTGGTCGTCGACATCATCTGCTTCCGCAAGCTGGGTCACAACGAGCAGGACACGCCCAGCCTGACGCAGCCGCTGATGTACAAGAAGATCGCCCAGCATCCCGGCACGCGCAAGCTGTACGGAGACAAGCTGGTGGCGCAGGGCGTGCTCGGCGAGACCGGCCCGGACGACATGGTCAAGGCCTACCGCGCCGCGATGGACGCCGGTCGCCACACCGTGGACCCGGTGCTGACCAACTTCAAGAGCAAGTACGCGGTCGACTGGGCGCCGTTCCTCGGCAGGAAGTGGACCGACGCGGCCGACACCGCGCTGCCGCTGGCCGAGGTCAAGCGCCTTGCCGAGCGCATCACCACGCTGCCCAAGGACTTCAAGGCGCACTCCCTGGTCGAGAAGGTGCTGGCCGACCGCGCCGCCATGGGCCGCGGCGAGATCAACGTCGACTGGGGCATGGGCGAGCACCTGGCCTTTGCGTCGCTGGTGGCCAGCGGCTACCCGGTTCGCCTGTCTGGCGAGGACTGCGGGCGCGGCACGTTCACCCACCGCCACTCGGTGCTGCACGACCAGAACCGCGAGAAGTGGGACATCGGCACCTACGTGCCGCTGCAGAACGTGGCCGAGGGTCAGGCACCCTTCGTCGTCATCGACTCCATCCTGTCTGAAGAGGCCGTGCTTGGCTTCGAGTACGGCTATTCGTCCGCCGAGCCCAATACGCTGACCATCTGGGAGGCGCAGTTCGGCGACTTCGTCAACGGCGCCCAGGTGGTGATCGATCAGTTCATCGCGTCGGGCGAGGTGAAGTGGGGCCGTGTCAACGGACTGACGCTGATGCTGCCGCACGGCTACGAAGGCCAGGGCCCGGAGCACAGCTCCGCGCGCCTGGAGCGCTTCATGCAGCTGGCCGCGGACAACAACATGCAGGTGGTGCAACCCACCACGGCCAGCCAGATCTTCCATCTGCTGCGCCGCCAGATGGTGCGCATGTTCCGCAAGCCGCTGATCATCATGACGCCGAAGTCGCTGCTTCGCGCCAAGGACGCCACGTCGCCGCTGTCCGAGTTCACCAAGGGTGAATTCCGCACCGTGATCGGCCCGTCGCGCAGCGAGGTCGAGCCGGACAAGGTGCGGCGCGTGATCGCCTGCTCGGGCAAGGTGGCGTACGACCTGATCAAGCGTCGCGACGAGAAGAAGTCGTGGGACGTGGCCATCGTGCGCGTGGAGCAGCTGTACCCGTTCCCGCACAAGGCGTTCTCGAACGAGATGAAGCGCTTTCCGAACGCCACCGAGGTGGTGTGGTGCCAGGACGAGCCGCAGAACCAGGGCGCCTGGTTCTTCGTGCAGCACTACATCCACGAGAACATGACCGACGGCCAGAAACTCGGCTACGCCGGACGGCCCGCGTCGGCCTCGCCGGCCGTGGGCTACGCGCACCTGCACGTCGAGCAGCAGAAGGCGCTGCTCGACCAGGCCTTCGGCAAGTTGAAGGGCTTCGTGCTCAGCAAGTAATCCGGAACGGAAAACAAAAATGGCAATCGTTGAAGTCAAAGTCCCGCAACTGTCCGAATCGGTCGCGGAAGCCACGCTCCTGCAGTGGAAGAAGCAGCCCGGCCAGGCCGTGGCGCTGGACGAGATCCTGATCGAGATCGAGACCGACAAGGTCGTGCTCGAGGTGCCGGCCCCGGCGGCCGGCGTGCTGTCCGAGCATGTCGTGGCCGGTGGCGGCACGGTGGCGAGCGACCAGGTCATCGCCCGGATCGACACCGAGGCCAAGGCCGGCGCGGCTGCGCCCGCGGCATCGGCTCCGGCCGCACCGGCGGCGGCCGCACCCGCCGCGGCGCCGTCGGCGGACAAGTCCGGCGTGGCGATGCCGGCCGCGGCCAAGCTGATGGCCGACAACAAGATGGCCCCCGGATCGGTGGCCGGCACCGGCCGTGACGGCCGCGTGACCAAGGGCGACGTGCTCGGCGCGCTGTCGGCGCCCACCCCGGCCCCCGCAGTGGCCCCGACCGTGGCCGCGGCGCCTGCCGTGGCGCGACCGCTGCCCGCTGTGGCCCCTCCCGCGGCGATGAACCTGGGTGACCGCCCCGAACAGCGCGTGCCCATGAGCCGGCTGCGTGCGCGCGTGGCCGAGCGCCTGCTGCAGTCGCAGGCCACCAATGCCATCCTCACCACGTTCAACGAGGTGAACATGGCGCCGGTGATGGAGATGCGCAAGAAGTTCCAGGAGCGCTTCGAGAAGGAACACGGCGTCAAGCTCGGCTTCATGAGCTTCTTCGTCAAGGCCGCGGTGGCCGCCCTGAAGAAGTACCCCGTGCTCAACGCCAGCGTCGACGGCAACGACATCGTCTATCACGGCTACTTCGACATCGGCATCGCGGTGGGCTCGCCGCGCGGACTGGTGGTGCCGATCCTGCGCAATGCCGACCAGATGAGCTTCGCCGACGTCGAGAAGAAGATTGCCGAGTACGGCAAGAAGGCCGGCGAGGGCAAGCTGTCGATCGAGGAGCTGTCCGGCGGCACGTTCTCCATCTCCAACGGCGGCGTGTTCGGATCGATGCTGTCCACGCCGATCATCAACCCGCCGCAATCGGCCATCCTCGGGGTGCACGCCACCAAGGACCGCGCCGTGGTGGAGAACGGGCAGGTCGTGGTGCGGCCGATCAACTACCTGGCCATGAGCTACGACCACCGCATCATCGACGGACGCGAGGCCGTGCTCGGCCTGGTCGCGATGAAGGAAGCGCTGGAAGACCCGGCGCGCCTGCTGTTCGACATCTGACCCGGGCCACGCCATGAGCAAGCAATTCGACGTCGTCGTCATCGGCGGCGGACCCGGCGGCTACATCGCCGCCATCCGCGCCGCCCAGCTCGGCTTCAACACCGCCTGCATCGACGAGTGGAAGAACGACAAGGGCGGCCCCGCACCGGGTGGCACCTGCACCAACGTGGGCTGCATTCCGAGCAAGGCGCTCCTGCAGTCCAGCGAGTTCTTCGACCATGCCGGGCACGCCTTTGCCGATCACGGCATCGGCCTGAAGGACCTGGCCATCGACGTGAAGAAGATGATCGCCCGCAAGGATGCGGTCGTGAAGCAGAACAACGACGGCATCCTGTACCTCTTCAAGAAGAACAAGGTCGCGTTCTTCCACGGTCGCGGCTCGTTCGTGAAGGCGGCGGCCGAAGGGTGGGAGATCCAGGTCGGCGCCGAGACGCTGGTGGGGCGGCACGTGGTCGTGGCCACGGGCTCCACGGCCCGCGCGCTGCCCGGCGTGCCGTTCGACGAGGAGCGCGTCCTGTCCAACGACGGCGCGCTGCGCATCGGTGCCGTGCCCAAGAAGCTGGGCCTGATCGGTTCGGGCGTCATCGGGCTGGAGATGGGGTCCGTGTGGCGCCGCCTCGGCGCCGAGGTGACGGTGCTGGAAGCCCTGCCCACCTTCCTGGGTGCGGTGGACGAGCAGATCGCCAGGGAAGCGCACAAGGCGTTCACCAAGCAGGGCCTGAAGATCGAGCTGGGCGTGAAGGTGGGCGACATCAAGGCCGGCAAGACGGCCGTGAGCGTGGCCTACACCAACGCCAAGGGAGAGGCGGCCAAGCTCGACGTCGACCGGCTCATCGTGTCGATCGGCCGCGTGCCCAACACCGCCGGCCTCAACGCCGAAGGCGTGGGCCTGATGCTGGATGCGCGCGGTGCCATCGTGGTGGACGACGACTGCCGCACCAACCTGGCCAACGTGTGGGCGGTGGGCGACGTGGTGCGCGGGCCGATGCTCGCGCACAAGGCCGAGGAGGAGGGCGTGGCGGTGGCCGAACGCATCGCCGGCCAGCACGGGCACGTCAACTTCAACACCATCCCGTGGGTCATCTACACCAGCCCGGAGATCGCCTGGGTCGGGGAGACGGAGCAGCAGCTCAAGGCGCGCGGCGCGGCCTACAAGGCGGGCACCTTCCCGTTCATGGCCAACGGCCGGGCGCGGGCGCTGGGCGACACCACCGGGATGGTCAAGATGCTGGCCGACGCGGCCACCGACGAGATCCTGGGCGTGCACATCGTCGGCCCCAGCGCGTCCGAGCTGATCGCCGAGGCCGTGGTGGCGATGGAGTTCAAGGCCAGCAGCGAGGACATCGCCCGCATCTGCCATGCGCACCCGTCGCTGTCCGAATCGACCAAGGAAGCGGCGCTGGCGGTCGACAAGCGCACGCTGAACTTCTGAAGTCCAAGCCTTGTCGGGTGTTCGCGCTTTCTACGAAGCGACGCTGAAGGAACGCGGCTACGCCAGCGACGCCGCGCAACAGGCGGCGATCACGGCGCTGGAGCGCTGCGAGAACGAGTGGATCGCCTACAAGGCGCGGCGCGCCAACGCCGTCACCAAGATGCTGGTGCGCCCGCCCATCCCTCGAGGCGTGTACATGTGGGGGGGTGTCGGCCGAGGCAAGAGCTTCCTGATGGACTGCTTCTTCCAGGCCGTCCCGCTGACGCGCAAGACCCGGCTGCACTTCCACGAGTTCATGCGGGAAGTGCACCGCGAGTTGCAGGAACTCAAGGGGATGTCCGACCCGCTCGACGAACTCGGCCGGCGCATCTCGAGGCGGTTTCGTCTCATCTGCTTCGACGAGTTCCATGTCGCCGACGTGACCGACGCGATGATCCTCCATCGCCTGCTGGCTGCGCTGTTCGCCAATCGGGTGTCGATCGTGACGACGTCGAATTTCCATCCCGACGGGCTGTATCCGAACGGCTTGCACCGCGATCGCATTCTTCCGGCCATCGAGCTGCTGAAGGAAAAGCTGGAGATCATCAACGTCGACGCCGGCACCGACTACCGGCGTCGTACCCTGGAGCAGGCCCGGCTGTATCACTGCCCGCTGGGCGAACAGGCCGAGGCGGAGCTCAAGGGCGTGTTCGAGGAGCTGGCCGAAGCCCGCGACGAGGACCCGGTGCTCTACATTGAGCACAGGGAGATCACGGCTCGTCGCAAGGCGGGGGGGGTGGTCTGGTTCGACTTCAAGTGGCTGTGCGGAGGGCCGCGTTCGCAGAACGACTACCTCGAGATCGCGAGCCGCTTCCACACCCTGATCCTGTCGAATGTGCCGCACATGCCGTTGCGCATGGCCAGCGAGGCGCGCCGCTTCACCTGGCTGGTGGACGTGCTGTACGACCGCCGTGTCAAGCTGATCATGTCGGCCGAAGTGCCGCCCGAGCAGCTCTACACCGAGGGTCCGCTGGCACACGAGTTTCCGCGGACGGTGTCCCGTCTCGTCGAGATGCAGTCGGCCGAGTTCCTTGCCTTGGACCGTCGCCATGTCGACACGTCGCTTACCTGAACTGTTGCTGCTCCTGATGCTGGGCGTCGCGCCAGCGGCAGCCAGCCCGCCCGCGGCCTCGGCCGCAGCGGTCGAGCGTGCCCGCATCGCACGCGAAATGGCAGCGGTCGAGGCGCGCTCGCGCGAGGCTGCCGCCGCCTGTGCGCGCGATTTCGTCGTGTCGTCCTGTCAGCGCCAGGTTCGTGCCGACCGTCGGCAGGCCCTGCGGCAACTCGAGCGAGAACGTGCCGTGCTGGACGACGCGGATCGGCGCGAACGTGCCGCGCAGCGCCTGGCGAGGATTCGCGAGCGCCAGGAGGCTGCGGCGCGCGACGAGGCCCGTCCTCGCGTCGAGGTGCGCTCGCGCAGTGCGCCCGTTCCGGCGACCGTGATGGACAGCCCGGGCGGGACCGCCGGTGCCGACCTCCAGCCTGACCGCGAGGCCCGTGCCGCCGCTGCGGCGTCCGCCGCGCAGGCCGAGGCACAGCGCCGGGCGCAGGCATCCGCGAGGCGGGCCAGCGACGCTGCAGCGCACCGGCAAGAAGTGGAACGGCGAAACCGCGAACGTGCCGCTGTCAAGTCTCCCCCGGCACCCTTGCCCGTGCCGGCGATCGCGCCGGCGTCCGCTGCTCGCTAGCCTGCCTTTCGGCTGGGCCCGATTCAGCGCTCCAGGGGCTCGACTCTCACGAGCGCCAGCGACAGGTTGTCGCCGCCGCCCCGTGCACGCTGCCTGGCCTTGGACACGAGCATCTCGCTGGCTTCGCGCGCGGGCAGGGTGTGGACGATGGCTCCCAGCTCCTTGGGGGTGAAGTAGTGCCATAGCCCGTCGCTGCAGGCCAGCACGCTGTCACCGACCTCGAGCTGGCCCAGGTTGCGCGCGGCCATCGGGGGATCCTGGTGAGTGCCTAGGCAGCCGGTGAGCAGATTGGACTGAGGATGGGAATTCGCCTCTTCCTCCGTGATCTGGCCCTCGTCGATCAGGCGTTGCACGAAAGAGTGATCCACGGTGCGGCTGACCAGGTCCGGGCCGCGGAAGTGATAGACGCGAGAGTCGCCTGCGTGGACGACATCGCACTGGCGGTGCGGCCCGACGACGAAGGCCGCAAGTGTGCTGTGCGGTTCTTCCTCGGCGGTGATCGCAGTCAGCTTGATCATCAGGTGGGCTTCCTCCACCACCTGGCGCAGCAGGTCGGCGGGTTCGTCCTTCTCGGGCACATAGCGCTCGTAGAGCTGCCGCGCGACCATGATCACCTGGTCGGCCGCCTTGCGGCCACCGCTCTTGCCGCCCATCCCGTCGGCCAGCACGGCCAAGGCGCAGCCGGGCACGCGGCCGTGGGCGATGAATTCAACCTGGTCCTGCTGATACTGTCGGTCGCCGCGATGCATCGCGGTGGCCGCGTTCAGGCGGTAGGCGACGACGGGGCTGGTTGACATTCGACCAATATACGGGAAGGGCCGGCTGCAGGCCGCTTCGTGCACAGCCGGTCGTGAAGTCTTGCCGCGCGTCTAAACTCGTCGTCACCGGGCCATGGACGACAACCTTCACTCGCCGCAGCGTCGGCTCATCGAACTGCGCATCGAGCACGCGGACCTCGACAGCCTGATCGACCGCGCCGCCGACCAGACACCGATAGACGATCTCGCGCTGCGACGCCTCAAGAAGCGACGGCTTCTGTTGCGCGACCAGATCACGTTCCTCGAAGCCCAGGTCGATCCCAGAGAGCCGGCCTGAAGTGACCCTCGACGACACCACACCGGGCCCGGAATCGCTCGAGGGCCTGGTGGTCCAGGCCTTCTCGGCCGACGGCGCGCTGGCTCGTGCCGAGCCCGGGTACGCCCAGCGCGACGTGCAGCAACAGTTCGCCCTGGCCGTGGCCCGCGCGATCGACCTCCGAGAGGCGCTGGTGGCCGAGGCCGGCACCGGCGTAGGCAAGACGTACGCCTACCTGGTGCCGGTGCTTCTGTCGGGTCGCAGGGCTCTCGTGTCCACGGCCACGAAAAGCCTGCAGGACCAGCTGTTCCTGCGCGACCTGCCGCGCCTGGTGCAGGCGCTGGGCATTCCCGCGCGCGTGGCGCTGCTGAAGGGACGCTCCAGCTACCTGTGCACCCATCGCCTGGAGCAGGCGCGTCAGGCTGGCGCACCCGGTGGGCCAGCCGCCTTGCCCGATCGCTTTGCCGTGCGGGCGCTGGCCCGCATCGAAGCCTGGGCGAATGCCACCCGAAGTGGCGACCTCGCCGAGATCGAGGGCCTGGACGACCGATCGCCGGTGATTCCGCTCGTGACGTCCACCCGGGACAACTGCCTGGGTTCGGACTGCCCCCAATTCGCCTCATGCCATGTTGTGCGGGCCCGGCGCGAAGCCATGGCAGCCGATCTGGTGGTCATCAACCATCACCTGTTCTTCGCCGACATCGCTCTGCGAGACACCGGTGTGGCCGAACTGCTGCCGAGCGTGGACGTGGCGGTGTTCGACGAGGCGCATCAGCTGGTCGATACCGGTGTGCAGTTCCTCGGGCGCACACTGGGCACGGCACAGGCCATCGATCTGGCGCGCGACCTGCTCGCCGTGGGCCAGACCCAGGCCCGCGGGCTGGCCGACTGGTCCGGGCTTGCGGCCGGGCTCGATCACGCCGCCAGAAACCTGCGCCTGCATGCGGCGGGACCCCTGCGCGAGATCCGCGGCCTGCTCAAGCTGCGCTGGGCGGAGCGCGCCGGACAGGCCGGCTTCGAAGAATCGGTGTCCGCGCTCGAAGCTGCGGCCGATCAGGCCGCCGCTTCTGCGCAGGCGGTGATCGACGTCGGCCCTGACCTGGCTCGGCTGCAGGAGCGGGCGCAGGACCTGGCGCAGTCGGCGCGGCTGTTCAAGGCCGAGGCTGCAGCCGATCGGGTGCGCTGGATCGACCTGTCGCCGCATGCAGTCCGTCTCGTGGAGTCGCCTCTGGACATTCGAGACATGCTGACCGAGCAGCGCGCGCGCGCGCCGAAAGCCTGGATCTTCACGTCGGCCACGCTGGGCGACGATGCGGCTTTGTCGTGGTTCACCCGCGCGACGGGGCTCGAGGGTGACGCCCGCACCCTGCGTCTGGGCAGCCCGTTCGATTACGCCGCCAATGCGCGCCTTTTCGTTCCGGAACGATTTCCCAAGCCCAACGAGTCGGGTCATGCGCAGGCCGTGGCGGAACTCGCCGTGCGTTGCGCCGCGGCGCTGCAGGGCCGCACTTTCGTCCTGACCACCACCCTGCGCGCCTTGCCCCTTGTGGCCGAGACCTTGCGTCGCGGGCTGGACGATGCGGGAGCGTCCGATGTCGAGGTGCTGGTGCAGGGCAGCGGCCCCAAGCGCGCTTTGCTGCAACGCTTCCTTGCCGCTCGGGCAGCAGTGCTGGTCGGGTCGCAGACCTTCTGGGAAGGCATCGACGTGCCAGGCGATGCCCTGCAGTGCGTCATCATCGACAAGCTGCCGTTTCCGCCGCCCAATGATCCTCTGGTGGAAGCACGGGTCAGGCGCGTGGAGACCGCAGGGGGAAGACCCTTCGACGAGTGCTTCGTCGCCGACGCGGCCGTTTCGCTCAAGCAGGGGGCCGGGCGGCTGGTTCGAAGCGAAACGGATCGTGGCCTGCTGGTGGTCTGCGACCCGCGGATGGCCAAAATGCCCTACGGACGGCGGCTCATCGCGGCACTGCCGCCGATGAGCCGGGTGGTCGACGAACCGTCGGCGCTGGCCTGGCTGGCCGAACTGGCGGCGGCGCATTGAACGCCGCTGCCGCCCCCTACCAGAACTGCCACCAGGCCTTTTCGCGCTGTCGGAGCCCTTCGCGCAGATGGCGGCTGTTGGGGAAATTGCGTTCCAGCACGCGCTGCGTGTCGTCCTGCAGCGACTTGAGCCCGAGTTGCTCGTAGCTGGACAGCATCACGAAGAGCGCCTCCTCGTTGGACGGCGTGCGCGGGTACTCCTGGATCACTGTCTGGGCCCGGTTCACAGCCGCTACATAGGCGCCGCGCCGGAAGTAGTAGCGCGCCACATGAAGTTCGTACTCGGCCAGAGAGTTGACGATGTAGTCCATTCGCAGCTTGGCGTCATTGGCATAGCGCGACTGAGGAAACTGCTCGACGACCTGCCGAAAGGCCTGGAATGCCTCTCGCGAAGCCTGCTGGTCGCGCTCGGACAGATCCTGGCGCGAGATCGCCGACATCACGCCAAGGTTGTCATTGAAATTGACGACGCCACGGAGGTAATAGGCGTAATCGAGCGCCGGGCTCGAAGGATTCAGCCGGACAAAGCGCTCCAGGGTGGCGAGGGCCAGAGCCCTGTCGCCGCCTCGGTAATGGGCGTACGCGAGATCGAGGGACGCCTGCTGGGACAGAAGCGTGCCCGCCGCACGCCCTTCAATGCGCTCGAAAATCTTGGCGGCGCGGTCGTAGGCCCCGCTGGCCATCTCGTCCTTGCCCTCTGCGTACAATTTTTCGACGGCCTGGGTCGAGTTCGGGTCTTCCTTCGGCGGCGAGCTGCAGGCACTCACGGCCAGGAGCGCCGCCAGAAAAAGGAGCGGCGAAATGCGACGGATCATGGTGCGCGAGGGGCCGGAGACCAACCCCATGTCCTCTGAGGAAAACGGCTGCGATTATAGGGATGCGGTGGGCGACGACCCGGCAGAGATCGCGGTCGAAACGCGCTCGTTCGAGGTGGACGAACCCCTGCATGGTCAGCGCCTGGACAAGGCGATGGTGGTCCACGCACCCGAGTTCTCGCGCAGCCACCTGCAGACGCTGATCGATCGCGGTCTGGTGCGGGTGGACGGCGTCGCCGCGTCTTCGGCAT
>WBZX01000484.1_pt1 | contig 36071 bp, 31 predicted proteins | sample 5204211 | NCBI WGS metagenome assembly WBZX01 (sample SAMN12344362, study PRJNA552823) | activated sludge metagenome | biome: Activated sludge suspended growth; feature: Nitrification reactor; material: Wastewater; isolation source: activated sludge from nitrification reactor of wastewater...
TTTCCACTACGACCATGCAGGGCTGGCGGCCTGGATCACCGAGCGCTTCGACGTGCCGCTGTTCATGTCGCTGACCGAGTTCCTGATGCTGCGGATCATGGGCCGCGACCTGCCCGACCCGCCGCATCCCGAACTGCAGGGTTTCTACGACAGCGCCGGAATGCCGCCCGAACGGTCGCAGCGCGTCTTCGCGGCGCTGCGCGGCGATCCGTTCATCCCGCCGCGGCAAGGGCACTTCCGCCGCCTGCGCGGCGGCGACGCGATGACGATCGGACCGCGCCGCTGGCAGGTACTGATCGGTGAAGGCCACTCGCCGGAACACGTGTGCCTGTACTGCGCCGAGGAGCGGCTGCTGATCGCGGGCGACCAGCTCCTGCCGCGCATCAGCTCCAACGTGCTGGTCAACGCATTCGAGCCCGACGGCAACCCGCTTGCCTCGTGGTTCGAGTCGCTCGACCGGCTCGACCGCTGCGCCCCGGACACGCTGGTGCTGCCCTCGCACCAGAGCGCCTTCCGCGGCTTGCACGCGCGCGTGCACGAGCTGCGTGAGCACCACCGGCATCAGCTGGATCTGTTGCGTCGCTGTGTGGCCGAGCGCGGCGCGTGCACGGCGTACGACGCGATGACGGTGCTGTTCCCGCGCTTGCGCCACGCCGCCGACGACATGCTCGCCCTGGGCGAGACGGTTGCGCATCTGAGCTGGCTGTGCGCCGAAGGCTCGCTGTGCCGCCGCAAGGACTCCGAAGGCCGGCTGCTCTATGGCTGCGTTCCCACCCGCGAGGACGCCGAGGTGCACTGGTGAGCGACATCGACCGCTTCCGTGCCGAGACCCGGGCCTGGCTCGAAGCCAACTGCCCGGCGCCGATGCGAACGCCCATCACCAGCGCCGAGATGCTGTGGAGCGGTTCGCGCAATGTCTTCGTCAGCGAGGACCAGCGCCTGTGGTTCGAGCGCATGCGCGACCGCGGCTGGTTCGTGCCGGGCTGGCCGAAGGAATATGGCGGCGGCGGACTCGACGCCAAGCACCAGCGCGTGCTCGAACAGGAGATGCTGGCGCTCGGCTGCCGCCAGCCCCAGTACAACCTGGGCATCTGGATGCTGGGGCCGGTGCTGCTGGAACTCGGCAGCGAGCAACAGAAGCGCGAGCACCTGCCGCCGATGGCGCGCGGTCAAATACGCTGGTGCCAGGGTTTCTCCGAGCCGAACGCGGGCTCCGACCTTGCCAGCCTGCGCACCTCGGCCGTGCTGGACGGCGACGAGTTCGTCGTCAACGGGCAGAAGATCTGGACCAGCTACGGCAACGTCTCGGACTGGATGTACGCGCTGGTGCGCACCGATCCGGCGGCCAAGAAGCAGCAGGGCATCAGCTTCCTGCTGCTCGACATGAAGTCGGCCGGCATCACGGTGCGTCCGATCGAGCTGATCAGCGGCAAGAGCACCTTCAGCGAGGTGTTCTTCGACAACGTGCGCGTGCCGGTGCGCAACGTCGTCGGTGGCATCAACCAGGGCTGGGGCGTGGCCAAGAAGCTGCTCGACCACGAGCGCGCGGCGATGTCCAAGTTCACGGAGGGCGGCGCGCCGTCGCACGACGCACTGGCGGCGGCGGCGCCGTATCTTGCCGAAGCCGGCCCCGTCTGGCGCGATCGCCTGGCCAGCGCGCTGATGGACCAGCAGGCCTTTGCCCTCACCACGCGGCGGCTGCACGAGATGGCGATGGCGCGCCAGGACGTATCGGCACTGGGCTCGATCATGAAGCTGGTGCAGACCGAGCAGGAAGCGGCCAAGTACGAGCTGCTGCAGCAGCTGATGGGCCAGCGCGGCCTGTCGTGGGAAGGCGAGGGTTTCACGGCCGACGAGCACGACGTCTGTCGCCTGTGGCTGTATACGAAGACCTACACGATCGCCGGCGGGTCGTCGGAAATCCAGCTGAACCTCATCGCGCGCCGTGTGCTGGGGCTGCCGACGTGAGGGTGAAATGAAACCCCCAAGCTCACTGCGTTCGCTGCCCCCCGAGGGGGCGCTCAGCGGCTTCGGAGCGGCCGGGCGCCACTGAAATGAGTCTTCTACTGAACGACGAGCAGCGCATGCTGCGCGACAGCGCGCAGCAGTTCCTGGCCGAGCGCTCGCCCGTGGCGGCACTGCGCGGCCTGCGCGACCGGCACGACGCGAACGGCTACGACCCCGCGCTGTGGCGCGAGATCGCCGAACTGGGCTGGCCGGCGGCCGTGCTCCCCGAGGCCTATGGCGGCCTGGGTGTCGGCTACCAGGGCCTGGCGACGGTGTTCGAGCAACTCGGGCGCACCCTGGCGGCCACGCCCCTGCTGTCCGGCGTCGTGCTGGGCGGCGGGCTGCTGCTCGATGCGGGCAGCGAGGCCCAGCGCGCCGCCTGGCTGCCGCGCGTGGCCACGGGTGAGGCGCTGCTCGCGCTGGCACTGGAGGAATCGCCGCGTCATGACCCGGCGCGCGTGGCAATGCGTGCCGAGCGGCGCGGCAGCGGCTGGCGCCTGGACGGCACCAAGGAGTTCGTGCTCGATGGCCATGTGGCCGAGCGGCTGGTCGTCGTGGCCCGCAGCGCCGGTGCGCCTGGCGAAACCGACGGCCTGAGCCTGTTTCTCGTCGATCCCCAAGTTGCAGGTGTGAGGGTTCAACGCATCACGATGGTGGACAGCCGCAACGCCGCGCGGGTGCACTTCGACGGTGTCGCCGTGGGCGACGAGGCCCTGATAGGGCAGGCGGGACAGTGCGGCGCGACGCTCGAGCGCGTACTAGACCGGGCGCGGCTTTGCCTCGCGGCCGAATCACTCGGCGTGATCAACGAGGCCTTCGATCGCACCCTGGCCTACTTGAAGGAGCGCGTGCAGTTCGAGGTGCCCATCGGCTCGTTCCAGGCGCTGCAGCATCGCGCTGCGCGGCTGTTCGTCGAGATCGAGCTGCTGAAGAGCTGCGTGGCCGCGGCCACCGAGGCCGTCGACGAGGGCACGGCCGACGCGCCGAGCCTCGTCAGCCTCGCCAAGGCGCGGGCATCCGACTTGAGCGAGAAGGCGCTCAACGAAGCCGTGCAACTGCACGGGGGCATCGGCGTCACCGACGAGTTCGACCTCGGCCTGTACTTGAAGCGCGCCCGTGTGCTGCAGCAGACCTTCGGCGACGGCGCCTTCCATCGCAACCGCTACGCCCGTCTCAGGGGCTTCTGATCCACAAGGAGACATCGACGATGAACGCTGCCGCGGACTCCATTGCGCCGTTGATTGCCCGGCTGACGCAGCCCGGTGCGCCGTTCGAGCTGTCGGAGGTGAACGTGTCCGGCCGCATGATGCGGGCCTACAAGAATGCGCCGGCGACGTTGCCCGACCTGATCAACGCCGCACGGGCGCACGGCGCCAAGGAGTTCATCGCCTACCAGGGCGAGCGCTGGAGCTACGACCGCTTCTTCGCTGCCGCGGACGCGCTGGCCGGGCGCTTGCAGGCCGAGGTGGGCGTCCGTCCCGGCGACCGTGTCGCGATCGCGATGCGCAACCGGCCCGAGTGGGCGGTCGCCTTGGTGGCCGCGGTGCTCGTTGGCGCGCTGCCGGCGCCATTGAACAGCTTCGGCACCGGCCCTGAGCTGCGTGCCGTGATCGAGTTCCTTGAGCCGAAGGTGCTGTTCTGCGACGGCGAGCGGCTGCAGCGCCTGGAACCCGATTTGGCAGCGCTGGGCTGCCACATCGTCGTTGCCGGCGCGCCGGCCGACGAGGCACGAGGGCTGCTCGGTTTCGACGCGGTGTCTGCGTCCGGCGGCCCGGCGCGCCAACCGGTGGCGCTGCAGCCCGACGACCCGGCGCTGCTCCTGTTCACGTCGGGCGCCTCGGCGCGGCCCAAGGCCGTGCAGTCGTCGCACCGCGCGGTCTGCCAGGCGATCTTCAACATCGACTTCATCGGCGCCTTGTCGGGCATGACCTCGCCCAAGGCGGTTGCGACGCTGATGGCGCGCGCGCTCGCGCCGGCCACGCTCACCGTGGTGCCGCTGTTTCACGTCAGCGGGCTGCACGCGCAGCTGCTCACCACGTTGCGCAACGGGCGCCGGCTCGTCTTCATGCACCGCTGGGACCCGGCGCAGGCGCTGCGCATGATCCAGGACGAGAAGATCACCCAGTTCAACGGCGCGCCGTCGATGGTGCAGCAACTCATGGGCACCCCCAGCTTCGATCCTGCCGGTAGCGCGCGCACGCTGGGCGGCGTGGGCTTCGGCGGCGCCGGTCTCTCGCAACGGCTCGTCGAGGCTGTTCTCGGCCTGTTTCCAGACTCGATGTCGGGCATCGGCTTCGGGCTGACCGAGACCAACGGCGCGGTCAGCGCGATCTCGGGCCACCTCTTCGAGACCAAGCCGCACAGCTCGGGGCCGCTGTCGCCGCTGGCCGAAGTGCGCATCGTCGGACCGGGCGGGCAGGCAATGCCTGTCGGCGAGAGGGGCGAGATCTGGGTTCGCGGCGTGACCGTGATGCAGCGGTACTGGGGTCAACCCGAAGCCACCACGCAAGCCCTGCAGGACGGCTGGTTCCGCACCGGCGACGTCGGCTACCTCGACGCCGACGGCTTCCTCTTCGTCGTAGACCGAATCAAGGACGTGATCAACCGCAGCGGCGAGAAGATCGCCGCGGCCGAGGTCGAGTCGTGCCTGTCGGAGCTGCCGGACGTCGACGAGGCCGCCGTGATCGCGATGCCCGATGCCGTGACTGGCGAAGCGGTGGTCGCGGTGGTCGTTCCGAAGCCGGGCGCCAAGCTCACGTCCGAGCAAGTGCAGGCCCATGTTGCGGCACGACTCGCGTCGTACAAGGTGCCGTCGCGGGTGGTGATCCGCGACGATCGGCTGCCGCGCAACCCGGCGGGCAAGGCGCTCAAGGGCGAATTGAAGACGCAGTACTCGGCCTAAGTCCCCGGGTACATCAGTAGTCCTGTTGGACGATTGAGCTGCATCAGCGACCGCCCAGAATCCGTTCATCGGAGATCGTGCTTGGTCTGCGCGAGGATCCGTGGCGACACCTTCCGGCGTCGCAGGCTTGACACACCCCCTCTTGCGTCCTTGAAGGAGACAACGATGACTCGACTTTCGCTGATCGGTCTCGCGGCGCTCGCCTGCGCCGCCGGTACGCCCGTTCTTGCCAAGGTGCCGGCCGCCGATGCCGAAAAGCTCGGAAAGGAGCTCACCTGCGTCGGCGCCGAGAAGGCCGGCAACAAGGACGGCTCGATTCCCGAGTTCGCCGGCAAGTGGTTGGGCACCCCGCCCGGCGTGCAGTACACGCCCAACGCCGGCCAGCACCCAGTGGATCCGTACAAGGACGACAAGCCTTTGTTCACGATCTCGGCGCAGAACCAGGCCCAGTACGCCGACAAGCTGACCGACGGCCAGAAGGCGATGTTCGCCAAGTACCCGCAGACCTTCCGCATCCCGGTCTACCCGAGCCGGCGCGACTTCCGCTACCCCGACTTCGTCTGCGCCAGCGCCAAGAAGAACGCCACCGCCGCCGAACTCGGCGACCGCGCGCTGTCGGTCAAGGGTGCCGTCAATGGTGCGGTGCCGTTCCCGATCCCCAAGGACGGTCTCGAGGTGCTGTGGAACCACACGCTGCCTTATCGCGCCTTCAGCGACGTCACGATTCGCGACAACGCCAACGTGCTGTCCAACGGCACCATCGCCTGGGGACGCGTGCGCAACATGGGCTACACGCCCATCTACGAGCAAAAGGCAGTCGGCAAGCCGGTGGAAGGCGTCCAGTCCTGGAACATGAGCTTCACCTTCCTGCCCGAACGCGACAAGGGCACGGTGTCGATCTCGCAGGAGCCGCTCGACTTCGGCAAGGAGAAGCGCCTCGCCTGGAACTACGACCCCGGCACGCGCCGCGTGCGCCAGCTGCCCGAGTTCGGCTTCGATCAGCCCCTGGCCTTTACCGGCGGCAAGATGACGATCGACTCCGACCGTCTCTTCAACGGCACGCCCGAGCGCTACAACTGGAAGCTCGTCGGCAAGCGCGAGGCCTACATTCCGGCCAACGCGTACAAGGTGCACGCCAACACCGTCAAGTACGCCGACCTGCTCAAGCCCGGGCACGCCAACCCCGACTTCTTGCGCTACGAGCTGCGCCGCGTCTGGGTGGTCGAAGGCACGCTGAAGGAAGGCTTCCGCCACGTCTACGGCAAGCGCGTGCTGTTCATCGACGAGGACACCTGGCACGCCGTGATGAGCGACTACTACGACACGCGCGGCCAGCTCTGGCAGTGGGGCTTCTACAACTACTACTACGCCTTCGACATGCAGGCCTGGAACGCGGGCACGAGCTTCTTCCACGACCTGAACTCCGGCGGCTACGTGGGCTACAACCTGTTCTCGGAACGTGAGAAGGGTCCGACCCTGAACGCCGGCGGCCTGAAGCCGGAGATGTTCACCCCCGAGGCCGCGCGCGCGGCCGGCAACTGAGCGCACTGCGGTGAGGAGAATGACAATGAAAGCAACCAAGTATCTGACTCCAGTGGCCGCCGCCGTGGCTTGGCTGGGGGTTTCGGCACCGGCGCTGGCCATCGAGCAGATTGATCTGGGCGACGGCCTCAAACTCGACGCCCGCGTCAACCTGACCTACACGCTGGCAACGCGGGTGAAGAGTCAGGACGCCGTGCTCGGCGCGGCCACCGGCAGCAACGACGGGAACAACAACTTCAACAAGAACGCGCTGACCGCCAACCGCATCGGCGGGTTCTTCGACGGCAAGCTCAGCAAGGGCGACAACGGTCTGGTGGTCTCGGCCAGCGCGTTCTATGACGACGTCTACCACAAGGTCAACGACAACAACCCGGGCAGCGGCCTGCCCAACGCGGGCTACAATCCGAATCGCGTCAATCATGCGCCGCCGTTCAACGAGTTCACACGCGACGCCAAGCGCTTCCATGGCGGCTACTCCCGCATCCTCGACGCCTATGGCTACACCTCGTTCAACCTCGGCGAGCAAAGCAAGCTGAACCTGCGCGCGGGGCGCCACGTGGTGTCCTGGGGCGAGGCGATCTTCTTCCCGAGCATCTCGCTGGCCCAGGGCCCGGCCGACGGCACCAAGACCGGCGTGCCCGGCACCGAGACCAAGGACCAGCTGCTGCCGGAAGACCAACTCTCCTTCTCGCTCGAGGTCAACCCTCGTTGGTCGATCCTCGGGCACGCTCAGTTCAACTTCCACCCAACGCTCGCACCCGCACCGGGCTCATACCTGAACTCCTCCGACGGCGTCGGGCCGGGCGGCAGCTGCCTTGGCCCCTGGGCTCGACTGCCCGCGGTGCCGGTGGCCTTCCCGAATGGCTTCGAGGGCTGCTCGTTCGGAAATCGCAGGGCGGACATCCTGCCCGGCAAGACGGGCCAGTTCGGTCTTGGCACCCGCTACCGCGTCACCGACGAGACCGAGGTCGGCCTGTACTACCTGAACTACCACGACCGCACGCCGCTGCCCGAGATCAACGCGTTCACGCCGGGCACAGTGACGCCTGCCTTCTTCAACATCCCAGGCAACCAGATCGGGAACGGCTCTTACCGGGTTCGTTACTTCGACGACGTGAAGCTGGTAGGCGCCACGTTGAGCACCACCTTCAATATCGTTACGGTGGCGGCAGAGTTGTCGCACAAGGACGGCGCACCGGTCCTGGTGAACACACTCGTCAATCCGGCGGCGCCGAACAACCCGGCCAGCTACATCCCGAACCCGACGCGCGCCAAGGTCACGCAGTTCAACATCAACGGGTTCAGCAACCTCGGCCGCACGCCCATCGCGGACTCAACGATCCTGATCGGCGAGCTGTCCTTCGTGTACATCGGCAGCGTCGAGGCGCGCAAGGCACCCGGCGTGGAGAATTTCCCGGCGGCACAGCAGGCGTTCTTCCCGGCCAGCAACGTAGTGAGCTTCGCGACGAAGAAGGCCCTCGCGGCTAGCTTCACGACGTCGCTCGGTTATCCGGGGATCTTCGAGGGCTGGGATCTGACGGTGCCGATCAGCTATTCGCAGCAGATCAAGGGTCGGACCTTGACCGGCGGCGTCGGCGGCCAGGGGGACAGGCGCTTCAGCGTCGGGGCCAACTTCACTTTCCGCGGAAACCTGCAGCTGGGCGTGAACTACCTCGGCTTCCTCGGCGACGCCGACGTGGCGCTCAAGACCAATCGTCTGCTCACCGACCGCGACCAGCTGTCGTTCATTGCCAAGTATTCGTTCTAGCCAGGCGTCGCTTCCGCAGCGATCGACGAAGCGCCGGGGGGCCGCAGCGGCCACCCGGCGCTTCGTGCTTTCGAGGTTCGGGTCAGGGTTTTCAAGGTCGTCCGTTCGAACGATTCAGCGCTCGCGACCTGCCGCGAGACTGCAGGCATCGGTTCTCGCCCTTCATCCCAGCATTGCACCTGAGACGACCATGAGCACGCAGGCATCTGGCAGCAAATCGGTCCCTTGCCACCGCAACGGATCCGAGCCTGGAGCGCGTGACGCTGCGCCTTGCTCGGCACTGGACATGCTGATCGCGCTGGTGGTCGCGGTGTCATTGCTGCTGGTCGTGCCGTGGGTCGGCCGCCACGCCGCCAACGGCGCATCGAAGTGGATCCACGCAGGGCTCCAGGCCCAGTGCCCCCAGACGCATCCAGCCAGCGCCGACATCACCTGGTTGATGTGCTCGACCATGAGGCGATAGCGCGGGCGCCCCGAGCGACACTTCACCCAAAGGGAGTGACGGCGTAGGGGAAGCCCGCTCACCTCGAGGAACCCATCCGATGCCGGTGCGGACGCAGCCCCCCATCACGATTCGCACCCACCTCAGCCTGCTGCTGCTGGGGCTCGTCTACATCTTCTCGTACATCGACCGCCAGGCTATTGCGATCCTGATCGAGCCGATCAAGCGCGAGTTTGGCGCGACGGACACGATGATGGGACTGCTCACCGGCCTGGCGTTCGGGCTGCTGTACGCGGGCCTCGGCGTGCCCGTGGGCAAGCTGGCGGACCGCGCAAACCGGCGCAACATCGTGGCTGTCTGCTGCACCGTCTGGAGCCTGGCCACGATGGCCTGCGGCGTGGCGCAGCACTTCTGGCAACTGCTCATTGCCCGCATGACGGTGGCGGTGGGCGAAGCGGGTGGCATGGCGCCTTCCATTTCGATGGTGTCCGACATGTACCCGCGGCGGCAGCGCTCGCTGGTGATCAGCCTGTTCATGATGGGTCCGCACTTCGGCGTGTTGATCGGGCTGGCTGTCGGCGGCTGGATCGCGCAGCACCACGGCTGGCGAGCGGCGTTCCTGTGGTTCGGCGCGCCAGGCATCGTGCTCGGGCTGCTGGTGTGGCTGTTCGTGCGCGAGCCCGTGCGCGGCGGATTCGATGGCCCGGCCGAGCCTCCAGGCGCGGCAGCCGCGGCCACAGAGTCGCTGTGGGCTCAGCTGCGCGGCTGCTGGCCGACGCCGCTTTGCGCCACATCTGCTGGGGTTGCGGCGTGGCCGGCGTGGCCGGCTACGGCTACGCCATTTGGACGCCGAGCTTCCTGATGCGCACGCATGGCCTCACGCTGGCGCAAGCCGGGCTGCTGTTCGGCGTGGCCAGCGGCCTGGGCGCCGTGGCCGGCGCGATCTTCAGCGGCTGGGCCTGCGACCGCCTTGTGCGCCGCGACCAGCGGTGGCAGCTCGGGTTGCCGTTGGTGGGCGTGCTGATCGCGGTGCCGATGGCCTTCGCGCTCTTCCTCTGGCCCGCCGGTCCGGCGTGGACGCTCGGCACGCTGAAGGTGCCGCATGCGGCGCTGTTCATCCTCGGTTTCGGCTTCTTCGCCAGCTGGTGGCCGTCGCTTTCGTACAGCGCGGTGAGCCAGATGGTGCCGGCCAGCGAGCGCAGCACGGCGGCGGCGCTGCTGAACCTGTTCATCACGCTCTTCGGTGTGGGGGCTGGGCCGCTCGTCACCGGGATGTTGTCCGATCTGCTGACGCCGCGCTTCGGCAGCGATGCCTTGCGCTGGGCGCTGTGTTGCGCCTTGGCGCTGATGGTGCTGACGGCGGTGGCGTTTGCGCTGGCGCTGGCGCCGTATCGGCGCCGCATGAGTGCGCAAACGACCGCGGTCGCCTGATCGGGTCCGCTGGACCTGCGGGCAGGTTCCGGACTGCGTCACCCCGGCGCCAGCACGCGGCGGGAGCCGAACTCGAGCGTCACCTGCATGCGCCGATGGGCGATGCGCCAGCCCTGGGCCGTGCGGACCCAGTGGTCGTGGTACTCGCCCATGCATTCATACGTGACCTCGGCCTGGCCGCCCACGCCGCGGTGGGCAGCCCGCACGGCCACGCGGCTCGACGCCCGATCGCCGTCGAAGGCGACGACCGGGATGCCCAGCAGATGCTGCGTCGGGCCACAGCCACCGAGATGCCGCGCGAGCATCGCGGCGATGGCGGCGCGGTCGCCCAGGTGCAGCCCTCCATAGTCGGCCTGGGCTTCGTCGCTGAAGACCTCGCCGATCGCCGCCCAGTCGCGCTCGTCGGCCAGGTGGGCATAGCGCTGCAGTACCTGTGCAATCGCGCGCTCGGCCAGGAGCTGCTCGCTCGGATTCAAGCCGCCGCCGTCCCGGATTGCTTGGCGGTCTGGCCCTTGCTGCCCACGCCCAGCCAGCAGGCCATCGCTGGCAGCAGGAAGATCGCGCCGAACACGTTGACCAGGAACATGAAGGCGAGCAGCACGCCCATGTCGGCCTGGAACTTCAGCGCCGCGAAGGCCCAGCTGCCCACGCCGATCGACATCGTGATCGCAGTGAACACGGCGGCCGTGCCGCGCTGGCGCATCGCTTCGTAGAAGGCCTCGCGCAGGCTGCTGCCCTTGTCGTCGAACTCGTGCTGCATGCGCTCGTAGAGGTAGATGCCGTAGTCGACGCCGACCCCCACGCCGAGCGCGATCACCGGCAGCGTCGGCACCTTCAGCCCGATGCCCAGCCAGGCCATCAGCGCATTGCACATGATCGCCACGATGGTCAGCGGCACCAGGATGCACAGCACCGCCTTCCAGCTGCGGAAGGTCAGCCAACACAGCACGATGATGGCGCCGAAGATCGCGCCCAGCATCTCGACCTCGGCCTTCTCGACCGCCTCGTTGGTGGCCGCGGCGACGCCGGCGTTGCCGCCGGCCAGGCGGAAGGTGATCCCGGGCGTCTTCTCGGCGTCGATGAACTTCTGCACCTCGCCGACCACGTGCTTGAGCGTCGCGCCCTTGTGATCGTTCAGGTAGATCACCAGGTGGATCACCTTGCAGCCATCGTCGTTCAGGCCCTTCAGCGGATTGAGGGTGCGCGAGCCGGTGCGCAGCGCGGCCTCGGAGCGCTGCAGCGCCGCCCAGCGCGGGTTGGCCTCGTTGTTGCCGCCGGCCGCCACCTTGGCGAGGGTGGCCGCGGTCACGACCGACTGCACGCCGTCCACGCCCCGCATGTGCAAGTCGAAGCGCTCGACCGCGTTCATCACGGGCCAGCGCAGGCAGGCCTCGCCTTCGCCCTCGGTCTCGGCGTAGACCGACAGCACGTCCATCCCGATCGAGTAGCTGGAAACGATCCGGTCGTTGTCCTGGTTGTAGCGTGACTCCGCGCGCAACTCGGGCACGCCGGCGCCGACGTCGCCGGTGAGCAGCTTGCGAGACTCGACAGTGCCCACGCCTAGCAGAACCAGCCACACGCCCAGGGTGACCAGCGCCACCTTGGGCGTTGCGAACGCCGACACCGCCCACCACAGGGGGTTGCGTGCGCCGGCGCTGGCCGCATCGCCCTGCGCGCCGCGCTCGAGCGTCAGGTGCGACAGGATGATCGGCAGGATCATCTTGTTGGTCATGATCATCAGCGACACGCCCAGGCAGGCGGTGACGCCGAGCTCGTGAACGATCGGGATGTCGATCAGCATGATGACCATGAAGCCCAGCGCATTCATCAACAGCGCCAGCGTCCCGGGGATGGCGAGGTTGCGAAACGAGGTCTGCGCCGCCTGCTCGGCACTCTGACCGTCCAGCACGTCCTGCTTCCAGGCGTTGGTCATCTGCACCGCGTGCGACACGCCGATCGAGAAGATCAGGAAGGGGACCAGGATCGACATCGGGTCGATGCCGTAGCCGATCAGCGGCAGCAATCCGAGCAGCCAGATGACCGGCAGCAGCGCCACCACGAGTGCCAGCGCCGTCAGCTTGAGCGACCGCGTGTAGGTCCACAGCAGCAGCGCCGTGACGGCGAACGCGATGCCGAAGAACGCGACGACGGAGAACAGCCCATCCATCACCTCGCCGACGACCTTGGCGAAGCCGATGATCTGGATGTCGATCTTGTCCGAGCTGAACTTGGTGCGGATCTCTTCGAGCTTCTTGGACACCTGGGCGTAGTCGAGCGTCTTGCCCGTGGACGGGTCGACTTCGAGCAGGTCGGCACGCACCAGCGCCGACTTCAGATCGTTGGCCACCAGGCGGCCGATCTCGCCCGAGCGTGCGACGTTGCCGCGCACGCGAGCCAGGCCTGCGGCATCGGCCTCGAAGCGCGAGGGGATGACGACGTCGCCGGCGAATCCTTCTTCGGTGACCTCGATGTAGGTCACGTTCGGCGTGAAGATCGAGAACACCTGGGCGCGGTTGACGCCGGGCGTGAAGAACACCTCGTCGGTGACGCCGCGCATCACCTTCATGAATTCGGCGTTGTAGATGTCGCCTTCGCCCTTCCAGTGCACGCTGACCATGATCCGGTTGGCACCGGCAAAGGTGGCGCTGTGCTTGAGGAAGGCCGCCATGAACGGGTGCTTGAGCGGGATCAGCTTGTTGAAGCCGGGATCGAGATGCACGCGCAGCGCAGAGGCGCCCAGCCCCAGCGTGATGGCAATGAAGACGATCGACAGCATCTTTCGCTTGGCGATCAGCCAGTGCGAGATGCGGTCGACCAGGGCTTCGAGACGGCTGGTCGGTACGGTGCTGTTCATTGCTTCGCTCCGGAGGCGGCGGTGGCGGCCGTTTGGGGCCCGCGGGGGTCGATGCGGCGCAGGCCGACGTCGCTGGCCACCACCCAGCTGCCGTCGGCGGCCAGGCCGATGTCGGTGAACGCGGCGCGGTCGCCCCCGCGCACGATGTTGAAGCTGGCACCACCATCGGTGCTGCGCAGCACGATGCCGCCCTGTCCGACGAGCAGCAGCGAGCCGTCGGCCGGCCTGGCATGGCCGAAAGTCGAGATCGGCGCCGGCATCTGGGCCTTGGTCCAGCTCTGCGCATCGGCGCCGGCGCGGTAGGCGTTGCCGCGCATGCCGTAGGCCACCCAGCCGCTGCCGGCGAGCTCGGCCGCGCCGTAGAGCGACCCGTTGTAGAACGGCGGCACGACGGTCCACTTCCCGCCGCCATCGGTGGACACGAGCACCAACCCGCGCTCGCCGAGGATCAGCCAGCGGCTGCCGTCGGCAGCGGTCACGATGCGGTTGAGGTGCTTGTCCTCCACGCCGGGGATCTCGATGCGCTCCCAGGTCTTGCCGTCATCGGCCGAGCGCAGCGCGCGGCCGAAGGCGCCCACCGCGAGCCAATGGCCCGACGGCAGCCGGGCGATGCTCATCAGCGGCTCGCCGCGTTCCTTGTCGAAAGCCAGCTCTTTCCAGCGCTTGCCTCCGTCGTCGCTGCGCAGGATCTGGCCCTCGTGGCCGACCGCCATGCCGACTTTGTCGTCGACAAAGACGATCTGCGTGATCTGCGCGTAGCGGCGCGGCTCGACCGCCGCCTCGGTCCACGTCTTGCCGTCGTCGGCCGACCAGACGATGTGGCCCAGCTCACCGCCGGCCACCCAGGTGCTGCCGGCACGGGCGAGTGTGGTGAAGGCCATGCGGTCCACCGGCAGCCGGGTGGCGGCCAGCGGCGGCGTGGCGCGCGGCGAGAAGGCATAGGCCGCGCTCAGGGCCACGATGACGGCCATGGCCAGGCCGATAAGGATTCGCATTGTTTGTCTCCGTTTCCAGGGCCTGGGCACGCCGAGGCCGGCCGCCAGCGGACGCGCAGTATTCGGCGCTTGGCTGGGACACTCATCGTCTGATGGGACTAGCGCAGCTTGCACGGCTTCGCGCGGGCGCTGGCCGGTCGACGGCGCCCCGGCATGGTCCATTTGCGGGGTGTCGCAGTTGCGATCCCCTCGCAAAATGATCCCATCTCAGCTACGGTGAAAGACCGCCATGGGCTTGCAGGGCAAGGCCGCGCTCGTCGGCGCGGCTCAATACAAACCCGAAAAGTACGCGAGCGCGCCGCGCATGTTCCACCTTGACCAGGTTGCAGAACTGGCGGGCCTGGCACTTGCCGATGCGGGGCTCGAACTGGGCGACATCGATGGTCTGGCCGTCACCGGACCGCTGTTCCACGAAGCCAGCATGTTCGTGCCGGCGATGATCGGCGAGTACCTGGGCGTGCGGCTGGACTTCGCCGAGGCGCTGGACCTCGGCGGTGCAAGCTCGGTGGGCGCGGTGTGGCGCGCTGCGGCGGCGATCGAGCTGGGCCTGTGCACCACCGTGCTGTGCGTGATTCCCAGTCGAATGGCGCCCACCTCGGTGCACGACGACCACATGGTGCAGGTCATGAAGTCGTCGCGCTTCGGTGGCCACAGCACGCGCTTCGGCGCCCCCGAGGCCGAGATGGACCTGCCCTACGGCCACATGGCGCAGAACACGGGCTACGCGATGATCGCGCAGCGCTACGCGGCCGTGCACGGCTACGACGCCGCCGCGCTGGCGCGCATTGCGGTGCACCAGCGCATCAACGCCTGCCACAACCCCGGCGCGATGTTTCATGGCCAGCCGATCACGGTTGACGAGGTGCTCGCCTCGCGCATGGTCGCGGAGCCGCTGCGCATGCTCGAGATCGTGATGCCAGTGGCCGGCGGCGCGGCGGTGATCGTCACCCGTGCCGACATCGCGGCGCGCTGCAGGCACCGCGCGGTCAACGTCATCGGCTGCGGCGAACACGTGCACAGCAAGTCGCCGACCTACGCCGCCGACATGCTGGCCACGCCCATCGGCCCGGCCTCGCGCAAGGCCTTCGCGATGGCCGGGCTGAAGCCGTCGGACATGCACATGGCGCAGATCTACGACTGCTACACGATCACCGTGCTGCTGACGCTCGAGGACGCGGGCTTCTGCGACAAGGGGCAGGGCATGGCCTTCGTGCGCGACCACGACTTCACCTTCCAGGGCGACTTCCCGATGAACACCCACGGCGGCCAGCTCAGCTTCGGCCAGGCCGGCACCGCCGGCGGCATGAGCCAGGTGATCGAGGCAATGCACCAGATCCAGGGCCGTGCCGGCGAGCGGCAACTCCAGCGCCACGACCTGGCCTACGTCTCGGGTACCGGCGGCGTGATGAGCGAGCAGGGCGCGCTGATCCTGCGGGGAGCCTGAGATGGCCTGGAACAAACCGCTGCCGCACCCCACCGAGATTTCGCAGCCGTTCTGGGACGGGCTGAAGGCGCACCGCGTGCGGCTGCAGCAATGCGAGGCCTGCGGGCACTGGATCTTCTTTCCGCGCGCCCATTGCCCCGCCTGCGCGTCGCGGCGCCTGGCGTGGCGTGACGTGTCGGGCGAGGGCACGCTGTACGCCTACACCGTGGCGCGGGTGCCGACGCTGCCCGAGTTCACCGACGAGATGCCACAGCTGCTGGCGGTGGTGAAGTTCGATGAAGGCCCGCACGTCAACACGACGATCGTCGGCGCCGCGCCCGAGGCGTTGAAGATCGGCGCGCGCGTGCGGCCGGTGTTCGACGAGCGACCGGGCGAGGCGACGCTGCTGCGCTTCACGCCGGCCGATTCGAAATACCCGACGGTGCTTGCGGCCGAGCCCCCCGAAGCCGTCGCTGCGCCTGCACCGGCCGCCGCCGCAGAACCCCCCAAGCGCAAGGTGTCCTGCAAGGACATCGTTGCGATGCGCTCGCTGATCTCGGATCAATGGTCGGGCTGGTCGAACCAGTTCCTCGTCTCGCAGGAGGTCATCGACCAGTTCGCCGCGCTGTCGGGCGACGACTACTGGATCCACACCGACCCGGGGCGCGCCAAGGCCGAGAGCCCGTTCGGCACGACGATCGCGCACGGCATGCTCGTGCATGCGCTGGTCAGCCGGCTGAAGGTGCCGATGAATTACGAGGTGACCGACTTCGGCAACATGGTCAACTACGGCTCCGACAGGCTGCGCTTCGCGGCGCCAGTGCCTTCGGGCTGCCGCATCCACGCGCGCTTTCGGGTCAAGGCAGTCGAGCAGGTGAAGTCGGGGGTGCAGCTCACGATGGAGATCGCCATCCACGTGGTGGGCAGCGAGCGGCCTTCGGTGCTGAATGACCAGGTCATCCTCTACATGTGAGGCCAGTGAGTACGTCGCTGAGCGACCGCGCGCTGGTCGCCTTCATGCTCTCGGCCAGCGTGGCCTCGACCATCGGCGGGCTGCCGTTCAACGCGCTGCCGGTGATGCTCGGCAGCACGGCTGACTCGTTCGCGCTCGACCCGAAGGCCGTCGGCCTGATGGGCTCGATCTGCTTCGCCGGCTACCTGGTGGGCACCTTGGCTGCGCCACTGTGGATCAACCGCATGAACTGGCGCTGGCTCACGGTGGCCAGCGCCACCGGCACGGCGGCCTCGTTCGCGCTCAGCGCCTGGGTCACCGAGGTGCGCACGCTGTATGCGGTGTGGGCAGTGATCGGCTTCTTCGCCTCGACGATGACGAGCCTGGGCATGCGCATCCTGTCCGACCTGCCGAACAAGGTCCGCGCCTACGGCGTGCGCCAGGGGGTCGAGCTGTCGGTGACGGCGGCCGTGCTGTTCGCGCTGCCGCCGATCGCGATCGCGGTCTGGAAGTACCCGGGTGCGGCGCTCGCGCTGGCGGGCGTCGTGGCGGTGCTCGGCCTCTCGGCGCTGTGGGTGCCGCCGCATCCGCTGGTTGCGGTGCAAGCCGCACCGGGCGGGGCCGCGACGCGGCGCGCGTTGCCGGCGGCCGCGTGGATCTGCATGCTGACCTTCTTCGCCTTTCTTGCCGGAAACATCGCGCTATGGGCCTTCCTCGAGCGCATCGGCGTCGGGCTCAAGATCGCTGCTGGCGAGATGGGTCTCGTGTTCGCGGTGCTCAAGTTGCTGGGGGGCGGGGCGGCCTTCTTCGTCGCCTGGGTCGGTGAACGCGGCGGGCGGCGCCTGCCGTTCTGGCTGGTGCTGGTGGTGATCGCGATCGGGCTGGCCCTGCTGGCGTCGGCGCGCAGCTTCGTGCCCTTCGCGCTCGGCGCCTGGATCTGGGAGTTCGCCTTCACCTGCGGCTGTGTCTATCAGGCGGCCGCGATCGCGCGCAGCGACCCCGCTGGCCGCGCGGTGATGCTGGTGCCGGCGGTGTTTGCGCTCAGCTCGATGGTGGGCCCAGGGGTGGCTGGGCAGCTTGCTGCGGGGGGCGGCTATGGCGGCGTGTTGCTGCTGGCCGCGGTGTGCTCGATGGTGCCGGCGCTCGTCTACCAGTTCTGGCAACCGCGAGCGGCCGTGCTCACGCGTACGGTGGCCGCTGCCGGGTGAAGTCCCTCGCTCACTTTCCGTCCGTACCCCCGCCGGAGCGCGTGCGCATCCATTGCACAGGGCGCTTGGCCAAGCCGACGCAGGCCCGTAGCAAGCGCCCGCCCTGCGTGGCCACGACCACCACGGCGCACAGGTAGATCGACAGCTCGAGCCAGTCGATGCCTTGACCATCCTCGTGGGCGACATAGCCGGAAGCGGCCGAAAGGATCAGGATTGCCACGCCGGCCACCAGCGTGACCAAGCTGCTGCGGCGCTGTTTGAGGCCTTCAACGACCGTCAGGGGTGCGCCGTTCGTGGGGTTGGCGTTTTGGTGGTTCATCGTCTTTCGCGCCCATGAAGGGCGCGCTTGGTTGCGACAAGGCCATGCTCCCGCCATTGCCGTAGAGCACTCAACCCAGCCGCCGCTCGCGGGCAGTACGCGTCTGAACGGACGATGTTGGCCAGGGCCAGCGTGCCGACACTGTCCAACAGTCGTTCGACAGCTTGGAGGATCCGATGCCGCGTCGCACTCGCCTGAACTGGATGTTGCTGTCCTTGGTTGGGCTGTTCGTGGCTTGCGGGGGTGTGGCCCTGTACTGGGCGGAAACCGGGGTGCCCGAAGCGCGCGGCACGCTCAGCTCGGAAGGCACCGCCGCGTTCGCTCCGATGGCGTTCACCCCGCTGTCAAGCGAGCAGCTTGCACGGCTACCGGTCAACGCCAGCTGGGAAGCCCTGTTCGCCGCAAGGCGCTGATGGTGCTGCTTTCGATGACATGGTGGTGAGGTCCCGAATGCATTCCTGGCTGTGCACTGCCTCCTGGCCAACGGCAGCGCGCCGCTCGGCAGTCACATTGGTCCAAATGAACGATGTGATTCATGCGGATGGCTCCCAAACTCGTCTCGTCTCGTCTCGTCTGCCAGCCAGCGAGGAACCCGACATGAAAACCGTGTTGACTGTTCTGATCCTTGCATTGATCGCGGCCGGTGCGGTCCTGATCGTGTCAAAGCTCGAACGCCACGACTTGGCTGCTGCAATTCAAGTCGATCCGAGGGGCATGGCGCCCCAACTCGGGGCCACCACCGCCCTCGTGGCTCCGCATCCGGCCGCGCAGGCGTGGTCCATGGTGATGGGGGCCCCCCGCTGAGCGCGCCGCTTCAACCTGGCGTCTGACGCGGCGGCAGCAGCCGCTCGATGCGGCGCCAGGCTTGGTCGGCCACGCGCGGCTGCGGGAACAACGCGAAGGCGCCCGTCGGCAGGGCATCGACGATGGCACGTGCGACGAGGCGTGGCGGTTCACCACGCGCCGCAAGGTCGCCCAGCAATTCGTCGATCGGCAAGCGTTCGGCCGCGGGACGCGCCCGCAGGGAGCGAGCGATGCCGGTGTCGATGGCGCCGGGGAACGCGACGCTGACCTGCACCGCGCTGCCCAGCTCGGCGAGCTCGCGACCCAGACATTCGGACAGCGCCAGGACGCCATGCTTGGCCGCGGTGTACGCGGCGACATGGGCATGCGCCGACAGCGCGGCCGCCGACGCGATGTTGAGCACCTGGCCGTGGCCCTGGGCGATGAAGCGCGGCACGAAGGCATGCAGCGCGTTGACCACACCCATCAGGTTCACGTCGAGGATGCGGCGCCAGCGTTCGAGCGGCATCTCCCAGCAGCGGCCAGTGTCGAGGATCGCGGCGTTGTTGACCAGCAGGTCCAGCCGCTGCTCCTGGCGGAACACGCTGTCGGCCAGCGCCTGCATTGCGGCCGGGTCGCAGACATCGGTGCGCTGCGGGCGCACCGCGGCGCTGCCTGCCGCGCCGAGCGTGCCGGCCAGCCCGGCTTCGTCCACATCCGCCGCGACGCAACGCCAACCGCGTTCGGCCAGCAGCAGCACGAACTCGCGGCCCAGCCCGCTCGCCGCGCCCGTGACCACGGCCACGGGGAACGGTGCGTCGGCGGCGGACACGCTCAAGCGGCCTTGGCTTGCTCTCTGCCTCTGGCCAGCGACAGCGCGGCGTCCTCGATCATGTCCTCCTGCCCGCCGACCAGCTTGCGCCGGCCCAGCTCGAGCAGGATCTCGCGCGCCGGCACGCCGTAGGTCTTCTCGGCGCGCTTGGCGAACAGCAGGAAGCTGCCATAGACGCCGGCGTAGCCCAGCGTCAGTGCATCGCGGTCGATGCGGATCGGGAAGTCCATCAGCGGCACGACGAGGTCCTCGGCCACATCCTGGATCTTCCATACGTCAACGCCGGTAGCGATGCCCATGCGGTCGCACACCGCCACCATCACTTCCATCGGCGTGTTGCCGGCGCCGGCGCCGAGGCCGGCGGCGGCGGCATCGATGCGGGCGGCACCGCACTCGATCGCGGCCAGGCTGTTGGCGATGCCCATCGCCAGGTTGTGGTGGCCGTGGAAACCCAACTCGGTCTCGGGCCTGAGCGCGTCGCGCACCGGCTGCAGGCGCGCCTTCACGTCCTCGGGCAGCATGTAGCCGGCCGAGTCGGTGATGTAGATGCAGTTGGCGCCGTAGCCTTCCATCAGCAGCGCCTGCTTCACCAGCCCTTCGGGGCTGTGCATGTGCGCCATCATCAGGAAGCCGACCGTGTCCATCTCCATCTTGCGCGCCAGCGCGATGTGCTGTTCGGAGACGTCGGCTTCGGTGCAGTGCGTGGCCACCCGGATCGTGTGCACGCCCAGCTCGCGCGCCATGCGCAGATGGTCCACCGTGCCGATGCCCGGAATCAGCAGCGCCGAGACCTTGGCGCGCTTCATCAGCGGCACCACCGTCGACAGGTACTCCTCGTCGGTGTGCGCCGGAAATCCGTAGTTGACCGAGCTGCCGCCCAGGCCGTCGCCGTGCGTGACCTCGATCAGCGGCACGCCCGCTGCGTCCAGCCCGAGCGCCACGCTGCGCATCTGATCGAGCGTCATCTGGTGGCGTTTGGGGTGCATGCCGTCGCGCAGCGTCATGTCGTGCAGCGTGACCTTGCGGCCGTCGAGTGCGCTCTTCTTCATCGCTTCGTCTTCCCTCAGGCCGCCACAGGTTCGAGCTTCAGCGATCCGGCCAGGATCTCCTCGGCAAACATCTCGGCGGTGCGTGCCGCGGCGGCGGTCATGATGTCCAGGTTGCCGGCGTAGGTGGGCAGGTAGTCGCCCAGGCCGGCGACCTCGAGGTAGATCGAGACGCGGTGTGCGTCGGCGTCGATCACCGGACCGTTGACGAGCTGGTAGCCCGGCACGTACTTCTGCACCTCGGCGATCATCGCGTGCACCGACTGCTCGATCTCGGCGGCCTTGGGCCGTTCGACGGTCAGGCAGTGCACCGTGTCGCGCATGATCAGCGGCGGATCGGCCGGGTTGATGATGACGATCGCCTTGCCCTTGGCCGCACCGCCAACGCGCTCGACCGCCGCGGCGGTGGTGCGCGTGAACTCGTCGATGTTGCGCCGCGTTCCAGGCCCGACCGAGCGGCTGGAGACCGTCGCCACGATCTCGCCGTACTTCACTTTCTGTACGCGCGAGACCGCGGCCACCATCGGTATCGTCGCCTGGCCGCCGCAGGTGACCATGTTGACGTTCATCTCGCGCTGGCCCACGTGCGCTCGCAGGTTGACCGGCGGCACGCAAAACGGTCCGATCGCCGCCGGCGTGAGGTCGATCATCATCACGCCCAGCGCGTTGAGCTTGGCGCTGTTCTCGGCATGCACATAGGCGCTGGTCGCGTCGAAGGCAATCTGCACGCCGTCGGCCTTGACATGCAGCAGCAGGCCGTCGAGGCCGTCGGCCGTCGTCTTGAGGCCGAACTCGCGCGCGCGCCGCAGGCCTTCGGAAGCGGGATCGATGCCCACCATCCACGCCGGCTCGAGCACCGTGCTGCGGCGCAGCTTCATCAGCAGATCGGTACCGATATTGCCCGAGCCGATCAGGGCGCACTTCACTTTCTTCGATTTCATGCGGGAGTGTTCGAGTGGGTCAATTGACGAAGGAAACCATGCAGCCGCCCAGTCCCTCGATCTGCATCGTGAAACGGTCGCCTGCGGCCACCGGCACGAGTGGCGAAAGCGCGCCCGACAGGATCAGTTCGCCGGCGCGAAACGCGATGCCGCGTGCGCCCAGCGTGTTGGCCAGCCAGGCCACGGCTTCTGCCGGATGCCCTTGCACCGCGGCACCGGTGCCGGTACCGCAGGGCTCTGCGTTGCGCCACATGTGCATCTGCGCTTCGGCCAAGTCGATCGACCGCGGGTCGGTACGCTGCGCGCCGATGACGAAGACGCCGCACGAGGCGTTGTCGGCGACTGTGTCCTGGATCGCGATCTTCCAGTCGCGGATGCGCGAGTCGACGATCTCGAAGCAGGGCGCCACCCATGCCGTGGCGTCGAGCACCTGCTCGCGTGTGACATTCGGGCCGACGAGGTCGCGCTGCAGCATGAAGGCGATCTCGCCTTCGGCACGTGGTTGGATCAGCTTGGTGTCGTCGAGGCTGACGGTGCAGCCGTCGTTGACCAGCATCTTGTCGGTGAGAAAACCGAAGTCGGGCTGGAACACGCCCAGCATGTCCTGCACCGCCTTGCTGGTGACGCCGATCTTCTTGCCGATGATGCGTTCGCCGTCGCCCTCGCGCTGCGAAAGAAAGCGCAGCGAGATTCGATAGGCGTCGTCCACCGTCAGTTCCGGATGCCGCTTGGACAACGGCTCGATCACCTGTCGGTGCCTCAGGGCGCGATAAAGCTCGTCGCCGAGCTGGTCGTGAAGGTTTTCCATGCAGTTGTGTCGTGCTGGTATCAGCCGTGTTTCAGAAAGGCAAGGCAATCGCGGTTGAACATCTCGCGGTGCTCCACTTGTACCCAGTGGCCACAGCGGTTGACCAGTGTCATGCGCGCGTTCGGTGCGTGCTGGACGATCTTCATCGCCCCGCCGACCGGGTTGAACTGGTCGTTCACTCCCCAGAAGCCGAACACCGGGCAGCGCAGCTCATGCAGCCGCGCGGTCATGTTGGGCACCTTCATCACCGAGCGTGCGGCCTGCGTCTGCGAGGTGGCCAGAGGTGCGCGCTCGTTGATGATCTCGTCGGTGAGCAGCGCAGGGTCGAACAGCTGCATCCGCATCACCTCGCGCATCGCCTCGGGGCCGGTCTTGCCGGCCTTGTAGACGGCGAACATGTTGGCGATGCCGGGCATCGCGAGGTAGGTGTCGAGGTCCTCGACGCCGCCGGGGGCCATCAGGATCAGCCGCCGCACTTCGTCCGGGTAGGCCAGCGCGTACCCGAGCGAGACCGCACCGCCGAGCGAATTGCCGACCAGGGTGATGTCCTTCAGGCCCAGCGCATCGACCAGGCCCTTGACGCCGGCGACGAAGAAGTCGAGGTCGTACTGCGGGATGTCGGGCTTGCTCGACAGGCCGAAGCCCAGCATGTCGGCGACGACGCAGCGGTAGCCTGCGCGCGCGAACTCCGGGTAGTTGCCCTTGAAGTTGCTGTAGCTGCTCGCGCCGCCGCCTGCGCCGTGCAGGAAGATCACGACCGGGCCCTCGCCCACGTCGTGGTAGTGCACGCGCTGCGGCGCGCCGGCCACCGGCGCGATGTCGGCGAACTTGCCGACCGGGATGGGGGACTTGTCCATGCTCAGATCGCGGCCTGTACGAAGGCGGCCACCGCGTTGGGGTCGTTGACCGGGCGCGGGTTGGAGCCGCAGTTCAGGTCGCTCATCGTGCCGCCGATGATCTCGGCGATGCGCGCCATCACCGAGTTGCGGTCCACGCCGGCGGCGCTGAGCGTCATCGCAGCACCGACCCGCTTCATCAGCGCCTCGACCGCGCCGGCCGCCGCGTCGGCGGCCTCCAGGTCGTTCATGCCGCGCGTATCGACGCCCAGCGCACCGGCCACCTGGGCCAGCGGCTTGGTGGCATGGTCGCGGTTGAAGCGCATCGCCTGTACCAGGCCGATGCCGCAGCCCGTGCCGTGGTGCACGCCGAACAGGGTGCCGACGGTGTGCGCGAACGCATGCGCCACGCCCAGACCGGGCCCCAGCGTGATGCCGGCCAGCGTGGAAGCCACCAGCATGCCCTGGCGGGCCTCGATGTCCTGGCCGTCGGCCACCACGCGCGGCAGGTGCTCGGCGATCAGGCGGATCGCCTGCAGGCCGGTGGCGGTGGTGATCGGATTGGCGCCCGGGGTGCACAGCCCCTCGATGGCGTGCGTCAGCGCGTCCATGCCGGTGCCGATGGTCACCGACTTGGGCAGACCGGTGACCAGCGTCGGGTCGAGGATCGCGACATGCGGGATCAGCTTCACGTCGGCGACGAAGAACTTGCGGTGCAGCTGGCTGTTGGTGATCACCGCGCCGAGCGTGACCTCGCTGCCGGTGCCGTGCGTCGTCGGCACCGCGACATGCGGCAGCAGCGGCTTGTCCAGCCGCAGCAGGCCCATGTTCTCGATCGCCGAGCCGCCGTTGGTCAACGCCACCAGCGCGAGCTTGGCGCAGTCGATCGAGCTGCCGCCGCCCAGGCTGATCACGCCGTCGGCGCCCACCGAGCGGCAGTAGGCGATCGCTGCGTCGGCGCACTCGTAGGTCGGGTCGGGCACCACGCCGTCGAAAACGCCGGCGATGCGCTCGCCGCCGGCGCGCTGCACCTGCTCGACCACGCCGGCCGCGCGCAGCCCCTTGTCGGTGATGATGACCGCGCGCCGGGCGCCCAGCAGCCGCAGCTCGTTGTGCAGATTGGCGATCGACTTCGGGCCGCAGACCAGCTTGGTCGGCTGGTTGAAGGTGAAGGCCGGGTTCGGCGGATAGGGCAGGATCGACCTGAAGGTGCTGCGGTTGGCGGTGCCCTCGTTGGACGTGTAGATGACCTTGGTCTGGGTGTAGGCCTTCAGGCCCTCGTCGCCGAACTCGCGGCCGATGCCGCTCGACTTGTAGCCGCCGAAGGGCGCGAAGTCCGACAGCACCGCGACGTCATTGATCCACATCGTGCCGGTGCGTACGCGGTTGGCGACGCGGCGCGCGCGCTGCAGGTCGCGCGAGAACACCGCCCCGGCCAGGCCGTAGTCGCTGTCGTTGGCGATCGCCACGGCCTGGTCGTCGGTGTCGAACGGCAGCACCACCAGTACCGGGCCGAAGATCTCCTCGCGCGCGATGCGCATGCTGTTGCTGACGTCGGCGAAGATCGTCGGCTCGAAGTAGCAGCCATGGTCGAAGCCCGGCAGTTGCACGCGCTGGCCGCCGCTCACGAGGCGTGCGCCCTCGGCCTTGCCGATCTCGACGTACCTCTGCACCGTTTCCAGCTGCTTGGCGCTGGCCAAGGGCCCCATCTTGGTGTCGGGCATCAACTGGTAGCCGACCTTGATGTCGCGGATGCGACGCTCCAGCCGCTGCATGAACTCGCCGTAGATCGAACGCGCCACCAGCAGACGCGAGCCGGAGATGCAGATCTGGCCGCAGTTCTGGAAGTTGCCCGCGATGGCGCCGTCGACCGCCACGTCGAGGTCGGCGTCGTCGAGCACGATGTTGGCGGACTTGCCGCCCAGCTCGAGCGACACTTGCTTGAGCGTGCCGGCGGCGCGCGACATGATGCGCTTGCCCACCTCGCTGCTCCCGGTGAGCGACACCTTGTCCACTTGCGGGTGCAGGCACAGCGCCTCCCCCATCGATCCGCCCGGGCCGGTGACGACGTTGATCACGCCCTTCGGGAAGCCGGCCTGGTTGGCCAGGCCGGCCATGATCAGCGCCGACAGCGGCGTGTTGGATGCCGGCTTCAGTACGATGGTGTTGCCGGTGGCCAGCGCGTGCGCCAGTTTCCAGGGTGCCATCATGTACGGGGCGTTCCAGGGCGCTATCGCGGCGCACACGCCGATCGGCTCGCGCCGGATGTGATTGGAGCCGAACGCGTAGACGCTGCCCGATACCGGAATCTCTTCCTCCCAGACGAACTTGTTGGCCGCGTACCAGGCCAGGTTGCGCATCGTGTTGACGGCCACCCACAGTCCGCCGCCGATCCAGGACGGCGTGCCGCCCATGCTTCGGCTGTCGGCCAGCGCGATCTGGCCTGTGGCGGCCTCGATCAGGTCGGCGAAGCGGATGACGATCTGCGCGCGCTCCTGCGGCGGCATCTCGCTCCAGACGCCGGAGTCGAAGGCCGCGCGCGCCGCGGCGACGGCCGCTTCGACATCGCGCTCATCGCCACAGGGTACGGTGGCGAACGTCTCACCGGTGCCGGGGTCGACCAGGGGCATGGTCTTGCCGCCGATGGCGTCGACCGACTCGCCGTTGATGAACATCTTGTACGAATCCACGCCGCAGCACTCCTTGATTCAAGGTGAATTGCGGGGCATCGTCGGCGCGGCCACCGACATGGGCATCGTCTGGAAGGACTAGCGCTTCGTGTCGGCGGCCGCCGGGCTCCACAGCTTGGGCAGGCCGGGATCGGTGGCCTGGATCGCACGTTTGAGCAGGTTGCGCAGCGATAGCGCCTCGGCTTCGCCCAGACGATCGGCTACCGAAGCCTCCACCGCCTTGGCCGCGGCCAGCACGTGCAGGATCGTGTCGCGCCCCGCTGCGCTCAGCGTGTAGCGTGCGTCGGGCGCCAGCCCGCGTTCGAGGAGGCCGCGCTCGACCAGCGAGCGCAGCGCGACCGCACCGATGTCCACGCCCGTGTAGGCGATATGGGCAGCGACCTCTTCCGCGGTCAGGCCGTCGCGAACCGACAGCAGCGACAGCACGAAGAAGTCCGGATCGCTCAACTGGCGTTCGTTCAACGTGCGCCGGAATCCCGCCATGAACTGGAAGTGCGCGCGGCCGAGCAGGTAGCCGAGCAGGTCCTCGGAGTAGGGCGCGTCAGGTGACGAGCCGGCCTCGGTGGCCACCGCACCGGCCTTGCGCGAAGCCAATGCGTAGGCGCCGGTCACGTACAGCAGGGGCGGGCGCTCGCTGCGATCGTAGGCCAGCACCTCGCCAACGAAGATGACATGGTCGCCGCCGTCGTAGCGGAAGGCCGTGCGGCACTGAAAGCGTGCGCTGCAACCGGGCAACAAGGGCGCGTCGGTGACAGCCGCATCGAGCACGACGCCGCCGAACTTGTCTTCGCCGACGCGCGCGAAGCGGTTGGACAGTGCCTCCTGTTCGTTGGACAACACATGCACGTTCCACTGATCCGCGGCTTCGAAGGCGCCCAGGCTGCGCGCGTTGCGCGCCAGGCTCCAGAGCACCATGGGCGGGTGCAGCGAGACCGAGTTGAAGCTGTTGGCGGTGATGCCCACCGGCGTGCCGTCCGGCGCGCGGGCGGTGACGATGGTCACGCCGGTGGCGAACATGCCCAATGCCTGCCGGAAGTCCTTGGGGTCGAAGGAGGTTGCGTCCATCGTCGTTCCTCGCCATGCGTGCGCCAGCATCGTGTCGCGCTTCGGCCGGCGAATCCCCCACACGGACTACCGATCGCGGCGGCGACCCGCTCGGGTTTAGTCCGATCAGACGATGGTCGCATTCGGATGCAGTGTGAGCATCCTGCCCAGGACTGTCCTCTACATTTCGACAAGGAAAGCCATGGGTGCGATGAATCAGGTCTCTCTCGGGAAGCAGGGTGCCGACTACATGACGCCCGAGGCCGTAGAGCTCATCCAGCGGGCCAAGGCGCTGGCGCCACGATTCGCCGAACGCGCGCAGGCGACGGATCGCGAGGGCCGGGTACCGGCCCAGAGCGTGAAGGAGATGGCCGACGCCGGCCTGCTTCGCGTGCTGCAACCCAAGCGTTGGGGCGGCCACGAGATGGACCCGCGGGTCTTCTATCAGATCCAGATGGCGCTGGCCAGCGGCTGCATGTCCACCGCCTGGATCTACGGCGTGATCGGTGTGCACTACTGGCAGTTGCCGCTGTACACCGAGCAGGCCCAGCAGGACGTGTGGGGGAAGGACCCGAGTACGCGAATCGCTTCGACCTACATGCCGGTGGGCAAGGCCGAGAAGGTCGACGGCGGCTACCGCTTCTCCGGCCGCTGGGGCTTCTCCAGCGGGGTCGAGCATTGCGAATGGATCTTTCTCGGCGGCCTGCTGCCCAAGCTCGACGGCTCGGGCGCGCTGGAGCACTGCACCTTCCTGCTGCCCAAGTCAGACTACAAGGTGGTCGAGAACTGGGACGTGCTGGGTCTGCGCGGCACCGGAAGCCACGACATCGTGGTCGAGAACGCCTTCGTGCCCGAGCATCGCACCAACCGTACCAACGACAACAGCGATCCCGCCTGCCCCGGCCGCATGCTCAACAACGGCTGGCTCTACCGCATCCCCTTCGCACAGGTGTTCCAGCGCGCCGTGTCCACCGCCTGCATCGGCGCGTTGGACGGCGCCATTGCGCACTTCCGTGAGCGTGCGGCCGCGCATGTCGGCAAGCATGGCGCCAAGACGGCCGAGGACCCCAACGCGCAGCTGGCGGTGTGCGAGGCGATGATGGCCGCCGATCAACTGCGCCTCATCCTGCTGCGCAACTACGAGCCGATCGTCGACTGTGCCAAGCGCGGCACGCAGATGGTGGTCGAGGACCGCCTGCTGCAGCGTGCGCAGTCGGCGCAAGTGCCGAAGGTCTGCTTCGAGCATATCAACAACCTGCTGAAGGCCACCGCCGCGTCGGGCACCTACAAGACAAATCCGATCGAGCGCGCCTTCCGCGACATCAGCCAGGCTCGCACGCACATCGCCAACAACACCGACGCCTATGCACGACTGCACGGCGCCGTGATGCTGGGCCTGCCCAACCTGGATCCCTTCGTCTGACAACGGCACCCGTCGGGGTGCACCGGACGGGCACAGCACTTGGAACAAGCATTCGATCTGATCGTGGTCGGCTCGGGCGCGGGCGCGCTGCTGGGCGCGATCCGCGCGCACGACCTGGGCCTGAAACCGCTGGTGATCGAGAAAGCGCCGCTGCTGGGCGGCACGTCGGCCACCTCGGGCGGCGGCATCTGGATTCCCTGCAACCACGACATGGCGCGCGGCGGGCTGAAGGACAGCGTCGAGATGGCGTTCGGCTACGTCAAGACCTGCGCCAAGGGCCTGGCCAGCGACGAGCGTGTGCTGGCCTACGTAGAGACGGCGAGCGTGATGGCACGCTACCTGGACCAGGTCGGCGTGCGCTATCGCGCAATGCCCAAGTACGCCGACTACTACCCTCACGTTGCGGGTTCCCTGCCCGGCGGCCGCACGATGGACCCGGTGGACTTCAACGCGCGCAAGCTCGGACACGAGGCGCTGGAGACGCTGCGCCCAACCAACCCCGGGCAACTGATCGTCGGCCGCATGCAGATGAACGCCTTCGAGGCGCAGACCATCCTGGCGCGCGAGCGCAAGGCCAAGCTGGTGCTGGCGTGGATCATGCTGCGTTACTTCGTCGACTACCCCTGGCGCCGCAAGACGGCGCGCGACCGCCGGCTGACCGGCGGGCAGGCGTTGATGGGCGGACTGTTGCGGGCGCTGCGCGAGCGCGGCATCCCGCTGTGGCTGAACGCGCCGCTGAAGTCGCTTTCGGTCGAGCACGGCCGGGTGTCGGGCGCGGTGGTCGAGCGCGACGGCAGTGCCGTCAAGGTGACGGCGCGCAAAGGCGTGCTGCTGGCCGCCGGCGGCTTCGAGCGCAACCAGGCGATGCGCGAGCAGTACCTGCCCCAGCCGACCGATCAGGCCTGGACCGCCACGCCGCCGGGATGCAACACCGGTGACGCGATCACCGCGGGCGCGGAGGTCGGCGGCGCGCTGCACCTGATGGCGCACAGCTGGGGCGCGCCGACGCTGTTCGTACCGAAGGAAGAGAAGTACCGCGCGCTGTTTGTCGAACGCTCGCTGCCGGGCTGCCTGGTGGTCAACGCGCGCGGCGAACGCTTCGTCAACGAATCCTGTCCCTACCCCGAGTTCCAGCAGGCGATGTACGCCGACCATGCGCGCAGCGGCAACGCGATCCCGGCGTGGATCGTGTTCGACGCCGATTTCCGCCGCAAGTACCCGATCGGACCGCTGCCGCCGGGCGAGGCGGTTCCAGACGAGCGCTTGCGCAAGAGTTGGCTCGGCGCGGTGTACTGGAAGGACGCCACACTGGAGGGATTGTCTGCCCAGATCGGCATCGACGCCGCGGGCCTGGCCGCAAGCGTGGCGCGCATGAACGACTTCGCCCGCACCGGGGTTGATGCGCAGTTCGGCCGCGGCGGCAACGTCTTCGACCGCTACTACGGCGATGTGAACGTCAAGCCCAACCCCAACCTCGCGCCCATAGGCAAGGCGCCGTTCTATGCCATCAAGTTGTGGCCTGGCGAGATCGGCACCAAAGGTGGTCTGCTGACCGACCAGGACGCGTGCGTGCTGGACCTCAACGGCCAGCCGATCCCCGGGCTCTATTGCACCGGCAACAACGCTGCCTCGGTCATGGGTCCAGCGTACCCAGGCGCGGGCTCGACACTGGGGCCGGCGATGACCTTTGCGTATCGCGCGGCGGCCCACATGGCTGGGCAGGCGATCGCGCTCGAGCGCGTCGATCTGCTGGACGGCCATGCGTGAACGCATGCGAATGGCCTCCGGGTGGGACGAGGCGTCCCTCCACGCACAGGCGGGCGGGCGGTGGGCAGAACGTGGCCCAGTGGCCCGTGCCGATACGGCAACGCTGATCGAGCCGCCGTTGGAGGTGGACGATCCGGAGTCCGTGGAGTGGAGCGAGAGCGCCGATGTCGTGATCGTCGGCTGGGGCGCCGCAGGCGCCTGCGCGGCCATAGAGGCGCGAACGCGCGGCGCCAGCGTGATCGTGGTCGATCGTTTCGAAGGCGGCGGTGCCAGCGCGTTGTCCGGCGGCGTGGTCTACGCGGGAGGCGGCACCCCCTACCAACGCAGCGCCGGCTTCGAGGACTCGCCACAGGCGATGTTCGACTATCTCCGCCGAGAGGTGAACGGCGTCGTCGCCGACGAGACGCTGCATCGCTTTTGTGGCGACAGCGCTGCCAATCTCGCGTGGCTCGAGCAAAACGGGGCGCGCTTCGACGCAACGATGCCACTGCAGAAGACCTCGTACCCGCCCGACGGCTGCTACCTCTACTTCTCGGGCAACGAAGTGGTGCCGGCCTACGCCGGCGCCCATGCACCCGCACCGCGCGGGCACCGCACGCTGGCGCGGGGCCAGGCCGGGGCCACGCTCTATGCCGCCTTGCGCGAAGGCACCCTGCGCGCGGGCGCACGCACGCTCACGCAGACCACGGTGCGCCGCCTGGTGCGCGAGCGCAAGAGCGGCCGCATCGTGGGCGTGGAGATCTGGCAACTGCCGCCCGGCCAGGCTTGCACGCGCGAGCACGCCAGGCTCAATGCCAAGGCCAACCGTTGGCGCAATTGGCGCGCCGGTGCGGCCGAGCAGTGCCGGCGAGAGGCAGCGGCGATCGAGCAGAACGAGGCGCGTGCGCGTCTCGTGCGAGCGAACCGGGCCGTCGTGCTGGCCACGGGAGGCTTCGTCTTCAACCGCGCGATGATCAAGCAGCACGCCGGCAAGTACGCGCGCGGCTGGAAGAACGGCCATGCGGGCTGCGACGGCAGCGGAATCCGTCTCGGACAAAGCGTGGGCGGTGCGGCGGAGCGATTGGAACTGGTGTCGGCCTGGCGCTTCATCACACCGCCCTACAGTTGGCCCAAGGGCATCGTCGTCAACGCGCGCGGCGAGCGCTTCTGCAACGAGCAGGTCTATGGCGCCACGCTGGGCCACGCCATGGTCGAGGAGCAGGGCGGGAAGGCATGGCTGGTCCTCGATGCCCGCCTGCGTCGCCAAGCACTGCGCGAGTGCCTGTTCGGTGGGCTGTGGGCATTCCAGGCCTTGCCGGCGATCGGCCTGATGCTCTTCGGTGCTCGCAAGGCGGCCAGTATCGAGGTGCTGGCCGCGCGTATTGGTGCCGATCCGGCCCTGCTGGCGCGCTGTGTGGCGCGCTACAACGAGGCCGCCGCGGGCCGCGCCGAAGACGAACAGGGCAAGTCGCCGGATATGCGCCAGGCGCTTGCTCGCGCACCTTTCTACGCGCTGGATGTGTCGATCGGCAGCCCGCTGCTGCCGCTGGCCACCATCACGCTCGGCGGTTTGCGCGTCAACGAAGCCGATGGCCATGTGCGCGACACGCAGGGGCGTGACGTACCGGGCCTGTTCGCCGCCGGCCGCACGGCGGTGGGTGTAGCGTCGTCTCGCTACATCAGCGGCCTGTCGCTGGCCGACTGTGTCTTTTCGGGCCGACGGGCAGGCGCTGCGGCCGCCACGCAAGCACAAGCATAGGGAGCAAGCAAGGCATGAACGCAATGGCAAACCAGCGCCTCGCCGGCAAGGTGGCCTTCATCACCGGAGGCGCAAGCGGCGTCGGAAAGGCGACCGCGCTGCGCTTGGCGGGCGAGGGCGCCAATGTGGTCGTCAGTGATGTCAACGAGGAGGGCGGCCGTGCCGTCGCCGCGGAGATCGGCGCCCAGTCTTGCTTCGTGCAGCACGACGTGACCGACGAAGCCCAGTGGTCCGTCGCGATCGCTGCCGCGCAGGCCCGCTTCGGCGCGCTGGACGTGCTGGTCAACAACGCCGGCATCCTGATCCCCGGCAACATCGAGACACTCTCGCTGGAGCAGTGGCAGCGTCTGATGCACGTCAACGCCGACTCGGTCTTCATCGGCACGCGCGCCGGCGTGGTGGCGATGAAGGAACGCGGCGGTTCGATCGTCAACGTGGCGTCGGTGTCGAGCTGGATGCCCATCGACAGCTACGCCGGCTACGCTTCCTCGAAGGCTGCGGTGGCGGCGGTCACGCGCGCCGCTGCGCTGCATTGCCGCAAGAGCGGCTACGCGGTGCGCGTCAATTCGGTGCACCCGGACGGCATCTGGACGCCGATGATGGAAGCCAGCGTACGCGCCGTGGCGCCCGGCATCAAGGCCGAGCATGTGCTGTTCGATCCCAAGCGCAACCCCAAGGGCCGCGCTTGCCGTGCCGAAGAAGTGGCCTCGGTGATCGCCTTCCTGGCCAGCGACGACGCACGCGCGATCAGCGGCGCCGAGATGCGCGTGGACAACGCGATCCACGGGATGGGGTTGTGAGCGCTGCAGGGCCGCTCCGAAAGCGCTCGCTCCCCCTCTGTGGGGCGGTGGTCCGCGGGCCCAAGGGGGCACGATGAGTGTGACGCCACCGCGCTGGCGGCCGCTGCGCGTGGCTGCGGTGGTCGACGAGACGCACGACAGCAAGTCGATCGTCTTCGACGTGCCGGCCGACCAGGCCGAGACGTTCCGCTACCGCCCGGGCCAGTTCCTGACCTTGCGCCTGCCGGTGGGCGGCCGTCATCTGCCGCGCTGCTATTCGATGTCCAGCGCGCCGGCGGTCGACGCCGCGCCGCGCGTGACGGTCAAGCGCGTCGATCGCGGGCGCGGCTCGAACTGGCTGTGCGACCATGTCCAACCGGGCAGCGTGCTCGAGGTGCTGCCGCCTGCAGGCGTGTTCACGCCGCGCAAGCTGGAAGGCGACTTCCTGCTGCTGGCCGGCGGCAGCGGCATCACGCCGGTGTTCTCGATCCTGCGTTCGGTGCTCGCCGCAGGGCAGGGCCGCATTACTCTCATCTACGCCAACCGCGACGAGCGCTCGGTGATCTTCCGTCGCGAACTCACGGCACTGGCCGGCGCCCACCCGCAGCGGCTGCTCGTCGTCCATTGGCTGGATTCGGTGCAGGGCGTGCCCTCGGTAGCGCAGCTGGCCGAGCTGGCGCTGCCGTTTCGCGCCGGACAGGCTTTCGTCTGTGGCCCGGGTCCGTTCATGGATGCCTGTGTCGCCGCGCTGCAGGGCATCGAGATGGACGCCGCGCAGATCCACGTCGAGCGCTTCGCCTCCTTGCCCGACGAGGAAGACGCGGCCGCGCCGGCACCCGTGCCGGCTGATGTCGAGACGGTCGAGCAGGCCGAAGTCGAGATCTCGCACCAGGGCCAGCTCCACCGCATCACGGTCGGCGGTCGTCAGAGCATCCTCGAGGCTGCGCTGAAGGCCGGCATCGACTTGCCCTACTCCTGCCAGGCGGGCCTGTGTGCGTCGTGCATGTGCCATGTCGAGGAGGGCAAGGTTCACCTGCGGCACAACGAAGTGCTCGACAAGAAGGACCTGGCCAAGGGCTGGACGCTGGCTTGTCAAGCACTGCCGACAAGCGCGCAAGTACGTGTCAAGTTCGCCGAGTAGGCACACCATGGACGACACGGTCACCACCTTGCCGCAGGTCTTGCGCCGGGCCGCGCAGCGCCACGCCGAGCGTGCGGCGATCGTCGACGGCGCATTGACGCTGACCTATGCCGAACTGGGCATGCAGGCCGAGCGCGTCGCGCGCGGTCTGATCGCGTTGGGCGTTGCCGCAGACGACCGCGTGGCGATCTGGGCGCCCAATCGCGCCGAATGGATCGTCGCGGCCTGCGGCGTGCACATGGCCGGCGCCGTGCTGGTGCCGATTAACACGCGCATGAAAGGGCCGGAGGCGGCCGACATCCTCGAGCGCAGCCGAGCGGGCGTGCTGTTTTGCATCGGCGAGTTCCTCGGTCAGTATTTCCCGGCCCTGCTCGACGGCCTGCGGCCTGCCACGCTCGGCCACATCGTCGTCATCGGTGACGGCGTGCGGCGCGCCTCCGGCGAGATGTGCTGGGACGTGTTTCAGGGCGAGGGCGATTCGATCGGCGCAGACCGCGTGGCCGAACGCGAGGCGGCGCTGCGCAGCGACAGCACCGCCGACCTGATGTTCACCAGCGGCACGACCGGCCGCCCCAAGGGGGTGATGGCCGGTCACGGGCCGACAATCCGCGCCTTCCGCGAATGGGCGCACGTCGTGGGGCTCGCCGAGGGCGACCGCTACCTGATCATCAATCCGTTCTTCCACACCTTCGGCTACAAGGCCGGCTGGGTGGCCGCGTTCCTGCAGGGGGCCACGGTCTATCCGATGCAGGTCTTCGATGCCGGCGCCGTGCTCGCCCGTATCCAGGCCGACCGCATCAATTTCCTGCCCGGGCCGCCGACGTTGTTCCTGACGATGCTCGCGCATCCGGGCTTGAAGGAATTCGACCTGTCGTCGCTGCGTTCGGCCGTCACCGGTGCGGCCAGCGTCCCGCCGGTATTGATCGAGCGCATGCGCAGCGAGCTCGGCATCGGCAACGTCACCACGGCCTACGGCCTCACCGAATGCGGCGGCTGTGCCACCGTCTGCGATCCCCGAGACAGCGCCGAGACCATCGCCACCACGTGCGGCAAGGCGCTGCCTGGCACCGAGTTGCGCTGCGCTGACGCGCAGGGACGCAGCGTGCCCGCTGGTGAGCCCGGCGAAGTGCTGCTGCGCGGCTACCACGTGATGCAAGGCTACTTCGAGGACGAGGTGGCCACGCGCGAAGCGATCGACGCCGAAGGCTGGCTGCACACCGGCGACGTGGGCGTGTTGGACGAACGCGGCTATCTGCGCATCACCGACCGGCTGAAGGACATGTTCATCACCGGTGGGTTCAACTGCTATCCGGCCGAGATCGAGCGCCTGATGGCGCCGCATCCGGCGATCGCGCAGGCGGCGGTGATCGGCGTGCCGGACGAGCGCCTGGGCGAGGTGGGCTGCGCCTTCTTAGTGCTGCAGGCCGGCGCCGCGCTGGACGAAGCGCAGTGCATCGCTTGGTGCCGCGAACACATGGCCAACTACAAGGTGCCGCGCTTCGTGCGCTTCCTGCCGGCGCTGCCGGTCAACGCATCGAACAAGGTCGACAAGAAGGTGCTGCGAGGACAGTGGTCGGATGCGGCGACGAGATGACGCAGTCCACGCGAGTCCCCATGTTCTTTGGCGTCCAGGAGGCGCTCTTGGACCAGGTGTTGGACCATCTTGCCGATGTCGGCCGCTTGCCTGTGCGCTGCATCGTCGTCGGCTCGGACATTCCGCTGTTGGGCGCCTTGTGCACGCAGTGGAAGGTCAGGGTCGAGTCGAGGGTGGCGTGCATCCCGCGCCCGAGCGAGGCGATGGTGGACGCGTGATGCGGCCACGTTCACTGGAGAAGGCGTATGAAGATCCTGGTGCCCGTGAAGCGGGTGGCCGACTACAACGTGAAGGTGCGCGTCAAGGCCGATGGCACGGGCGTGGACCTGGCCAATGTCAAGATGAGCATGAACCCCTTTGACGAAATCGCGGTCGAAGAGGCTGTGCGGCTGAAGGAAAAGGGCGTGGCCACCGAAATCGTCGCCGTCAGCTGCGGCGTCGCGCAGTGCCAGGAGACGCTGCGTACCGCGATGGCTATCGGCGCCGACCGCGCCATCCTCGTCGAGAGCAACGACGAACTGCAACCGTTGGCCGTGGCCAAGCTGCTCAAGGCCCTGGTCGACAAGGAGCAGCCCCAACTCGTGATATGCGGCAAGCAGGCCATCGACGATGACGCTAACCAGACCGGCCAGATGCTCGCCGCGCTGGCCAGGTTGCCGCAGGCTACCTTCGCCTCCAAGGTCGAAGTGGCGGACGGCAAGCTCAACGCCACGCGCGAAATCGACGGCGGTTTGGAAAAACTCCAACTCGACCTGCCGGCGGTGGTCACCACCGACCTGCGGCTGAACGAGCCGCGCTACGTGACG
>WBZX01000485.1_pt1 | contig 36067 bp, 38 predicted proteins | sample 5204211 | NCBI WGS metagenome assembly WBZX01 (sample SAMN12344362, study PRJNA552823) | activated sludge metagenome | biome: Activated sludge suspended growth; feature: Nitrification reactor; material: Wastewater; isolation source: activated sludge from nitrification reactor of wastewater...
GAGCGTTCCCCAGGAACCACATCATCGCGGTCGGATTCAGCGATGGCCTCGAGCCATGCCGCCCACACCGCCTCGTGACGCAAAGACCGGTTGAAGGCTGTCTCCCCGGGAATCTCGGCTGCGAGGTAAGGCCCGACCTGTTCTGCACTGAGCTCGACGGGACCGGACTCGATGGTCCCGCCTTCCAGTTCGATCGGATCGGGGTTGACGATCGACAACGGGGCGACCGGACCGACGAGCTGGGCCCAGCCCCGGTCGTCGACCTCGACCACGCCGTCGATGCCCACGTTCAGCAGGCTGCCCACCAGGCCGGCAACGAGTTGGCGAGCGGCGGCCGGGTCATCGGCCAGCGCGTCGTAGGCGCCGATCAGTCGGTCTACGCCGTAGCCCGGACTTCGGGCCTCGGTCTGAAGGGGCACGTAGATGACCGAACCACCGCCGTTGGCACCCGACAGGGCGAGGAAGGTGGCGGCCACCGGTCGACCGGAAGCATCACTGTGGAGCACCAGCTGGGTTGGGGTCGAGATCACCTCTTCCTCATAACCGGGGTCCGTTCGCTTCTTGATGCTGGTGCTGAACTCGCCGTCGGTGCTCTCCGACACCAGCCGGAGGCCGATAAATCCGAGTATCGGCACCGACATCACGAGGACTCCAACGGTGAGCCCGAACAGCACCCTTCGCCAGGTAGGCACCGAGCGGCGATGGGTGTGGTGCTTGGCCTCGCGTCGACTGCGGGCCTCGGCTTCCTCGACGGCGGCGGCGACCAACCAGTCAGGAGCGTCCGAGGCCAGTTCGCTGACCATCGCCGGAGCGGCGACCAGACCTACCGCCTCGGCCGCGTCGAGCCCAGCCACCGACTCGATCGGCGCTTCACCCTGGCCGCAGGGCTCGGGCTCGGCGGTGATCACGAGGCTGTTGCCGTCTCGCTCGGAGACCTCCTCGACCTCGAAATCCTCGGGCAGCGCACCGTTGAGCAGTCGACTGGCGAATGACCGGAGACCTCCGGCGGTCGGCTCGCCATCGCCGTCGCCGTCGCCGTCGCCGTCGGTAACCACACCATCGGCGGCATCGACAGCAGCGGCGACATCGATGGGTTCCGAAGCTGCCGCCCCGTCGACACCTTCGATGGCGACCTCATCACGGTCGATGTCGGGGATGCGGGCCAACGCCTCCCGGAGGCTCTCGCGCCTCGGGGCCACCACATGAACCGGCCCGTCTCCAACCGCGGTCGGATCAGGGGCAAGCCCGAGCGCGGCGCGTCGAAAGGCCGGGCCGGGTCGGGGCGGCCGAGCGGGGCGCGTCGGCTGCTCCGTGGTCATCCGGACAAAGATAGAGGGCCGGGCCCTACCGGTAGAGGCCGCGCCGAGAGATGTAGGTCACCACCGCTGGTGGCGTCAGGTAGTCGATCGATCGCCTGGCCTTCACCCGGGCCCGCAGCTCGGTGCTGGAGATCTCAAGCTCGGGTATGTCTACTCGGATCCACCGATACTCCGGATCTGGCATCGGACCAGGGCCGGGTCGATCCACGACCACCAGCTCAGCGCGTTGGGCCACCTCCTCGTGGCGTTCCCATGTGCTGAACCCAGCGGCGGCGTCGCGGCCCAAGATCACGTACAGCTCGGCATCGGGTTCGTGGCGGTGCAGCTCGGCGAGGCTGTCAGCTGTGAAGCTCTCGCCGCCTCGACGGATCTCCAGGTCGGACACCTCCAGCCCGTCGCGGTCGGCCACTGCGGCCCGCACCATGGCCAGCCGGTCAGGAGCAGGGCTGATCGCGCGCTCCCCCACCTTCTGCCACGGCACGTTGGCCACAACCATCAGAACCACATCCAGATCCAACGCTTGACGGGCATCGACGGCCGCTACCAGGTGTCCGATGTGGGGAGGGTCGAAGGTGCCTCCGAACACCCCGATCCGCCGATGATCTTTCGGGCGGCTTTCGTTGGACGCTGTCATCTTGGAACCACCAGGAGGAGCAATGACCCCCCACCAACTCCGGATGTGACGAGCGTCACCATGGAGACGGGAAGATCCGGGTGGACGTCACGGTTCGAAATTACCTGGATGCAACGTGCCGGAACCGGCTTCCATACGTGGAGCAGGGCCGGGAACAAACACGACGCGAACCGGCGTTGAAGAGGTAGTCATGAGTGATTCGGTTGGTCAGTACCTGAACGAGATCGGAGCGGTGGCGCTGCTCACCGCCGAGGAGGAGCGCGAGCTCTCCCAGATCATCGAGCGCGGCGTAGCCGCCCGAGAGCGCATCGCCCGAGGTGAGGGCACCGCGGAGGACCGACGGATGGACCGGGCCGCCGCCCGAGCCAAAGACCGCTTCATCCGCGCCAACCTCCGCTTGGTGGTGAGCATCGCCCGCCGCTACCCCTTGCCCCCGGCCATGGATCTCTTGGACCTAATCCAGGAAGGCAACCTGGGTCTCGAGCACGCCGTCGACAAGTTCGACTGGCGCAAGGGCTTCAAGTTCTCCACCTACGCCACCTTCTGGATCCGCCAGGCCATCGGCCGGGCCCTGGACCAGAAGGCGAGCCTGGTCCGTCTTCCCGGTGACCGCTCGGCCAGCCTGCGCGCTGCCCTACGGCAGGTCTCGGGCGACGGTGACGAGCTCGACGAAGAGCATGCCCGCCTCCACCGGCTGGCCACGCCCACCTCGCTGGACCGGGTCGTCGGCGACGACGACGGCTCCGAGCTGATCGACCTTCTGGCCGACGACACCCCCGGCCCCGAGGACATGCTCCTGTCGAGCGAAGAGGACCGTGAGGTCCTGGGACTTCTCGACGTGCTCGATGGCCGTGCCCGTCGGGCGGTGGAACAGCGATTCGGGATCCACGACGGTCGTCGCCGCTCCTACCGTGAGGTCGGCGAGGAGCTGGGTGTCACCGCCGAGGCCGCTCGTCGCATGGTGAAGCGGGCTGTCATCGCCGTTCGCAATGAGGCCGCATCCCGTATCGACGCCGCCTGACGGCGCTCCGCACCGATCTCGCTTTGCGCCGAGCCACCCCGTAGACCACGCTTTTCCCGTGACCTCCGCCGATACCACCTGGTCCCCGAGCTCCTGGCGAGACAAGCCGGCTGCCCAACAGCCCGACTGGCCTGATGAAGCCGCGCTCGAAGCGGTGCTCAAGCAGATGCGGACCTTGCCGCCGCTGGTGTTCGCCGGTGAGGCCCGAGTCCTGACCCAGTCGCTGGGCCACGTGGCCAACGGCGAGGCCTTCCTCCTTCAGGCCGGAGACTGCGCCGAGTCCTTCGAGGCGTTCAGCGCGGACGCCATTCGGGACAAGCTCAAGGTCATCCTCCAGATGGCGGTGGTGCTCACCTACTCCTCGGGTGTTCCCACGGTGAAGGTGGGCCGCATAGCCGGGCAGTTCGCCAAGCCCCGCTCCTCACCCACCGAGACCATCGGCGACCTGACCTTGCCCTCCTTCCGGGGCCACATGGTCAACGACATCGCCCCGACCGAGGCCGCCCGGATCCCCGACCCGGCTCGCCTGTTGGCCGCGTACAACCAGTCCTCGTCCACGCTCAACCTGTTGCGCGCCTTCACCAAGGGTGGCTACGCCGACCTCAACCGGGTCCACACCTGGAACCAGGAGTTTGTGGCGTCGAGCAACGAAGGCCAACGCTACGAACGTGTGGCCAGCGAGATCGACCGAGCGCTGCGCTTCATGAAGGCGTGCGGAATCGACACCACCAGCCTGCCCACCCTTCACGAGGTCGACTTCTACACATCCCACGAAGCGTTGGTGTTGGGCTACGAAGAGGCGCTGACCCGCCGGGACTCCCTCACCGGAGACTGGTACGACTGCTCGGCCCACATGATCTGGATCGGCGAGCGAACCCGAGACATCGATGGCGCCCACGTCGAGTTCTTCTCCGGCGTGAACAACCCGATCGGCTCCAAGATCGGCCCGACCGCGTCGGCCGACGAGGTCTTGGCGCTGTGCGAGCGTCTCAACCCAGAGCGCGTGCCCGGTCGTCTCACGCTCATCACCAGGATGGGCGCCGACAAGATCGAGGTCGGACTCCCCCCGTTGCTGGCCGCGGTTCGAGATGCCGGGCATCCGGTGGTGTGGGCCTGCGATCCCATGCACGGCAACACCTTCACCGCGTCGGGCGGTCACAAGACACGCCGCTTCGACGACATCCTGTCTGAGATCGCCGGCTTCTTCGCCGCTCACGACGCCGAGGGCACATGGCCCGGTGGCGTGCACGTGGAGCTAACCGGAGACGACGTGACCGAGTGCTTGGGCGGCGCCGAGGAGATCTTCGACACCGATCTTGGATCTCGCTACGAGACCATGTGCGACCCGCGCCTGAACGGGCGCCAGTCCGTCGACCTCGCCTTCGCCGTTTCCGAACTCCTCCGGCGCTGATCTCACCTTTCGGTCGGCGGGGACAGGCCCATCGGTGACATCGGTCGGCATTCTTGACCTGAGTGGTCAGCTTTTGCGATCGTAGAGGTATTGTTGACCTCCTGAGTCGTATTTCAGGCGGTCCCACCGAAGGGTCATCCCCATGCTCCAACGAGAGTCCACGATCGCTCCCGTATCGCCCGTCCCCGTAGACCCCGGCCAGCAGGCCGACATCGACAAGTTCGAGCGGGTGCTGGCCGGCTACCTCGCCGGCGAGATCGATGAAGACGTGTTCCGGGTGTTCCGGCTCCACAACGGCATCTACGGACAGCGCCAGGGTGGGCACAACCAGATGGTGCGGGTGAAGCTGCCCGGCGGCGGCATCACCCCCGAGCAGCTCGACATGATGGCCCACATCGCCGATGAGTACTCCCGGGGTTGGGGTCACCTCACCACTCGACAGAACGTCCAGTTCCACTTCGTCGAGTTGGAGCGGATACCCGATGTCATGCGAGACCTGGCCTCGGTCGGGCTCACCAGCCGCGAGGCGTGCGGTGACGCCGTGCGCAACGTCATGGGTTGCCACCTCGCTGGCGCCTGCCCGAAAGAGCAGCTCGACATCAGCGCATGGGCCGAAGCCGCCTACCGGCACTTCTTGCGCAACCCGCTGAACCAGCGCCTCCCCCGCAAGTTCAAGATCAACTTCTCGGGCTGTGAGACCGACTGCGGTCAGGCCATGTTCAACGACGTCGGGGTGATCGCCACCACCCGCACCCTCGAAGATGGCTCCACCGAGGCTGGGTTCCGGGTTTTCGTGGCCGGCGGCCTCGGCGCCAACCCGTTCCCGGCCATGGCCCTAGAGGACTTCACCAGCCGAGAAGACCTGCTGGCCACCATCGAGTCGGTGGTACGGGTGTTCAACGCGACCGGTGAACGAGACAACAAGCTCCGCGCCCGGATGAAGTGGGTCGTCCAGAAGCTGGGATGGGAAGAGACCCAGCGCCGGATCCTCAAGGAACGCCGCTTCCTTCTGGCCTCCTCGTCGTGGCCGGGTGGTATCCCCGCCGAGGTGCTCGAGGCCGGTGACGAGCCGGCCGGCGCCGACGATCAGATCGAGATCACCGCCATCGGCCAGGGCACCCCGGTCAGCATCCGCTCGGCTGACCCGTACACCCGCTGGGACGAAGGCAACGTCGTGCGAGGACGGGCCAAGGGCACGGTTTCGGCCATCGCCTACGCCAAGCTCGGAGACATCACCTCGGCCAACTTCCGGGCGTTGGCGTCGATCCAGCGGGAGCTGAACGCCACGGTGCGGATCACCAACCGTCAGAACCTGGCCTTCCGGGACCTCACCGAAGAGCAGCTCCCCGTCCTGTTCAGCCGACTCCAGACCATAGGGATGGCCGAGCCGGGGGCCGAGTTGGCCCGAGACGTGGTGGCCTGCCCTGGCGCCGACACCTGCAACCTGGCCGTCACCCAGTCCCGGGGCCTGGCCGACGCCATCAGCACCAGGCTGGACGAAGAAGGCCTGTCGGAGGTCGGTGGCATCCGCTTCAACATCTCGGGCTGCACCAACTCGTGCGGCCAGCACCACATCGCCGACATCGGGTTCTCCGGTGCCGAACGTCGAGCCCACGGCCAATCGGCCCCCGGCTACACCATGCTTCTGGGCGGCTATGTGGGTGAGGCTCAGATCCACTTTGGTGAGCGAGCGCTTAGGCTTCCCGCCAAGAACGCTCCCGAGGCGGCCGCCCGTGTGGTCCGGCGCTTCAACGACGAGCGCCAGGCCGGCGAGTCGTTCCGAGGCTGGATCGACCGATCCGGTGGAGTGTCGACCCTGGCCGCGGAGCTGAAGGAGCTCGACGAGTTCCCCACCCCCGACGCCGCCCCCGACTTCTACGTCGACTACGGCGAGACCGGGCCCTACGTGGCCGAGACCGGCGAGTCGGAGTGCGCCACCTGATGAGCATCACCGAGTCTTCGATCCGTAGCATCGCCACCACCAACGGCAACCGACTCAACCTCATAGACACGTCCCGACCCGTCTACACCGACGAGGAACTGGCCGAGATCAGTCGTGAGCTGGAGAAGGTGTCGGCCACCAAGGTGATCCGCTGGGCTGTCGAGAACTTCTCACCTCACCTGGCCATGACCGCTTCGATGACCGACGCGGTGCTGATCGACTTGGCCATCAAGGTGGATCCCGCCATCGAGGTGATCTTCATCGACACCGGCTACCACTTCCCCGAAACGCTCGAAACGGTGGAGGAGGTACGTCGCCACTACGGGCTGAACCTGCGGATGATGACCGTTGCCCGCCAGCAAGAGGAGTTGTGGGAAGCCGACCCCGAGAACTGCTGCTCGGCGGTCAAGGTCGGACAACTCGACCGGGCCTTGGCCGGCAAGGCGGCCTGGATGAGCGGCCTGCGGCGCGCCGAAGCCGAGAGTCGGGCCAACGCCCCCATCGTCTCCCGAGACCTACGCGGGTTGGTGAAGGTGAGCCCCATCGCCACCTGGACCAACGAGGATGTAGACGCGTACATCCGAGACAACGACATCATCGTCAACCCCCTCACGTTGCGGGGTTACCCCTCCATCGGATGTGAGCCCTGCACCACTCCCGTGGCCGAAGGAGAGGACCCGAGGTCAGGCCGCTGGCGCGGCAAAGAGAAGTCCGAATGTGGTCTTCACCTGGCCTGACCGCGCCAACCTGAGGCGAACGCCCGGTTGCCGGGCCGGTTCTTCTGCTGGTCGTCGCCAGCCGTCAGACCCGTTCGATGATGGTGGCTGATCCCATGCCACCGGCGGCGCACATGGCGACCGCGCCCCATTGGGCATCGGTGCGGATCAGCTCGTTGACCATCGTGACGATCATGCGGGCACCGGTGCACCCGATCGGATGGCCGAGCGAACAACCCGAGCCGTTCACGTTCACGATCTCGGGGTCGAGCCCCAATATGCGGGTGGATGCCACCGCCATGGACGCGAACGCCTCGTTGATCTCCACGCTCTGCAGGTCCGAGATGGCAATTCCCGCCCGCGACAACGCCTTGGGCAGAGCATGGGTGGGGGCAAGGCCGGTCTCCACAGGGTCCACGCCGGCCGAAGCCCATCCGCGGATGGCGGCCAGCGGCTTCAGTCCGTGGGCATCGGCATAACCACGGCTGCACAGCACCAGCGCCGCGGCCGCGTCGTTGAGGCCTGACGAGTTACCCGCGGTGGTCACCGCACCGTCGACGTCGGGGTTCAGCAGCGGGAGTGAGGCCAACTTGTCCAGGCTCGAGTTACGCCGGGGGTGCTCATCCACCGAGAAGGTGGTGCCGTCAGCCAAGGTCACCGGAACGATCTCGTTGTCGAAACGGCCTTCGTCGATGGCTCGGATTGCTCGCTGGTGGGACTCGAACGCCCAGGCGTCGGCCTGTTCTCTAGTCACGCCGGCGATGCGAGCGGTGTTGTCGCCCACGGTGAGCGCCATGTTGAACGGCGGGGCCTCCGCGGTTTCGGGGTTGCCGGGAGACAGCCAGAAGGCGGGAGTCCCATCGGGACCGGGCTTGGAGGTACCCGGAGCGGTGGACATCGACTCGGTGCCACCGCCGATGCCCACATCGACCATGCCAGCGGCGATGTTGGCCGCCACCCACTGGGTACCGGCCATGCCCGACGCGCACCAACGCTGGGTGGCCACCGACGGCACCCCGGTCAGACCGAGGCGGACGGCGACGTTCCGGCCGATGTTGCCGCCACCCTGGAACGACTCGCCGAATCCCATGTCCTCGATCTCACCGACCGGGATCCCCGAACGCGACACGGCGGCACCTACCGCTACCTCGGCCAAGGTGAACGCATCGACACCGGTGAGCGAACCCTTGTAGGCGGTGGCGATCGGGGTGCGGGCGGCGCTGACGATGACTACATCGGTGGGCACGGGGTCTCCAATGGTCGCGATGGCCGAAGCCATTCGATCTGACGGGGTGTCAGATCTTGGCAGAACCTGAGACCCGGGTAAACCGGGGACCGCCCTCACCTGTGTATGTGGTGTGTACGTTCAGACGCCAGACCTCCACCGAGTCTCCGTCACCCCCACCTCTACGATGACCGACCTTCCCACCACCCTCCCCGATCCTGGGGCCGACGGTCCGTTGCTAGAGGTGGTGGTGGCCGACTTCGACGAATTCTTCGCCACCGAATACCGCGGCCTAGTCGCCATGCTGACCGCTCTCACCGGCAACCGGATGGTGGCCGAGGATCTGGCTCAAGAGGCCATGGTCAAGGCCCACCAGCGTTGGGCCCGGATCTCCCGCTACGACAAACCGGCCGCCTGGCTTCGACGGGTGGCCATCAACCTGGCCCACAACAATCGGGCCCGCAAGCGCTCCGAACAACGAGCCATGGCCCGCCTCGCCGGCGAACGCCCAGCGTGGGAGGTTCGCCTCGGCGTCGACGACGGCGGCGACGAGTTCTGGGCTCAGGTCCGTCGTCTCCCGAGCCGCCAGGCTGCCGCCATCACCCTCTACTACCTCGAGGACCGCGCCGTCGCTGACGTTGCCGCCGTCCTCGACTGCGCCGAAGGAACAGCCAAGGCGTTGCTCCACAAAGGTCGGGCCAACCTGGCCCAAGCTCTGCGACTGTCCGAGGAGGCATCATGAGCCACGATCCGTCCGATCCGATCGCCAACCGGGCCCGGCAGGCACGGTCCTCACTTATCCACCAGGTCGGTGACCCCGACGTCGCCGGTGCCCGGCGCAACCTCGCCACCCGGGCCCAGCGTCAACGCTCAGAGCAGGTTCGAGCCCGACTGGCAGCCGCGGCCGTGGTGCTGGTGGCGCTGGTCGGAGGGGCGGGACTGATGTCGCTCACCACGAACCGGGTCGGCGACGGCCACGACGGCGAAATCAAGGAGATGAGCACCGAGGATCAGCGAGCTCTGCTCGAGAACCTGCCCGGATCTGCCATCGACGGCAAGGCCTCCTGGCGCCTGCCGGTGGGAGCCACCCCCCAGAGCGGACTGAGAGACGGTGACACCGTCACCATCTACGGCCGTGGCTTCAACCCCGACGACTCACTCGGGGTGGTGCACTGTGCCGCCGAAGCCGACACGCTCAACGCTGGTGTAGATGCCTGCGATCTCGGCATCGACTCCGGTTTCAGCACGGTCCAGTACGTCACCGCCGATGCCCAGGGCAACGTGGTGGCCGAGGTGACGGTTAGGCGCTTCATCGAGACACCGGGATTCGGCCGGGTGGACTGCGCCGCCGCCGCCGAACGCTGCCTTCTGGGTATGGGTGCGATCTCGGACTACGACCGTTCGGGAGGTGCCTACATCAACTTCGAAGGGGCACCCGAGTTCGAGGTTCCGGCCCTGAGCGTGGCCGGCGCCGACACCGGCCTGTCGCCCGGACGGCCGACCCCCATCTCCGTGACCGGGTGGGTCGCCCAACGAATGGTGAGACTGCAACAGTGCTTCACCGGTGGAGACGGAGTTGAGCAGTGCCAGACGGTCTTCGATGGAGCCGCCGACCAGGGCGGAAGGGTCGACGTCGAACTGGTGCTGAACTCCAGCATTCTGGTCGACGGCGCCGAGATCCGTTGTGGCACGAACTGTGAGCTACGCGCCACCGGGATCGGGGTTCCCGAAGGAACCACGGCACCCTTGCCCGAGCCGGTGAGGCTGTTGTTCGCCACCCCTGAACCCGGTGCCGAGACGGTGCCCCCCACCACCTTGGCACCCTCGACGACCACCACCACCTTCCCGGCCACCGGTCCCACCACTACCAGCACGGTGGAGTCAGCCCCAACCACCACCACGGGCACCGCTACCGGGTCCACCACGGGCGCTGGGTCCACCGCTGGCATCGGCTCCGACACCGGCCGCTGACCCTCGGGTCGGTCACCGCTGGGGGCCGAGCCACTCCAACCAGGTGCCGTGAGGGTGTTGATCACCGAGACGGTGTTCGACACCCTCACCACCGCGCCAGTCGATCCGCACGAGGGCGGTGGCTGTACCGTCGGGCCTACCATCGGGACGAGGCGGCACCCCCAGACCGGGCACCAACTCCGGCTGTTCGGAGTACACGAAGCTGAGGTCTCTCTCGGTCGCCAGCTCGCCCAACACCGCCATCAGGTCTCGTTGCCGATCGGGACCGATGTAGGAGAGCACCCACGTCGCCACCACCACCGGCAGGGAGCCGTCGGGGACCGAGCGCACTAGCTCGGCCAGGCCATCCACGGCGTCCCCGACGACCACCCGGGGTCGTCGACCGTGAGACAGGGCGATGGCGGTGCGGGCCCGATGGACGCGCTCGGGCTGGTCGGGCCACTGGCACGCCACCAGCCAGCGGGCCTGGGCCCGCTCACCGGGATCGACCGGGTGGAGGTCCAATCCGACCCGGTAGTCGATGACCGGCATCACCTCCGGAAGCGGTGGCGTGCACGGACCACGCAGCGCGCATGTGAGCACCAGCGGCGCGTTGGGGGCCAGCCACAACGCCTCGCCATCGGACTCGTCGGCGCTGAGCGCGTCACCGGTTCCGGGAACGACCCGAGACCGGGTGTAGCAGTACCCGTAGCGGTCGAGCAGCAGGTTGAGCCCGGCACTGGCGCCGATCTCCACCAGTCCGATTCCCCGGCCAGTGGTTCCAGCCCCCACCCCAGCCAGGGCGGCCAGCAGCGGGGCGCACCGACCGACCTCGTTGGTCTGGGTGGAACAGGTCCCGATTCGCTCGGCCACCACCTCGTGGTCGAGGGCGAGCGCCCGGAAGTGGGGCCAGGGGTCGTCTACCCCACGCCCCACCACCCATGGTTCGGGTGTGACCGACCCGTACCACCGTCGAATCGCCTCGGCATCGGGATGGTGATCACCAGCCAGCACCACATCGTGGACCGCTGCCAACAGCAGGTTCGGGATCCGTTGCGCGGGCCGGGGGGAGATCAGGAGCCGGGCCGCCACCTCTCGGTCGCCAGCAACTCCTTCGCAGAGCCGGCGATAAAGGGGAAGGTTACGGACCACGCCCTTCGCCCAGGTGTCGAAGCGAGCCGCCAACTCGTCGGCATTGGCGGGTTCGGCATCGACGGGTTCGGCTTCGCGTGGCACTCAGCCCGCGCCGTAGACCGAGGTCGGGGTGGGTGCCTCGGCCAGCAGTTCGAGCACGGCGTTGCCGACCTCGATCGGTTCCCAGCGAGCGCCCTTGTCGATCACGCGACCGTGGTTCCATCCGTCGGCAACCGACACCTTTCCGGCCTCGACCTCGAAAACCCGACCGGTGACACCGGCCGAGTCTGGCGATCCCAACCACACCACCAGCGGCGCCACGTTCTCGGGGGCCATCGGGTCGAAGGCATCCGGGTCATCGGGGGCGGCCATCGTCGAGGCGAAGACATGCTCGGTCATGCGAGTCCGAGCCGCCGGCGCCAGGGCGTTGACCGTGATCCCATAGCGGCCCAACTCCGCGGCCTGAACCAGGGTGAGGGCGAGGATGCCGCCCTTGGCTGCCGAGTATGCGGCCTGACCCACCGAGCCCATCAACCCAGCCCCCGACGAGGTGTTGATGATCCTGGCGTCGACCGCCTCACCGGCCTTGGCCTTGTCTCGCCAGTAGGCAGCGGCGTGGCGCGACGTGGTGAAGTGACCCTTGAGGTGGACCTGCATTGTCAGGTCCCACTCGTCCTCGGTGGCGTTGGCGAACATGCGGTCGCGCACCACCCCGGCGTTGTTGACAACCACATGCAGATCACCGAAGGCATCGATCGCCGCCTTGACCAGGTTGGCGCCACCGTCCCAGGTGGAGATGTCGTCGCCGTTGGCGACGGCCTCACCGCCCATGGCCCTGATCTCCTCGACGACCTCGCCGGCCGGGCCCGTCGACCCACCCGACCCGTCCAGTTCGGCTCCGATGTCGTTTACCACCACCTTGGCTCCCTGCCGGGCGAACTCCAGGGCGTGACCCCGGCCGATGCCACGACCGGCTCCGGTGATTACGACAACGCGACCCTCACAGATCGAACCCATGGGACTCCTCTGACGGGCACCCGCCCGTGGGCGTGGTGCTGGTTCCTGACGATCCGTCAGATTAGCGTCTCGTCCCGTGGACCTCGGAGTGACGATCTTCCTGACCGACCGAACGATCGACCCAGCCGAGTTCGCTCGCGCGGTGGAGGACCGGGGCTTCTCGTCGATCTGGGTGCCCGAGCACACCCACATCCCCACCAGCCGCCGAACCCCCTCACCGATGGGTGAACCTCTGGCCGAGGAGTACAAGCGCACCCTTGACCCGTTCGTGGTCATGGGCATGATGAGCGCCGTCACCTCCCGGGTCCGGCTCGGCACCGGCATCGCGCTGCTGGCCGAGCGAGACCCCATTGTCACCGCCAAAGAGGTCGCCACCCTCGACCACTGCTCGGACGGCCGCATACACCTCGGCATCGGCTACGGATGGAACATCGAGGAGCTGGAAGACCACGGCGGATCCAAGGCCACCCGCCGGGCGGTGGTGCGCGAGCGGGTGTTGGCCATGCAGGCCCTTTGGGGTGACGAGGTCGCCGCCTTCGAGGGTGACCACGTCAAGCTGAGCCCGTCATGGGCGTGGCCCAAACCGCGCCAGACCGTCCGAGGCCGGCCCGGAGTACCGGTGCTGGTGGGCGGGGCGGCCGGACCCATCCTGTTCCGCCATATCGCCGAGTTCGCCGACGGTTGGATTCCGGTCGGTGGGGCTGGCGTCGCCGACGCCATGGCCGACCTCCACCGAGCCGCCCAAGACGTGGGAAGAGACCCCTCCGAGCTGACCGTCGTCCCCTTCGGCACGCTTCCGAACGCGGACAAGCTCGGCTACTACGAGTCACTCGGGATCCCCGAGGTGGTTCTGCGGGTCCCATCGGCCGAGCGAGACGAAGTCCTGCGCGTGCTCGACGACCACGCCCGCTTCCTCCCCTGACCGGTCGAGGACGTCACCGGTGCGCGTGAGGCCGGAGGCCGCCGATCTCCGGGTCCGCAGTGACATGGCGAGCGGGGTGGATTCTCTGAACGCGGACACCACCACCGCCATAACGCTGCACCACCTTCGGCGCTGACCTCGCCCCTCAGGGTTGGGTGGTGGGCGGCCCGTTGGCAGAGATGTTGGATGCGATCACCAGCACCGCTATCACCCACAGCACGATCAGACAGGTGGCGATGATGGCCAGGAGACGGCCAGCCCGGATGAACCCTGCATTGGAGTAGGTGTAGCCCGAGAACCGCACCTGGCTCATGGCCTTGTTGCCCATCGACCACGCCAGCGGCCCGATCAGCGGGCACACAACGATCGACAAGATCCCCAACACCAAGATGGTCGTGCCCTCGGGATGGGCCTTCACCTTGCGGACATAGGCGGGGGCCGCCACCCCCGCGTGGATGGGGGGACCGCCGGTGGGACGGGCCAACGGCGGTCGGTACATCTCCTCGGCGGGGACGTTGAAGGAGATCCCGTAGTCGGTGTAGCCGGGGTCGTCGCTGGGCTGTGGGCCCGGACCGGGGTTGCTCACGACCCGATGAATGGGCCCAGGCCGACCAGGCTCTCGTAGTCGCTCTCGATCGATGTGGTGGTTCCGAAGGTGATCATTGCGATCATGAAGAACACGAAGGCCACCAGGGACAAGATCATGAGCACAGACGCGATGATCCCGCAGATCCGACCGGCCTGGATGGTCCCCCGGTTTGAGTAGGCGATGCCACTGGCGTCGATCTCCTTCAACGCCTTGTTTCCCATGCTCCAGGCGAACGGGCCCAGGATCTGACAGAAGACCAAGCCCAAAACGCCCAACACCAGCACCGTGGTCCCTTGTGGGTGTTCGACCTGCTGGGTGTATCCGCCATACCCGGGCGGGGGCGCCTGGGGCTGCCAGCCGGGTGGAGGTGGGGGTTGGTCAGGGGTCCAGGACATCGCTTACCGCCTCTTCAGGGTCGGACCGGAGAGTATCGGCATCAGCCCAGCCGCTCGATGATGGTCACGTTGGCCTGGCCACCACCCTCGCACATGGTCTGGAGGCCGTAGCGGCCACCGGTCTTCTCGAGGTGGTTGAGCATGGTGGTCATGAGTCGGGCACCGGTGGCTCCCAGCGGATGACCCAGAGCGATGGCTCCACCGTTGGGGTTCACGGTCGCCATGTCTGGTTGCAGTTCCTTGGCCCAGGCCAGCACCACCGAGGCGAAAGCCTCGTTGATCTCCACGGCATCGATGTCGTCCATGGACATTCCGGTCTTTTCCAGTGCATAGCGCGTGGCAGGGATGGGTGCGCTCAGCATGAAGATGGGGTCGTCGCCCCGCACGCTCATGTGATGGATCCGGGCTCGGGGGGTGAGGTCGTGATCCTTCACGGCCTGCTCGGAGGCGATCAGGATCGATGCCGAAGCGTCGCTGATCTGGCTGGCCATGGCGGCGGTGATCCGTCCACCTTCGACCAAGGTGGGAAGGCTCCGGATCTTCTCCCAGTTGGGCTCGCGTGGCCCTTCGTCCCGGTCGAGTCCGTTCAGGGGGGTGATCTCACCGTCGAAGCGACCCTGAGCCTGAGCCGCGATCGCCCGCTCATGGGACTCGACCGCGAACTGCTCCATTTCGTCTCGGGAAATGCCCCACTTCTCGGCGATCAGCTCGGCCCCCCGGAACTGGCTGACCTCACCGGTTCCGTAACGCTCAACCCAGCCCGGCGACGTGCTGAACGGATCGGGGAAGCCCAGATCGGCGGCCAACGTCATGGCCGAGCTGATCGGGATCTGGGACATCTGCTGCACCCCACCGGCCACGACCAGATCGTTGACCCCCGCCATCACGGCCTGTGCCGCGAAGTGAACGGCCTGCTGAGCCGAGCCGCACTGACGGTCGACGGTGGTGCCCGGAACGTGCTCGGGGCCGCCGGCCACCAGCCAGCAAGTACGAGCGATGTCTCCGGCCTGGCCGCCAACCGAATCCACGTTGCCGAACACGACGTCTTCCACCGCGCCCGGGTCGATGCCGGTGCGGTCCAAGAGAGCTTTGATCGAAGCGGCCCCAAGGTCGGCGGGGTGGATGGTGCTCAAGGATCCCCCGCGACGCCCAACTGGGGTCCGTACTGCGTCGACGATGTAGGCCTCGGCCATGGTGAAGCTCCTGGGTGCAGGCGGAAGATGCCGAATCTAACGCCCCGTCAGAACACCGGCGAAGCCAACAGCCGGGCTTCAGTACATGATGTAGCCCTCACCGGCATCGGGGTTCTTGGGCAGTTCGGTCCCGAGCAGCTTGGCCAGGATCTTCATGGCCCGAGGCTCGCTGACCGTGCACTCGGTTCCGTCTTGGAGCGTGAGGATCGCCCACGGCGGGGTGGGTTCCTGGTTCACGTCGCATCGCATGATGCTGTCGGGGTTGATCCAGCTCTTCTCGCCGGCGTGCGTCGGATCGACCTGCACCCACATCTGTCTGCCTCCAGAACCTTGTCACCGCGCCCGCGGAACCGATAACTGAGGCTATCGGACGGTCTCAGATGCCGAGAGCCTCACCGACCCGGCGACGGTGCCAGGCCGCATCACCCCAGGCCCGGCTCAGGGCTTCGGCTCGCTTCAGATAGAGGTGCAGGTCGTATTCGACCGTGTAGCCGATGGCGCCAGAGCACTGAAGCGTCTGACGAACGGCGAGGCGAGCAGCATCGGAAGCGAGAGCCTTGGCCATTGAGACGTCACGGCTGGCCGTCGGTGATCCGTTCGCCATGGCCCACGCCGCTCCGTACACGGCAGGGGCGGCGAAGCGAAGTTGCATGGCCACGTCCGCCAAGTGGTGCTTGACCGCCTGTTGCGCACCGACCGGCGTGCCGAACTGGCGACGCTCGGCCACGTAGTCGACGGTCAGGTCGAGCATCCGCCGGCCCAGTCCGACGAGCTGGGCCGCCACCCCGAGCGCTCCCCGGTTGAAGGCACGTTCGGCGTCGAGGGTGGTCCCGAGTTCGCCTTCGGCCTGCCACGCCCCCAGGGCCACCACGCGGCGACCGGCGTCCATGGCGTCGGCTAGGTGGCGGCGGTGATCGGGATCGTCCCCCACCGCCACCCCGCCGGTGATCCGGCGGGCAACCCAGGGCCCGGAAGCCGAGGGATGGTGGTCCAGCGCTACCAGGTAGGTGACAGCATCACCCCACGGGACAAGCGAGGTGGTGAGCGGCACCACGCCGGCCTGACGGGTGCCGTCGATCAGTTCGGCAAGCACCCCATGGGGGTCACCGACCTGTCCCAGCAACGGGGCCACCACGGCGGCGGTCTCCACGAAGGGGTGGGGCAACGCCGCGTATCCGGTCTCCTCGGCCAGCAGCACCCAGTCCAGTTCGCCCAGACCGAGCCCGCCGTGCTTCTCGGCGACCGCAACTCCCAGGACACCCATCTCGGCCAGGTCGGACCACACCTTGGCCACCCGCTCGGCTTCGGCTCGGGCCCCTTCGCCCTTGCGGGCTCCGTGGGCATCGGCCTCTGATGGCCACGCGGCTCGGACCACCTCGGGTGCGCACTCGTTGGAGAGCAGATCCCTGACGGCGTCGCGGAACGCGATCTGATCGTCGGTGAAGGCAAAGCGCACGGTCGGTCCCTACTTCCTGGGCAAGCCGAGGACGCGCTCGGCCGCGATGTTGCGTTGGATCTCGTTGGTCCCGGCGTAGATGGGCCCGGAGAGAGCGAACTGCCAGCCCTTGGACCAGGTGCCGTCCAGTTCGGCTTCGGGACCCAAGATGTCCATGGCCGTCTCGTGCAGCTTGACGTCGAGCTCGGACCACCAAAGTTTCACGAAGCTGGACGCTGCCCCGGCCGAACGCCCCTCGGCATCGTCGGTGACGGTCTGTAGGGTTTGGAGCCGATAGGCCTCGGCCTCCATCCACCCTTGAACGACGCGGTCGCGCAGGCCGGGATCGAGCTGGTCGGCTCCGGCGCCGCCCGAACGCTCGCGGTACAGCGAGACCAAGCGGTCTGCGGTGGCACAGAATCGCCCGGGAGAGCGCAGCGTGAGGCCCCGCTCCGAGGAGGTGGTGGCCATGGCCACCGACCAACCCTGGCCCTCATCGCCCAGCACCACACCTCCGGGAATGGCGTCGTCGGGCAGAAAGGCATCCTCGAAGAAGACCTCTGCGAAGCCCTCGTCACCATCGAGGCGACCGAAGCCCCGCACCGTCACCCCGGCCAGATCGAGGGGCACCAACAGGTAGGTGAGGCCCTTGTGTCGTTCGCTGGCCGGATCCGTCCGAAACAGGCCGAACAGGTGGGTGCAGAAGGCTCCCCTGGTGGTCCACGTCTTCTGTCCGTTGAGCACCCAGCCGCCACGGGCGTCGTCTCTGATGGCCCGGCTGGTCAGCGAGGCCAGGTCCGAGCCGGCGTTGGGTTCGCTCCACCCCTGGCACCAAAGGTCGTCTCCGGCCGCCATGCGGGGCAGGATGTGGGCCTGTTGTTCGGCGGTTCCGAACTCGAAGACGGTGGGGGCCAACAGGAAGATGCCGTTCTGGGTGACCCGTTGAGGCCCTCCGGCGCGGTAGTACTCCTCCTCGAAGATGAGCCACTCCCAGCGGCTGGCCCCTCGCCCGCCCACCTCGGTGGGCCACGACACCGCGGCGTACCCGGCGTTGAACAGGGTCCGTTCCCAGTCCAGGTGCTGGGCGAAGCCCTCGTGGGTGTCGCCCGAGAGAATCCGGTCGTCGTGGCGGGTTCGCCAGGCGGAAAGTTCGGTCTCGAGCCAGGTTCGCACCTCGGTGCGGAACCGTTCCTCGTCGGCGCTCCAGGTCAGGTCCATACGTCGGCCGAGCGTATCTGACGCCTCGTCAGAACTGGGTAACGAGCTCAGGATCCGCAGGCGAGGCGAACCAGGGCAGCGCGGGCGTCGGCCTCGATGCGCTCCAACAACTCGGCGACGGTGGGTAGGTCGTCGATCAGGCCGGTGACCTGGCCGGTGGGCAGCACCCCCACCGTCGGGTCACCGTCCACCAGCGCCGTCTTGATCAGCATCGGCGCGTTGGCGGCCATGGCCAATTGCGGCCAGGTCAGGTCTTGGCTCTTGCGCATCGCCAAGCCCTCCTTCACCAGGTCCTTGAGCGACGTGCCCGTCTGCTTGCGGAACTCGAGGGCCTTCAGCGCCGCCTTGGGCAGGCGGGTGAAGATCGATGCCTTCTCCAGGCCGTCGATCAATTCGGTGCGGATCACCCGCTGGGGTGCCCCGTCGAGGGCGACGGTCACCACCGTGTCGAACACCGAGGCATCGGTGTAACGGCCCTTGATGCCATCGGGCACCCGGCTCTCTGCGGTCAACAAGAAGCGGGTTCCCATCGCCACGCCGTCGGCACCGTAGGCCAGGGCCGCGACCAGCCCTCGCCCCGAGTGGAAACCACCGGCACCCAGCACCGGGATGTCATCGCCAACGGCTTCGACCACCTGCGGCAACAGCAGCGATGTGGGGACCTCACCGGTGTGTCCTCCACCCTCGCCTCCTTGGGCGATCACCGCGTCGACGCCCCACTCCAACATCTTCTCGGCGTGACGGCGGGCCCCCACCGTAGGCATCACCAACGCACCCGCGTCATGGATGCGGGCAATGGCGTCCTTGGTGGGAGCACCGGCGAAGGAGAACACCTTCACCCCCTGGTCAGCGGCCCAGGCGATCCTCTCGGTCAGGTCGGGCTGGCCAGCGCGCAGGTTCACCCCGAAAGGCCCGTCGGAGGTCTCGCTCACCTTGGTCACTGCGGCACGGAACTCAGCGGAGGTCATTGTGATGGACGCCAAGATCCCGAGCCCACCGGCGGCCACGGTGGCGGCGGTGAGGTTGGCCCCCGACACCCATCCCATCCCGGTCTGAACGATCGGGAGGCGGCAGCCGACCAGGTCGCAGAAGCGAGTGCGCAGCGGATCCGGGCCAGCGGTTTCTGATGGGGCGTCAGACATGCATCGCAGCGTAGGAGCCGGAGTCCGCTGTCATGAAGTGGGCGCCGTCGCCCTCCTAGGGCGCCAGATCAGAAGTGGAGGCCGAACAGCAGGTCGTTGCCCGGGCTGCGGCTGGCCCCGAAGTCGCTGTACAGCTTGACCGCTTCGCGGTTCGACTCCGAGGTGATCACGAAGCCGCGGTCGATGCCCATCTTGCGGGCCTCGCCGGCGATGCCTTCGAGTAGGAGCGGGCCGACGCCCTCCTTGCGATGGTCGATGTCGACGCCCAACTCATAAACGCACAGGTGCTCGAGCTTGGTGTGGCGCCGATACAACACGCAGCCGTAGACGAACCCGGCGATGTGGTTGGTGGACATGTCGATGGCCACCACGCAAAGCGTGCGAGGGTCGTTGACGAACTTGGACGCCTCCTCACTTCCGAGCGGGGGCAACCAGTCCTGCTCGCTGCCGTCGCCGAAACGAGCGTTGCCGCGAGCCAGGGTCCCCAGTACCCATTCATCTCCGGAGCGGAGTCGGTGCATTCGATAGCGATCACTAACCACGGGGCGAGCGTAGGCCAGACGACCCGTCCTCGCGGGCCAACCGCACCCCCAAGGCCCACGTCGTGATGGGTGAGCCGTGATCGACCGGCGGTAGCTTCGCCGTCGTGGATCCCTTCGATGGCCCCCGCCCCCGGTGGGGCTGGTTGGCAATCGCCGCGCTGGGCAGCCTGATCACATTGGCCACCGTCGTCGGCGGGCTGTGGGCACTGGCCATCACGGTGGACAGCGGCACCGGGTCACCGTTCCAGGTGCTGGTGGGCGTGGCGGGAGCAAGCCTGTTCTGGGGGTGGATGACCGGCGGCGCCTGGCGCCGGGCACGGGACCCCGAACCCGACCCGCTGGAGCCTTCTCCCCTACCCCGCCGCGCCGCCTTCGTGGCCGCCAACGTGGTCCTGGCGGTGATGGTGACCGCTCTGGTGGCCTTCGGGCTCTGGTTCGAGATCACCTCGGCCCAGGATCGGGCCCGTATCGACCAGCTGCGGACCCGTATCGAGGTCGCAGCCCGTCGAGCCGACCTGACCGTCGAGAAGGTGGACCATCTGCGTCAGGAAAGGCAGTTCTGGATGATGGCGGTGACTTCAGGACGTGAGGACGCCGCTGATCCGATCAAAGCGGTGTTGGCTGTGGACGGGGCCGCCGTGGCCGACATCGCGGTGGAGGATGGTCGTGCCGCGATCCTCTTCGTGCCCGATGCCGGACCTCCCTGTGTGAGGCTCGACATCGATGAGCTCGACATCATCACCACCAGCCAGGTCACCCGCTGCTGACCGCAGAGGACCACCGATGACCGCGACAATCCCGGACCGCTCAGACGGGGTCGGGCACCTCACGGTGTCGAGTTCCGGCCGGGTCGATGACCTCATCGAGCAACCTCAGCTCGCCTGGGGTCGGCAACCGTGAGGTGGGAACGTCGTCAGGGATGACCAGGCTGAACCCGGTGGCCGCCACCACCTCGTCGACGGTGACGCCGGGGTGGAGAGACCGCAACCGCATCGAATGATCCGGGCTCTCGAAGTCGAACACCGCCAGGTTGGACACCACCCTCCTGATCTCGTGGAATCGAGCGGCCTCAGCGCCGAGCTGACCAGCGCGGTCGTATCCAACGCCGGTGACCACATCGACCGCCTCCACGAACACCTTCGGGCCCTGGGCTGGCACCCAGTACGAGGTGACGTCGTTGATGGTGTTGCCGGGCGCACCCCGAAAACCGAGGAGCTGAGTCTTGGGACGGGTCGGTGTACCGCCCAACGCGGCGATGTTCTGGTTGCCGTACCGGTCGACCTGGGTGGCGCCCATCATCACGTGACGACGGCCGCTCCACACCACGTCGAACATTCGGCGGTAGGGGTTCCAGGTCTCATAGACACGGTCACCTCGGGCTGGCACCGCCTCGTCGTTGGCGATCAGCGCCGCTTCGCCGTCGGTCATCATCAGGTCTGGTTCCCAGGTGGCGCGAGCTAGCCGTCCGCCGATCATCGGGATGGTGCCGATGGGGTTGGCCAGGATCTCGCCATCGCCTCGGAAACAGTCGGCTACCGCTACCGCGCACACGTCAGCGCGCTTGACCAGAGTCGAAAGGTCGGTGGTGGTCACGAGCGGGCCTCCTCGGCCGGGCGGGCGGCAAGGGCGGCCTGGTAGGCCGCCTCGTCTGGGAATGAAAGCCAGTCCGAGCGGAACGACGCCCACAGCTCGGGGTCCTTGGCGGTGGCGAGGTACTCCTTCTGGAATGCCTCGTCACGCACTCGGTCAGGGTCACACGACGTGGGGTGGCATCCGTTGGGAGCCTCCACCACGCCATCCACGAACATCCGACTGACCCGGAGCCTGGTGACGTCGCCCGCGGCTTCCACCAGGTCGGAAGTGGACACGACCTTCTCCACCGAGATGAATCGCCCGCCATCGGCAGCGGCTTCGAGCATCAAGTCGTCGAAGTAGAGATCGGGACCGGTGAAGGCGGCGTTGCCGCGGGTGTCACCCACGTTCAGGTGGCACAGCGCGGCATCCAGCTCGATCGCCGGTTGGGCGATCAGCTCCTCCCCGTCACCACCACCGGGTCCGGGGTAGGGGGATCGAACCGTCTTCAGACCAGGGTTGACAAGGTTGAGGTCAGAACCGAGCCCGACGCGGGTGGGCAGGAACGGGACCCGCCACGCCGCGGCCTGAAGCCCCAGCAGCAGCATCCCCTCGTCGAGTTCGGTGCACTCGACGGACCCGGACTGGCGAGCAGCACGGAAGTGCGGTTCGAGCACAGCGGCCGGGCCGATGTCTGGGGCCACGAAGGCAAAGGTGAGGTGGGCCACCTTGCCCGCAGCGCACAACATGCCCACCTCAGGTCCGCCGAAGGTGACCAGGTGCAGGTCGGACAGGTCGCTACGCAGGATGGCCCGTACCAGCGACATGGGCTTGCGGCGGCTTCCCCATCCACCGATCCCGATGGTCATGCCCGACCGCAGTCGGCCGACAACCTCGTTCTCGTCGAGGCGCTTGTCTCGCGGAGCCGGCCAGTTCTCGTCGGCGGTCGTGTCGTTCACAGGTCGGTCGCTCACTTGGTCACGTCGGTTTCGCGCTTGGCCACGAAGGCATCCCGGTGTTCGTCGGCAACACCAGACAGGTTCAGTTCGAAGGTGAAGCCCTGCTCGAAGCGGTAGCTCCGCTTCACGTCCCACAGGTCTATGCCGTTCAGCGATTCCTTAGCGGCACGAATGACGGTGGGTGATTTGGCTGCTATCTGGCCAGCCACCTCGAACGCTGCGTCTCGCAGCTCGGACTGGGGCACGACCCGTAACACCGAGCCGAAGGCGTGTAGCTCCTGGGCAGTGGCGGTGGCCGAGGTGTACACCATCGCCCTCATCTTGTGTTGGGGAACCAACCGGCTCAAATGGGTGGCGGCACCGAGGGCGCCCCGGTCCACCTCGGGTAGCCCGAAGGTGGCGTCATCGGCGGCCACGATCACGTCGGCGTTGCCGATCAGACCGATGCCACCTCCAACGCAGAACCCGTTGACGGCGGCGATGACGGGAACCTTGCACTCATAGACGGCAGCGAAGGCCTCGTAACATCCCCGGTTGGCCCCGATCAGGGCGTTGAACCCTTCGGTGGCCTGCATTTCCTTGATGTCTACGCCGGCGTTGAAGCCTCTCCCCTCGGCTCGCAACACGACCACTCGGACCGCCTGATCATCTCCCAGGCGACGGATGACGTGGGCCAGTTCAAACCAGCCTGCGACGTTGAGGGCGTTGACGGGCGGGTTGTCCATCACCACTTCGGCGATGCCCTGCTCGTCGACGTGCGACGTGATCCCCATTGGGCTCCAGACTTTCTGATAGGTCGTCAGATTCCGCGGCCACCGTAGCCCAGGCCGAACGCAGCCAACCCTTCGGCCGGGTCCTGTACCGACCTACACCCTCCGGTACGGTGCGCGTCCATGACGATCGAGATCGACCTATCGGGACGGGTGGCGCTGGTGACCGGCGGGACCCGCGGCGTGGGTCGTGGAATAACCCAACGGCTCCTCGATGCGGGGGCCACCGTGGTCATCTGCGGCCGTTCCGCACCCGACCCCACTTCCCTGCCAATCGGGGTGACCTTCGTGCCCGTCGACGTGACCGACCACGCCTCGGTCAACACCCTGGTCGACGGAATCGTGGAGGACCACGGGCACCTCGATGTGGCCGTGAACAACGCTGGCGGAAGCCCAGGCACCGATGCCGCCACCGCATCGCCGCGCTTCAGCGACAAGATCCTGGCCCTCAACCTGACCTCTGCCCTTCACGTGGCCCAGGCCGCCAACCGGGTCATGCAGACCAACGCCTCGGGCGGATCAATCGTCAACGTCACCAGCCTCTCGGGCATGCGCCCATCGCCGGGAACCGCCGTGTACGGCGCGGCCAAGGCAGGCCTGATCAACCTCACCACCAGCCTCGCCATGGAGTGGGCACCGACCGTCAGGATCAACTGCGTGTCGGCGGGAATGGTCCGTACCGAGATGTTCGAGGACTACTACGGCGGCCCCGAAGGAGCAGCCGCAGTTGCCTCCACCGTTCCTTTGGGGCGGGTGGCCACCCCCACCGACGTGGGCAACGCGGTGGTCTGGCTGGCCAGCGACCTGGCCTCCTACGTCACCGGGGCGAACCTGGTCGTCCACGGCGGTGGCGAGCATTTGAAGTTCTTCGATCACCAGGTCGGCTGATCATCCGATTCCGCACGTGGCGCCTCGGAGTGGTCCGGTCGGCTGTCCCCTTACCTCCCACTCGACGAAACCCGATGCACGCCTAGGCCTTTCGACCTATCCTGGCCCGATGGCGGTCGAAAGTCACACCCACCACCCTCACCACCGGTCGACCGAACCGAGGTCGACGAGACCCAACCTCCCCAGGTTCCGGCTCTACGTCCCACCCCCAACGCTGGGCCCATCCTCTACTGCTCGAGGCCGGTCCGCTCCGGTTAGCTCAGTCGTCGGGGACCGCGAGATCCCCGAGGTCCCCAAGGTCGCCATCGAGGTCCCCGAGGTCGTGATCGACCTGGCCCGCATCGAGCGGGAGGGGTGGGACCACATCGACCACCCGGACCATTCCCGCCATTCACTCCACGCTCGGATCAACGGGCGCCGACGGCGTCGCTCCCGCTTGGCCCGCGTGGTCCGACCGACTGGAACGATCCCACGCGTCAGCTACCGGGCCCGGGGGGCCGAAGCGCTTCGCCGGCTCGGTAGAGCAACGGCCACCTCCACGCTGTCGCGGTCCGAGTTGAGGATCGCCACCACCGCCGCTCTGTTGGTGGTGTTGGCGGTGGCATCCCTGGCAGTACGGTCCTACGTGGTTCCTCCCCACCGCTTCGTGGCCACCATGGGTCCGTTGCGCAACGACCAGCGGGTGCTGGACCAGATGGCGATCGACGTCGCCGACGCGCTCGTGGCCGGACGGATTGTGGGCGCCGCCGAGCGAGCTGAGATCGAGCGGTCGTCGCAGCGGCTGGTGGCTGGCCCCGATGCCGACCGAGCTTGGGATCAACTGCTGGTTAGCGCCTCGGGCTCAGGGCCCGGGCCCGAGGGTCCAATCGATGCCCGTACGTCGAACGTGGCCGAGCGCTACACCACCCAGCTTCGCCACATGGTGAGCCTGGCCCGCAACGCCGCCCTGGTCACCCCGGTGCTTGCCCTCGCCGGTCTGGGTTGGGCCGTGACCCGGTCACGTCACCGCCTGCGTCTAGTCACCGCCATCAGCACGATCACGGTGGTCGGCGCGGTCTTGGTGGCCATGGTGGCACCGCTGCTCCTCCGCTCCACCGCGTTGGTGGTCGCCCAGGGCTCGATGCTGCCCCTGACCCAGGCCGCCGGCGAACAACTGGAGGGACCTGTTCGGCGGTGGCTGCTGGCCCTGGCCACCGGCGGGATCATGGCCGCCATGGCCTTTCGGGCGCTGACGCTCCACAAGCACCGCCCTGTGGGGGTGGGTACCCGCCATCGGTCCTCACGCCAGCACCGGCCCGGCCACCACCGCCACGACCATGCCAGCCACCGGCCCCACGGGGCCCGGCGTCAGCCGACAGGCAGCCAATGACGGGCCGCAGCCACCAGGGCTGAACGCCCCACGTCCAGAGTGGGCTGGGGCACCGGGGCAAACCGGGGTGAATGGTTGCTTGGCAGCGAAGCCACCTTCTCCACGAACTGGCGGACGGTGGTCAGACCTTCGAACAGGGCGGGATCGGCCCCGCCCAGCAACCAGTAGACGCACGGAGATCCGGCCGCCGTGGCGAACAGACCCACATCCTCACTCCCCGACACCGCGCCCGGGTCCAGCACCAGGGCTCCGATCGATTCGAGGGCGGGCCTGGTCGCCTCGCATGCGGCCGGGTCGTTGACGACGGCATCTCCGCTCTCGGTGATGACGATCTCGGGGTCTCGGGGTGCCCCCGCCGTTGCCGCCTCTCCCTTGACGATGCGTTCCACGGCGGCGAGGACGCGCGCCCGAACATCGTCTTGGTAGGTGCGGATGCTCAGATCCATCCGGGCCTGATCGGGGATGATGTTCGACTTCGTGCCGGCCTCGAGCCTTCCCACCGTCACCACCGCGGTCTGGGCCGGATCGACCTCACGGGACACGACCGTCTGCAACCGCATGACCGTGGAGGCCGCCATCACCACCGGGTCGACCGTGGTGTGGGGACTCGAGCCGTGCCCACCGCTCCCGTGCATGGTGATGCGCAGGCCGTCCACCGCTGCGAAGGCCGGGCCGGTGTGCAGCCCGATGGTGCCGGCGGGCATGGGGGCGACGTGTTGGCCGAGCACCACCGATGGCGTGCCGTATCGCTCGTAGAGACCGTCGTCGAGCATGGCCCGCGCTCCGAGGATCAGCTCTTCGGCCGGCTGGAACACCGCCAGCAGGGTGCCCGCCCAGGTATCACGGCTAGTGGCCAGCTCGGCGCAGGCCGCCAAAAGGCATGTGACGTGGACGTCGTGGCCGCAGGCGTGGGCGACGCCTTCGACGGTGCTGGAATAGGCGAGCCCGGTGTCCTCGGTGACAGGCAGGGCATCCATGTCGGCCCGAACCAGCACCGTCGGTCCGTCACCGTTGCGCATCACACCGACCACGCCGGTCCGGCCGACGCCGGTCTCCACCTCAAAACCCGACTCTCGAAGCGAGTCGGCCACGATCCCCGCGGTGCGGTTCTCCTCGAAGCTCAGCTCGGGGTGACGGTGAAGGTCCTCATACAGCGCGGCCCAGTCAGTAGTGATCGACATGGTGGCGAGCCTACGTTCAGGTATAGACGCTGGCGACCGAAAGGGCCACGATCAACAAGACCACGACTAGCACCAGGATCAGCGCAGGTCCGGCCGGATGTTGTGGACGCTCGGCCTCCAGTGGGGGCCTGGCCCGGCGGGCACGGTTCTGGTCTGGTGTCATCGTGACTCTCCACGGGCCAAGGCAGCCGAGTCCCACAGCGAGCGAACGTCGGCCAGGGATCGGAACAGGTCGTTCAGGTGGGTGCACGTCGACGTGCCGGTCAGGTCGTCTCGGACCCGGGTTCGCAGATCATCCACTCGCAGGCCGACCAGGCGTTCGGCGCTGGCGGCCGCCGATGGGCATTCGGGAGCGGGAAGTGGGCCCGGGGTGGCGGTGGCGGCCGTGATCAGCCACGTCGAGGGGTCGATCCGGGCGGTGAAGCCGTACTCGTGCACCACCGTCTCTCCTACATCGTCAGGCTCGCCGTAGGTGTCACGAAAGCGGACTTCGACCCGCAACGGGGCTGAAGCGGTCCGGCCGTCGGTGCCCACGCCCCGCCACAGGTCGATCAGGCGGCGGCGACGCATCGACTCGGGAGCCAAGGGCTCGGTAGCCTGCCAGGCCATTAGGTCGGGAGAGCCATCGGGGCCGCAGTTGAGATCGGGCGCGGGAGGTCCCCAACCCAGCAGGGGTATCCCGGTTTCGACAACTGCTCTGACCATGGCCCCGTCGGGCGCCCACCCGGCACAGATCCCCACCGGAAGGGTGCGGGGACGAGATCGAGGGCTAGATGGCGTTCCGCCGGCGGCACTGCCACCAGCGGCGCTGCCACCAGCGGCGCTTCCCCCGACGGGCAACGCCGATGCCAGGTTGCTCAACAGGCCGGCGCGCACCAGCACCGAGCCTGCGATCAGCGCCGCCGGCGGTGTGTCATCGAGGAGCAGGTGAACCAAGGACCCACCCACAACCAGATCGGGAGCGGTTTCGGCCAAGGCCCGCCGGAATCCCGAACCGGCCCTTACCCCGATCAGGCCGTCGAGGTGGTGATGATCACCGCCAGCGTCTCGGTCCATCACCGACTGGGCCGCCACTGCGGTGATGGCGCGATCGGGTCCGGCGGCCACGGTTACCGATGTAGCCGCCGCACCGATCAGGTAGGGCTCACCATCTATGCCGGTGGCGAGGTCTCGCCCGTTGCCCTCGATGACGAGAGGTCCGGCGAGACCATCGGGCCGAACCATGTCGACGATGGTGGTGCGCCGGACCGATCCTCGTCTCCGTCTCGGTGATCCGTGGACGGGCGGTTCGGTTCCCGGCCAGCGGCGTTCGTCGTCGGTGGGCACCAGACCGTTCTAGCGGACCGGCCGGTATCTGCCACCTTGCCCGGCGGCTTGCCCTCTTGTGGTCCAACCAGGGATCTGACGTACCATCAGAAACTCGCCCCCGAACGGTTCGGGAGCCACCGTCACCTACGGGAGCCGGCATGACCACCAGGATGCGCGTACCCGCGCTGGGCGCCGAGGGATGGTTCACCCCCGACGCTCAGGAGCCAACCCTCCTCGGCCAGCAGTGCGCCAGCTGTGGCACCTACGCATTTCCCAAGGCCGACTACGGGTGCCCCAACCCGGCCTGCACCGGGACCGTCTTCGACGAGGTCCCGCTGTCACGCCACGGCACGGTTTGGAGCTACACCGACGCCCGGTACCAGCCCCCGCCGCCGTACGTGGTCCCCACCGACGAGCACGTTCCGTTCGCCATCGCCGCTGTCCACCTCGAACACGAGGGCATCGTGGTGATGGGGCAGGTCGTGCCCGGCGTAGCCGTGGAAGACCTCCGGGTGGGCACGCCCGTCGAGTTGGTCGTGGACGTGTTGTTCAGCGACGAGGACACCGATCACCTGATCTGGAAGTGGAAGCCGGTTTCGGACCCGGCCGCGACCGCCGAGGAGAGCAACTGATGGGCGCCAACGACATCGCCGTACTGGGCGTGGGCATGCACCCATGGGGCAAGTGGGGCCGGAACTTCGTGGAGTACGGCGTGGCCGCGGCCCGAGACGCCATCCGAGATGCCGGCATCGACTGGGCCGACGTCCAGTTCGTATCCGGGGCCGACACCATGCGCAACGGCTACCCCGGCTACGTGGCGGGGGCCACCTTCGCCCAAGCCCTCGGTTGGACCGGAGCCCGGGTGGCTTCCAGCTACGCCGCCTGCGCTTCGGGGGTCACCGCCATCGAGGCGGCCCGCACCCGGATCCTGGCCGGTCTTTGCGACGTCGCCTTGGTGGTGGGTGCCGACACGACACCCAAGGGGTTCCTGGCCCCCAACGCCGGCGACCGACCCACCGACCCCGACTGGCTGCGGTTCCGCCTCATCGGGGCCACCAACCCGACCTACTTCGCCCTGGCTGCCAGGCGCCGAATGGACCTCTACGGGGCTACCAGCGCCGACTTCGCCCGGGTGAAGGTCAAGAACGCCAGCAACGGCCTGACCAACCCGAACGCGCGCTACCAAAAGGCGGTGACGGTGGAAGAGGTTCTGGCCAGCCCGGTGGTGGCCGATCCCCTCCACCTGTTGGAGATCTGCGCCACCTCCGACGGCGGCGCCGCCATCGTGTTGTCGTCGATGGAGTTCGCTCAACGACATGCCGCGTCGGCCGGTAACCAGGTTCACATCGCGGCCGTTTCCACGGTCACCCCGACCTATCCCAACACCGTCATCGACCTCCCCGACATGGCCACCGACTCCACCGCGGTCGTCCCGGCACCGGCGCGCCCGTTCAAGGAATCGATCGCCCACGCCGCCTACGAGGAGGCCGGTGTCGGCCCCGACGACCTGTCGCTGGCCGAGGTCTACGACCTGTCCACCGCATTGGAGCTGGACTGGTACGAAGACATCGGCCTATGCCCCAGGGGTGAGGCCGAGCGCCTGCTCAACGACGGCGACACCTCCCTGGGCGGGCGCATCCCGGTCAACCCCAGCGGGGGCCTGGCCTGCTTCGGCGAGGCGGTCCCGGCTCAGGCCATCGCCCAGGTGTGCGAGGTCACCTGGCAGCTACGCGGTCAGGCCACTGGCCGTCAGGTCGAAGGCGCGACCGCGGGCATCACCGCCAACCAAGGACTCTTCGGTCACGGTTCCGCGGTTCTCCTCACCCGCTGAACAACGCTCGATCCGAACGCCCGCTCAGTTGGTTCGATCCGGGACCTTGCGCTCGGGATGGTCGACGTGGATGTGGGTCTGAAGCTCCGTCACCAGGGCGAAGCGAAGCTCACAGAACGGGCACTGGTGAACCTCGGTCATGGGTCCATCCTCGCGCCACGATCGACGACCCACAACGCACGGGTTCCGCCTTATGCCAGGTAGCGGCTGAGGCTCTCCACCACGCACACCGGCTTGTCGGAGCCTTCACGCTCCACGGTGATCACCATGGTGGTGTCTATCCCACCGTTCACGTCGACCACCTCGGTCAACTCCACCCCGGCCCGTAGGCGAGAGCCCACCGGCACCGGCGCCGGGAACCGCACCTTCCCCGTGCCCCGGTTCACCCCCATGGACACGCCTTGGACATCGACGACCTGAGGTAGGAAGAGGTTGGTGAGCGACAGCGTCAGGTAGCCGTGGGCGATCGGGCCACCGAAGGGCGACTCGGCTCGGGCCCGTTCCACGTCGACGTGGATCCATTGATTGTCGCCGGTGGCCTCGGCGAAGGTGTTCACCTGGTCTTGGGTCACGGTCACCCAGTCGCTGTAGCCGAGGTGCCTACCCACCGCGGCCCTCACCTCGTCGACTCCGTTGAAGGTGGTCACGGCCATCAGATCACGCCCTCTGTGAGCTGACCGGCACCACTTCACCGGTCATGTAACTGGAGTAGTCACTGGCCAAGAAGACCATCACGTTGGCAACCTCCCAGGGCTCGGCGTAGCGCCCGAACGCCTCCCGCTTGGTGAGCTCGTCCAGCAGTTCATCGGTGGTGACCTTGGCCAGGAACGGATGCATGGCCAAGCTCGGTGCGACGGCGTTGATGCGAACGCCGTGGGGTGCGGCCTCCACCGCGGCGCAGCGGGTGAGGGCCATGACCCCGGCCTTGGCCGCGGCGTAGTGGGCCTGCTCGGTCTGCGCTCGCCACCCCAGGACCGAAGCGTTGTTGACCATGACCCCTCCCTGGCCGCGCTCGATCATGTGGCGCAGGACAGCACGGGTACAACGAAACGTCCCGTTGAGGGTGACGTCGAGCACGGTGTTCCACTGGTCGTCGGTCATGTCGACCAGCAGCGACGATCCACCCAGACCGGCGTTGTTGATCATCACGTCGATACCACCGAGACCATCCACCGCGGCCCCGACCAAGGCCTGAACGTGGTCCTCGTCGGTGACGTTGCAGACCTGGGTGAGCGGACGAGTACCGGTCTCGGTGTCCAAGCGGTCTGCGGTCTCCTCAAGGCGTCGCTCGTGGAAGTCCGAGATGAGCACCGAGGCACCCTCCTCTATGGCTCGCCGGGCCACGGCCGAGCCGATGCCGGTTCCGGCAGCGGCGGTGACAACGACGGTCTTGCCCGCGAGCAGGCCGTGACCGGGAACGTAGGGGGGAACAGTGGTCACGGTCATCCCTTCGGGGCAGGTTTGGGTTCGCCGGGCAGTCCGAGTGCCCGCTCTCCGATGATGTTGCGCTGGATCTCGTTGGAGCCGGCGTAGATCGTGTCCGAGCGGGTGAACAAGAACAGCCGTTGCAGGGCTGTGAGCTCGTAGCCCTCGCCGTGGCAATCCTCGGGAGCAACGTCCTGCTCGGCCAGCAATGCTTCGGCACCCAACACGTCCATGGCCAACTCGCCGAGGTCACGGTGCCAGTTCGACCAGTACAGCTTGGTGATCATGGCCTCCCGGGGTAGGTCTGCACCCTCGGCCTGAGACAGGACACGCAGGGTGTTCCACCGCATCACCTCCAAGCCAGCGTGGGCCGCGGCCAGACGCTGACGGACAACGGGGTCGTCGATCCTCCCGTTGCGGCGTGCCTCGCCAACGATGGTGTCCAGCTCGTTGCGGAAGCTGAGCTGTTGACCCAGCGTCGAGGCTCCCCGTTCGAAGGCCAGGGTGCCCATGGCCACCTTCCAGCCGTTGTTGACCCCACCGACCACGTCGACGGCCAGCGCCCGCGCCCCTTCGAAGAACACCTCGTTGAACTCCGAGGTGCCCGTGACCTGGCGGATGGGTCGGATCTCCACGCCGTCTTGGTGGAGGGGCATTAGGAAGTAGGTGATCCCACGGTGCTTGGGGGTGGCATCACGGTCGGTGCGGGCCAGGACGAACACCCAGTCCGACCAATGAGCCAGAGAGGTCCAAACCTTCTGGCCGGTGATCAGCCAATCTTCCCCATCGGGCTCGGCCCTGGTGGCCACGTTGGCCAGGTCCGAGCCGGCGTTGGGTTCGCTGTAGCCCTGGGCCCAAAGCGAGGTCCCGGCCACGATGCCGGGCAGAAACCGGGCCTGCTGGTCGGCGGTGCCGAAGGCCATGATCGTGGGACCGGCCAGGCCTTCACCGATGTGGCCGAGGCGCCCCGGGCCTCCGGCCCTGGCGTACTCCTCGTACCAGATCACCTGTTGGTGAAGGCTGAGCCCCCGGCCCCCGTGTTCGGTGGGCCACCCGACGCAGGTCCAGCCGTTGGCGCCCAGGTGCTTCTCCCACGCCAGACGTTCCTCGAACAAGGCATGCTCGTCGCCTGGTCCGCCTCTGCCTCTCACCCCGGCAAAATCGCCGTCGAGCTGCTCGGTCAGCCACCTCCGGGCTTCGGCCCGGAATTCCTCGTCCTCATCGGAGAACCGCAGATCCATTCCCGGGAGCGTAACGCCCACCTGACGGAGCGTCAGAAACGGCCGGCCTCGATGTCGATCCAGAAGGCGCGAGCCCGACTCCGTCGAGCGTCGTCGTAGTCCGCCCACTTGGACGTGGGCAGTACAGCCTGGTCTACCTCCACGAACCCCTTGCGCTCGAACAGGGCCGCTGCCGGTTCCGCCACCGTGACCGCGAACACCGCACTCAGTCCGAGACCTCCGGCCCGAGCGAGGAGCTCGTCGATGAGCGCACCTCCGGCTCCGGAACCGGAGAACCGGCTGACGGTGTACAGGCCCGCCACCTCCCCCACGTTGTCTTCTCGGTAGGCGTCGGTCTCGAGCCCCACCACGCCGGCCAGGTGTCCGCTCCCGACCACCTTGGCCCCGATCCCGGTGGCAGCAAGACGGGCCACCTCCAGCCGCGTTCTCGGACGCAGCAGCCCATCGGCGGTGCCCTGAGCCACCAGGTCCTCTACCGCGGCCAGATCATCGATCCGCAGCGGCGCAACCGCCACGTAACCACCGCTGGTGAAGAGCGTTCCAGTTCCGTCGAAGGTGAACAGCTCACGCTCCAGGTCCGCTGCCCGACAGAGGTTGACGCTGCTCACCCCTCCGGAAAGAGCCACCTCGAGCGCCTCCACCACCATGCCGTCCTGACGTTCGCCCAGTTGGGCTCGATACGCGTCACGATGGGTGCTTACATCGGCGAAGCTCCGCGGTGGGCGACCCCAGCCACCAGCCGGGTCGGTGATCACCAGCTTCAGTGCCCGTAGTGAGGCGGCCACGTGGGCTGCCACCAACGGGCACCGGGCGCGACGTGTTCGCACGGTCACCACCGCGGAGTCGGCGACCGCCAACCAGAGCGAGGCCAGTCCAGCCGGGTCGAGCTCCTCAGAGGGCAGCCACACCTCGGCCGACCCTACGATCGACTCAGGGATCGATCCAGGGATGGACTCGGTGGTCGAGGGGCGCGGCTCAAGGTCATCTACCCCCTCCACCAGCACCAGACGGGCGCCCCCCTCGTCGAGGGAACCGGCTACGGCCTCGACCACCTCAGGCGTCAGCCAATGGCGGTGGGGCAGCGACACAACGATCGTGCCCCCGGCGAACTCGGCTACATAGAACGCCCGCTCGGTTTCGGGGACCTCGACGATGTCGGACACGGCGCCAGTCTGACCGAAGCACACCTCCGCTCACATGCCCGTAACGGGCCATCGACCAAGAACAACAGCGGCGCCACCGTTACTGTCTGAGACGATGAGCTCCGCCAGCACCAACCAGATCGCATTTCGCCTCGCCGCCTTGGCGTTCTCTGCCCTGCTTCTAGGTGGATGTGGGGACGGCGGGGATGCCACCAAGGTCGAAGACGGCGCCACCTCCACGACCGCTGCCACCGGGGACACCCCCGACCTGAGCGACGCGGAGTGGACGGACCTCACCGACAAGGACGTGGTGACGGTCCAGGCGCGAGACAACATCTTCGTGAAGCCCTACATCGAGGTGAGGGCTGGCACCACCGTCACCTTCAATAACAGGGGACGCAACCAACACAACGTCTTGGCCGTCCCCGAGGATCGATTCGAGTCGATCGAAGCCGAAGAGCTCGAACCGGGCATGAAGCAGGAAGTCACCTTCACCGCCCCCGGCGACTACCCGTACTACTGCTCTCTGCACGGCACCGCGACCAAGGGCATGGTCGGCGCCATCCGGGTGGTCGAGTAGCGCTCAGGACCCGAGCGGATTGGGTCCAGTCGTCGTCGCTGCGAGGGCAATCAGAGCGAGGTTTCGCCTCTGTTGAGCCATGCCGTGCCCAGGTGCCCCGGGTCCTCCATGTGACCACCATTGGTGTTCGGCTGTCTGACGAGCTTTGGCAACAGGACCGGGCGGGGGTTCGGGGGCAGAGCCCTTTGTGGCGGAGCCCCCGACCTGCGGAGATCGGCTTTGCCGGTCGTAGCAGCGAAGGCGTCGGCCGTCAGGCCGGCGACCGAACTCCGCCGCAAGGCTCTGCCTTTCGGTGGATTCAGGCTGCGGGTCGACCTGGCACCGTGATGGCATCCACGTCGGGACGTACCGGCCGAACGAAGCGAGGGTGGGGCGCGGTCGCCGCGTTGGCCATGATGGGCTGCGGCCCGGGTACCGGGGTCCGCTGGTAGGCATCCTCGGCCGGGGTCGGGGGCTGTTCGGTGATGAACAGACCGAAGTCCAAAGCCCCCACCTCCAGGTCGACACCGTTGCCCTCACCATCGCACGGCACGATCTCTTGGAGCCCGGGAGGGGCCGAGGTGGTGATCTCGTTGCCGGAGAAGCAGTTGTGGTCGGCCGCCACCGCTACGCCGGGGATCGGGTTGCGAATGAAGCCGCTGGCCAGATCGGCGATTCCGGATCCACTGACGTGGTTGCCGATGATCCGGTTCCCGGTGGCATCCCACAACACGTTGCCCACCGGCTCCTCTGGGAGCGGGTCGTCGCGGGTCTCACGGCACGGCCGCTCGTGCTCGCTGGCTGGAGGTGGCGTGTCGGCGGCGTCTGATTCGATGAAAGGGATGGCCGATATCCCAGTTCGGGCATGGTTGTAGACCAGATTGCGTTCGATCCGGTTGTCGATGCTGCCCGCCACCAGGATCCCGTTGCCCTGAGCGATGAGCGAGGTGGGGAAACCGGGACCGTCGAGCAAGTTGTTGTCGTGGACGATGTTCCCCACGATCACATTGGACCGGCCGGGGTAGCACAGCTCATAGGAACCCGAGTTGGGCAGGATCCCGGCCCGGTTGTTCCGAAACGTGGAATTGACGATGTACAGCTCACCACCCGAGTTGGTGCCCGAGTAGCCGACGCCGTTGTACTCCGACACCACGTCGTCGATCACCACGTCACACTCGAAGCACTCCCCCACGTAGAACGCCGATTCGATGTTCCCAGAGCCGTAGCTGTGCTCGATCACACCGTGGTAGGAGTCGAAGGCGTAGATGCCGTAATCACCGTTGCGATAGACGGTCAGGTACGAGCCTTTGAACCGATCCGATCCGGTCCAGAACACCCCGTTGCCGGTGAACTGGCGAACGGTCAGGTTCTCCACCACCACGCCGTCGGTATCGAGCACCCGGATGCCGTTCTCCAACTTGAACCCACCATCGAGGATCACCTGGTTGCGGTCCACGCCCCGAATGGTGATGTCCTCCGTTTCGACATCTACCGACTCGGCGTAAACCCCCGCAGCGATGAGGACCATGTCCCCGGGACGAGCGGCGTCGACCGCGGCCTGGATGGTCTCGTGGTCCTGAGGGACCCGCACCACCTCGCCGGGATGGGCACCGCTGGTGCTCGGGCTCGTCGACGCGCTCGCCGAGGCATCGCTACCCGCACCTTCGGACCCATCCGAACCTGAGCACGCCGACGACATCACCACGACGAGCACCGCCAACAGGGCCATGACGAAGCGGGAACGATCCGTTCGGTGATGCTGGCGACTCACGACGAGAATGGTGTCACAGAGCGGTCAACTGCTGAACAACGGCTCTTCTTCACGGTTGGAGGCCAGGTCACACACGACGTTGCGTTTGATGCACCGGTCGATCTCGCGTTGCAGGCCGGCGGGTTCCCATCCGTTGAAAAAGTCACCGTGGGCCGAGTAGATGTTGCCCGAGGCCAGGCTCAGGTCGTGGTCCGGTCCCGAGATGGCGAAGTTGACCGACACCGTGAGCTGGGGGATGTTCTCGGG
>WBZX01000486.1_pt1 | contig 36064 bp, 32 predicted proteins | sample 5204211 | NCBI WGS metagenome assembly WBZX01 (sample SAMN12344362, study PRJNA552823) | activated sludge metagenome | biome: Activated sludge suspended growth; feature: Nitrification reactor; material: Wastewater; isolation source: activated sludge from nitrification reactor of wastewater...
ATCCAGCCGAAGTAGGGCGGGATCATGAGGACCGCCGACAACCGCTCGGTGCGGACGCCGAAGCGGCGGCCGTAGAAATCGGGCAGCGTCAGCAGCTTCATCTCCCACAGCGGCCGTGCGATCAGCCACCCGGCCAGGAACAGGCACAGGCCCGCCCCAATCGGGTCGAGCGCCGCGCCGACCAACCCCTGCGCGCGCACGGTATCGGTGGCCGTCAGCATCGCGCCGGCGCCGAACCATGTCGCGACGATCGTCGCCCACGCGAGGTGGAGCGGGAGTCGCCGGCCGGCGACCATGAAGTCCTCGTGATCGTGCACGCGGCTGCGGGTCCACCAGCCGATCGCGAACATCACCAGCACGTAGCCGATGACGGTGGCACCGAGCACCCGCACGAGGCCAGGGTCCGCCAGCGTCGTCACCGCCCCGCATGGTACCCGTGCAGGGCCGTCCCCGCGGGTCCTGGCGGGATCGATGCACGAAATTCCGCGCCGCTCCGCTATCGTGCACCCGACTTGGTGGCCCACCGCGCACGCCTCTCGACGTGGATCGCCGTCGCACTCCTGGTGGTGGGCGCAGTATTGGTGGCGACGCGGTGGCGCGTGACCACGGCGCTCACCGAGTTCGCGGTCGATCCGGCCGATCGCGAGGCAGGTCGGTGGGTCGAGCAGCTGGGCGCCGGCGAGCCCGCGCGTACGATGGTGTTCACGGTCGCGGGCGCCGACCCCGAGCACGCGCGTGCGGCCGCCGACGCGTTGGCGGCCGCACTCGTGCAGCAGGCCGAGTTCGCGTGGGTGAGGACGGGGCCCGACCCGGAGCTCGGTGAGCGCTTGTACGCCGCGTTCGAGCCGCGTCGGTTCCGCTTCTTCGATCGCGAGCCCGAGCGGGAGCTCGCGGTCGCGCTCGGCGACGAGGGGCTGGCCGCCGCCGCGCGACACCTGCGAGCGCAGCTGCAGCGGCCCGACGGTGCGGCGACGAAGCGGCTGGCGGTCGAGGACCCGTGGTTGCTGTTCGCGGCGCGCATGCACGAGCTCGCGCGGATGCGCGAAGGTGGTCTCGCGCTCGCCCACGGCCACTTCATGACACCCGAGGGCAGCGCGGTGGTGCTCGCCGCGACCGTGCACGGACCCTTCGATGCGATTCACCAGGCGCCGCTCGAAGACGCCATCACCGCGGCGATCGCCAACGTGCGAACGGATCACGACGCGGTCATCGAGCGCAGCGCGGTGCACCGCTTTGCAGTGGTCGCGGAGCGCTCGATCAAGCGCGAGCTGCAGTGGCTGTCGGTGGGCTCGAGCGTCGGCGTGCTGCTGTGCCTGTGGCTGGGCCTGGGCCGCACGTGGCGGCTCGCGCTCGCGCTGCTGCCGATCGGTGCCGGCGTGGTGGTCGCGATGGCATCGACCCTGCTGCTGTCCGGGCGGCTGCACGCGCTCACGCTGGCGTTCGGCACGACCCTGGTCGGCGTGTGCGTCGACTACCCGGTGCACTGGCTGGTGCATCGCGGCCACGGTGCGCGGGGCTCGGTGTGGCCGGGTCTGCTGCTCGGCGCCGGCACCACGGTGATCGGCTTCGTCGCGCTCGCGGCCGCGGGCCTGCCGGGCCTGCGCGAGATCGGTATCTTCGCGGCCGCGGGGGTTTGTGGTGCGTTGCTGGTGACGCACGGCGTGGTCGCGCCGTTGGGGTCGCGCGCGGCCGCCACCCGATCCGGCGTGCTCGCGCGGCTGCCGGTGCTGGTGCGACGTCGCGCGGCGGTGCACGTCGTGGTGCTGGTGCTCGCAGGGCTCGCGGCGGTGGGATTGCTGCGCGCGCGGTGGGTCGACGATGCGCGCGCGCTGGCGCCGGCGCCCAGCGAGATCGTCGACGAAGACGCACGGGTGCGCGCGCGCGTCGATCGCACCGACGTCTCGCGCATGCTGGTGGCGCAGGGCGCCGACTTCGAGGCCGCCGCACAGGTGCAGGACCAGCTGTGGCTCGCGCTGCGCGATCGCGATCTGCTCGATGCACCGCGGTGGTGCGCGCCGCTGGTGTGGTCGACACGGCTGCAGGAGCGCAACCTCGCGACCGTGCGCGCGTCGGTCGATCTCCCGGCACGCATGGCCGCGGCGCTGGCCGCCGCGGGTTTCCGACCCGAGGCGTTCGCGGCGTGGTCGCAGGCGTTGGCCGACGATCCCGGCCCGCTCGACGAAGCGGTCCTGCGCGAGGCCGGGCTCGCATCGCTGCTCGATCCCTTCGTCGTCCGCGGCCAGGGCTCGGTCGGCCTGGTGGCCTTCATGCCGGCCGCGATCGATGACGCGACCCTCGATGAAGTGGCGGCCGCGGTGCCCGGGGTCGTCGTGTTCGATCAGGCCCGCTTCGTGGCCTCGCTCTACCGTCGCCACCGCGAGGGCACGCTGCTGGCGTTCGCGTTCGGCATGGCCGGCATCGTGCTGCTGTTGGGATTCCGTCACCGCCGCGCGCAGCTGGTCATCCGCGCGCTCGCGCCGGCGTGCGTCGGTGCCGTCGCGGCACTCGGGGCGGCCGCGTGGAGCGGCACGCCGCTGCAGCTCATGCACCTGGTAGGATGCCTGCTGGTCGTGAGCATGGGTGTGGACTACGGGGTCTTCGTCGTCGAGGGCGCCCACGACGAAACCGACCTGACGGCCGCACGCAGCAGCATCGCCATCGCGGCGATCACGACGGTGCTCTCGTTCGCGTTGCTGGGCTTGTCGTCGGCGCCCGCGCTGGCGGCCCTGGGCCGCACGGTCGCGCTCGGGGTCTCGATCGCCGCGTTGCTCGCGCTCACGCTCGCGACGGCGGCACCGACCCGAGGACGGGCGCCGCGATGAGGCCGCGAGGGCGTGCGTTTGGGCTCGTGATCGTGGCCCTGCTGGTGGGCGCCGGTTGTCGCCCGCGCCCCGACATGCCCGCCCTGCCGCCCGCCGTGCACGCCGGCATGGGTCCCGCCTTCGTCGCGCGTCAGGTGGTCGTGGCCGCGCACGCCGGTCGTCGCGACAGCCTCCACGCGGTGCTGCAGTACGATGGGCAGGCCTTGGTGCTCGTGGGTCTCACACCCATGCAGACCAAGGCGTTCTCGTTCGCCCAGCGAGGTCGCGAGATCGAGGTCGCAGGGGCCATGGCGATCCCGGTGCCGCCTGCTGCGGTGTTGCTCGACATCCACCGCGCGTACTTCGAGCGGCCCACCTGCCCGCGGGCCGACGGGTGGACGCGACGACGAACCCCGAGCGGTCGAATCGACGAGCTATGGGGCGCTGGGATGCTGTTGGAGCGGGTCTGGGGATCGCATCGCGCGCTCCGACGACGGCGTCCGGATCGTGTGCGCTGGCGCGGTGGCCTGCGGGCCGAGCCGGTCACCGCCGATGGGACGCCGCGCGTCCCCGATGTCGTGATCGAACATCCCATGCTCGATCTGCGGCTCGAGATCCACACCGTCGACGTGGTCCCGCTGCCCGCGAAGGTGCCGTGACCGTTTACGCCGATGCGGCGCGCGTAGTAAACCCTGCCTGCCCGCCCGAAAGGATCCGACCCACGATGCAAGGCGCATTTGTCCACCTCGAGCTCCACACCGACGACACCGCCGCCGCCAAGGCTTTCTACGCCGAGCTGTTCGGTTGGAACTACACCGATGTGCCGATGGGCGACTCGACGTACACGATGATCGCGACGTCGAAGGAGCCCGGCGGTGGCATGCAGTACAAGGGCATGCCCGACGCGCCCACGATGTGGCTGCCGTACATCACGGTCGAGGACGTGCACGAGACCGTCGCCAAGGCCCGCAGTGCCGGCGCCGAGGTGATCGTCGAGTACATGGAGGCGCCCGGTTTCGGTGCCGGTGCGATCATGCGAGATCCGACCGGCGCGACCTTCGGGGTCTGGCGCGCGTTCCAGATGGCCGCCGAGCCCCCCGCGCCGGTGAAGGCGGAGAAGCCTGCGAAGGCGCCGAAGCCCGCGAAGCCCGCGAAGGCGGAGAAGCCCGCGAAGGCGGAGAAGCCCGCGAAGGCGGAGAAGCCCGCGAAGGTCGAGGCGCCCGCGAAAACGGAGAAGCCGGCCGCGAAGACCAGCGCGAAGAAGGTCGCCGCGAAGGCGGAGAAGCCGGCCGCGAAGACCAGCGCGAAGAAGGTTGCCGCGAAGGCGGAGAAGACGCCGGCGAAGCCGGAGAAGGCGCCCGCGAAGACGCCGGCGAAGCCGGAGAAGGCGCCCGCGAAGACGCCGGCGAAGCCGGAGAAGGCGCCCGCGAAGACGCCGGCGAAGCCGGAGAAGGCGCCCGCGAAGCCGGTCGCGAAGAAGGCCGCGGCGAAGCCGGCGGCGAAGAAGAAGGGCAAGCGCTAGCGGCGACCGAGCGAGGGCGTCAGCGCATGGGCAGCTATCCCATCACCGCGTGCTCGCTCGCCAACGCCCTCGGCGACGACGCGCGCGCGGTGATGGCCGCGCTCGCGCGTGGTGACGGCGGGCTCGCGGACGACGTGCCCGGCTTCGCGCCGCGCTGGGTCGGCGCGTGCGGTTCGCTCGAGGCGCTGCCGCCGTCTTGGTCGGCGTACGACAACCGACAGGCGCGTGTCACCGCGCTCGCGTTGTCGCCGATGACGTCGGCGGTGGCCCGCGCGTGCACGCGATGGGGCGCTTCGCGGGTCGCAGTGGTGGTCGGTACCAGCACCGGCGGCATCGCGGCCACCGAGGCGCGCTGGCCCGCGCTCGTGGCCGGGGGCGGTGAGGCCTACGACCTGCAGAAGCAGCACGCGCTGCAGGCGACGATCGATCTCATTCGCGGCCTGACGGGGCTGCGCGGTCCGGGCTACGCGATCTCGACCGCGTGCTCGTCGAGCGCGAAGGCGTTCGGCTCGGCGCAGCGCCTGCTCGACGCCGATCTCGCCGACGCGGTGCTGGTCGGCGGCGTCGACAGTCTGTGCGAGTTGACGCTGCGGGGCTTCGCAGCGCTCGAGCTGGTGTCGAGCACACCGTGCCGCCCGTTCGCGGCCGCGCGCGACGGCATCAGCCTCGGCGAAGGCGGCGCGTTCGCGTTGCTCGAACGCCGCGGCGATGCCCCGGTGAAGCTGTGCGGTGTCGGTGAGTCGTGCGACGCGTATCACATGAGCTCGCCGCAGCCCGACGGCATCGGTGCGATCACAGCGATGCGAGCGGCGTTGCAGGCGGCGGCCCTCGAGCCGGGACAGATCGGCTTCGTCAACGCGCACGCGACCGGTACCACCGTCGGCGACGCGGCCGAGGCCGCCGCGATCGCGGCGGTGTTCGGTCGCGCCACGCCGGTGGTCGCGACCAAGGGCCTCACCGGCCACCTGCTCGGCGCCGCGGGTGCGACCGAGGTCGTGCTCTCGGCGCTGGCGCTCGAGCACGGGCAGCTGCCGGCCAGCCGCGGCGCGGCGCCGGTCGACCCGACCCTCGCGATCGAGATCGTCGAGCACGCCTGCGGCATCGAGTGCGACTGGGCGCTGTCGAACTCGTTCGCGTTCGGGGGCAGCAATGCCGCGGTGATCGTGGGGCTGGCGTGAGCGTCGCGTTCGTCCGTGGCTTCGCGCAGTGGACCGCCGAGGACGGCGCGCCGCAGGCGATGCTGCTGCCCACACAACAGCGGCGCCGCTGCAGCCTGCTCACGCGCATGGTCGCCCACGTCACCGCGGAGCTGATCGACGACGGTCTCGTGCTCGACGACGCCGCGCTGGTGATCGGCACCGGCTTCGGCGAGATCTCGACCACCGTCGAGCTGATGGCAATGATGCACGCCGAGCCCGGCGAGCTCTCGCCGATCCGTTTCGCCGGCAGCGTGCACAATGCTGCGGCCGGGCAGCTCGCGATCGCCGTCGGTCATCGCGGCCGCCAGACCACCATCAGCGCCGGCACCCGCACGCTGGCGGCGGCGTGGCTCGAGGCGCTCGGCTTGCTCGGTGCCGGCGTCGGGCAGGTGTTGGTGGTGCTGGCCGACGAGCCGCTGCCAGCCCCGCTGCATCCGCGCCACGATGCCCTGGCGGTCGCGTTGTGGCTGAGCGCATCGCCCGAGCGGGCCCGCGCGCGTGTGCAGTGGCTCGGCGATCGCCGCGATCCGCCGCCGTGGCCGCGCACGCCGGCGATGTTGCAGCACAACCCGGTGGTGCCGGCTTGGTGCCTGGGCGTCGCGATCGCCGACGCTCACGCGAGCACCGTGCGACTCGAGCCCGACGACGTGCGCGGCCACGCGGCCTGCGTGCGGGTGGAACCGCTTCCGTGAGCGCCGAGCCGGTGCCCGCGCTCGCGCGGCTGGTGCCGCACCGCGGGGCGATGCTCTTGCTCGACGAGGTCGTGTCGGGCGATGAGCAGAGCATCGTCTGTCGCGTCACCCCCCGCGCCGACTCGTTGTTCGCGCGGGATGGGCACGTCGCGGCGGTGGTCGCGGTCGAGTACATGGCGCAGGCCTGCGCGGCGTGGCTGGGCTGGCAGGCGCTGCGGCGTGGTGAGCCACCGTCGGGCGGCTGGCTGGTGGGCCTGCGCGAGGTCGAGCTGTCGTGCGACGCCTTCGAGCTCGGGACCGCACTCGACGTGCACGCGCGCCACGGCTTCGGCGAGCTACGTCTCGCGAGCTTCGAGACCCGCGTGCTCGCGGGCTCGCAGCTGCTCGCAGTGGCGACGCTCAACGTGCTGCGCCACGGCAGCTGACGCGGCTAAGTGACGCCCTGCAGCGGGCCCGAGGCGGCCTCGCCGAAGCCGTCGCTCTCGATGCCCATGGCGTTGCAGATCGAGGTCAGCACGTCGCAGTGCGAGACGCCGCCCTGACCGCGGTAGTCCATGTAGCGACCGCCGGCGAAGTGACCACCACCGTCGCCGATGATGACCATCGGGATGTTCTCGCTCGAGTGGCTCTCGCCCGCGCCCATCTCGCTCATCCAGAACACCACGGTGTTGTCGAGCAGGCCGTTCACCTCGAGGTCGCCCAGCAGCCATGCGAGCTGCTTGGCGTGCCACTCGTAGATGCGGGTGAGCGCATCGCTACGGAAGGGATCGGAGTAACCGAACTCGTAGTGGGAGAGCCCGTGGTGCTCCGCGTCGGCGTCGGCCCAGCGGTGGTACATCTCGCTGTTCGAGTTGCTGAACTGCAGCACCGCGACCCGCGAGAGATCGCAGGCGAACGCCGCCGAGATCAGCTCGAGCTGCATCTGCGTCATGGTCGGGTAGTTGTCGTGGGCGGTGGGGTCGAGGCCTTGCGTCCACGCATCGAGCCGCTCGAGCGTGCACGCGGCGGTCACATCGCCGGGCCCCGGTGCGTTGCGCAGGGTCTCGATCGCAGCAGCATGGGCCTCGAGATCCGCACGATCGAGCGCGCGCGCCTCGGGTAGTAGCCGCGCCATGCGGGCGCTGGTGTAGTCCAGCGCCGAGCGCCGCATGGTCTCGGCGCGCAGCTGCTCGGCGGTCGGACCGGTGTCCGTGGGCACGAAGTCGCCGAATAGATCCTGCTTGGCCGCGTAGGGATTGCTGTTGATGCCGAGCGGGTTGCCACCCTCGCCGAAGGTCATGCGGGTCCAGTTCGACGCGTACTCGGGGCTGCGCACGCCCAGGCGCAGCGCGGGCCGCCCCTCGCCGATCGAGAGGTTCACGAACTCGTCGATCGACGGGCCGGTCGAGTAGGTCTGACCCGAGAGGTTGCCGCGGCCGGTCAGCATCTGCGTCATGCCCTGCTCGTGGCCGTCGCCCGCGCCCTGCGTGAGCCGGTTGACGCCGTCGAGCACCAGCATGCGGCTCTTGAAGGCCTCGAGCGGCGAGAGGATCTGTCCGAACGTGAAGTCCGTCATCGACCCCTGCGGACGCCAGGTGTCGTGGATGGTGCCGTCGGGGGTGAACACGACCAGCAGGCGCTTGGGCTCGGTGGCCGCGCGAGCAGGGCGCTCGGCCCACGGCAGCATCGAGGCTCCGAGCCCGGCTCCGGCCCCGCGCAAGAGTCCACGACGGGTGATGGACGGCAGTGCGATCCTGTTCATGGGTCTCCTAGACGGGGCCGACGCGGCGGTAGCGAAGCGCATCGCTGGTCGCGATCGCGATCAGCAGCTCCTGGATGTTCATGTCCGACTCGACGAAGCGCTGCGCAATCGTGTCGGTGGTGCAGCCGTCGGCCGCGCCCTCGCGCCGCCCCAACGAGTAGCGGAACCACTGCGTGGCGACGCACTCGGCGACGTGTTGGCTGCCGCCCATGCGGGCCAGCAGCTCGCTCGCGCCGTCGAAGGTGCCGTCGAGGTCGCCCGCTGCGATGACCTCGCCGCTGGCATCGACGTCGTTGCCGTTCTCGTCGATCTCGCGATAGCGACCGACGGCGTCGTAGTGCTCGAAGCCGAAGCCGATCGGATCGAGCAGGGTGTGACAGCCCGAGCAGGACGGGCTGGCGGTGTGCTCGAAGAAGCGTTCGCGGTTGGTCACACCGGGCTCCGGCGCGGGCACGTCGAAGTCGATCGGGTCGCCGTTCTCGTCGGTCGCGGGCGGTGGCGGCAGATCGGCGCACAACAGCTGCTCGCGCACGAACAACCCGCGCGCGATCGGGTCGGCGCGCGTGGCCTTGGCCGCGAGCGCGAGCACGGCGGGGTGCGTGAGCAGCCCGGGGCGCTGGTCCGCGTCGACCTCGACCTCGACGAACGCGTCGCCGCTGACGCCCTCGATGCCGTAAGCCTGTGCGATGGCCTCGTTCACGAACATCGTCGACGGCGCGAGGAAGGCCGCCAGGGTCGGCTCGGGACCGCGGAGGGTGGACTCGAGCGTGGTCAGCAGCGAGGTCCGCAGGTCGCCGGCGAGCTCGGGCGTGAACCAGCCGTATTGCGTCGGGTCCTTGGCGGCGTGGGCGAGTCCGTCGACGAAGGTCCACTCGACCAAGAAGCGTCGGATCGCGCGATCGGCCCGTGGGTCGGCGAGCATGCGCCGGGCCTGGGCCTCCACCGCGGCGGCGTCGTCGAGATCACCGGCCTCGGCGGCGGCGAGTAGCTCCTCGTCGGGCATCGAGTCCCACAGGAAGTACGACAGTCGCGACGCCAGCTCGGGGCCGGCGACTGCGACCACGTCGCCGACCTCGGCGTCGTCGGGGTCGTGCTCGAGCAGGTACAAGAAGTCGGGCGCGGTGAGGATTGCGATGAGCAGCGTCTGCACGCTGCCGGCGAAGTCGACGGTGGCGCGCGCGCTGGCGTAGACCGCGAGCAGCTCGTCGCGCTCCTGCGTCGTGAGCGTGCGTCGATAGGCACGCCGGCCGAACTCGGCGATGAAGTCGGCCACGCAGCTGGTCTCGTCGGCCGCGGTGGTCGGGGTGCAGCCCAGCAGCGCGCTGGGGTCGACCACCGCGTGCTCGGCCACGGTGGTCGCGGTCTGCAGCAGGTCGCGTGCGAGCGACTCGTCGACCGCGCCACCGATGAGGAAGCCGCGCATCTTGCCGGCGATGATGACGTCGCCGGTCAGCGAGTCGACCACCGCCTCGTCGGCGCCGAGCAGGCCGAGGTCGCGCAGCGTGTTCTCGTACTCCAGGCGACTGAGCCGACGGATGCGCGTGTCTTCGACCGACATCGTGCCGCCGCACGCGTCGACCGGGGGCTCGTCGTCCTGCGAGTCGGCGCCTTCGTCGCTACCGGCGGCCGAGTCACCGCCGCCGCTGCCCTTCGGTGTCGCGTCGAGTCCGACGTAGCAGCCGGTACCGAGGAGGCAGCACGCCATGGCGGCGGCCCGGCGCGCCCACGCGGGCAGCGCGGGCGCGGTCGTGACGCGTCGGTACTTGGGGTTGGATCCTCGGCGCATGACGGGCCTTCCGCCCCGAGCTCGGTCGGGGTCCTGTCCAAAGGGAGTCCGGGCAGTGGCGGATTTGTCCCGTCGCCGATCGGTGAGGTGGGCGGTCCTGCATCACCGCGTGCGGTCGAATTCGGGCTCCCAGACGCCGCTACGGGGCCGCGCAGGGCTGTGCTAAGACACCCGCGATGACCGACGACACTGGCCTGCGTCGCGCGCTCGTGACCGGCGCGAGCCGGGGGATCGGTGCAGCGATCGCCCACGAGCTCGGCGTGCGCGGCTTCGACGTCGTGGTCAACTACCGCAGCGACGACAGTAGCGCAGCCAACGTGGTCGACCGCATCATCGCGGCCGGCGGTCGCGCCCGCGCCAGCCGCTTCGACGTCGCGGACGCGCAGGCCTGCGCCACCGCGCTCGCGCAGCTGGTCGGGGTCGGTGGCCACTTCGACGTCGTGGTCAACAACGCCGGCGTCACCCGTGACGCGCCGTTCCCCGCGCTCGAACGCGAGGGCTGGGACGTGGTGCTGCGCACCACCCTCGACGGCTTCTACAACGTCACGCGCCCGCTGGTGATGCCGATGGTCCGGCGCCGCTGGGGTCGCATCGTCAACATCTCCTCGGTGTCGGCGCTGCACGGCAACCGCGGCCAGACCAACTACGCGGCGGCCAAGGCCGGGCTGATCGGCGCCACCAAGAGCCTCGCGTGCGAGCTCGGCAAGCGCGGCATCACCGTCAACGCGGTCGCCCCCGGTCTCATCGACACCGAGATGATCGCGGGTCTGCCGCTCGACACCATCGTGCCGACGATCCCGGCGCGACGCCTGGGTCGTCCCGACGAGGTCGCGAAGCTGGTCGCCTTCTTGTGCAGCGACGATGCGGCCTACATCACCGGCCAGGTCATCGCGATCGACGGGGGCATGACGTGAGCGCACCGCGGCGCGTGGTCGTCACCGGCATGGGTGTGGCCTCGCCGATCGGCCACGATCGAGCGACGGTGGTCGCGGCGCTGCGCGAGGCCCGGGGTGGCATCGTCAGCAAGCCCGAGTGGGGTGCGTACAAGGGCCTGTGGACGCGGCTCGCCGGCGAGGTCGTGGGGCTGTCGTTCGACTATCCCCGCAAGGCCACGCGCACCATGGGGCGGGTCGCGTTGCTCGCGGTGTGGGCCACCGAGCAGGCGCTGGCCGACGCCGGACTCGCGCCGGAGTCGCTCGCCGGCATGCGCGTGGGCATCTCCCACGGCTCGACCCATGGCTCGTCGTCGTCGATGAAGGGCCCGCTCGAGCGTGTGTTCACGCAGCAGACCTTCGAGGGCATGCCGTCGTCGGCGTACTTCCGCTTCATGAGCCACACCACGGCGGCGAACCTCGCGATCCACTTCGGCGTGCGCGGCCGCGTGATCACGACCTGCTCGGCGTGCACGAGCGGATCGCAGGGCATCGGCTACGGCTACGAAGCCATCAAGTACGGCCATGAAGATCTCATGCTGTGTGGCGGCGCCGAGGAGCTGCACGAGCTGCACGCGGCGGTCTTCGACGTCATGTACGCGACCTCGACCAAGTACAACGATCGTCCCGAGCTGAGCCCGCGGCCCTACGACGCCGCGCGCGACGGCATGGTCATCGGCGAGGGCGCGGGCACGCTCGTGCTCGAGGAGTACGAGCACGCCGTGCGACGCGGCGCTCGCATCCACGCCGAGCTCGTCGGCTGGGGCACCAACTGCGACGGCATGCACGCGACCTCGCCCTCGGTCGATGGCATGGCCGGCGCCATCCAGCGGGCGCTGCAGGACGCCGGGCTGTCGCCCGACGCGATCGACTACGTCAACGGCCACGGCACCGCCACCGAGCTCGGCGACATCGCCGAGACCCACGCGACCGCCCAGGTGCTGGGCACCGCGATGCCGATCTCGTCGACCAAGAGCTACACCGGTCACACCCTCGGCGCCTGCGGAGCGATCGAGGCCTACGTCAGCATCGTGGCGATGCAGGACGGCTTCATGCCGCCGACCCGCAACCTCGACGAGGTCGATCCCCGTTGCGCCGTGCTCGACTACGTCCGCACCACTCGCGAGGCCCAGCTCGAGCGCGTGATGAGCAACAACTTCGCGTTCGGCGGCATCAACACCGCGCTCGTGTTCGCGAGGCCTCGATGAGCGCCGAGCACGAGCTCGACGTGGTGGTGGTGGGCGCAGGACCGGCGGGGGCCTGCGCGGCGACGCTGCTGGCCCAGGCGGGTCTTCGGGTCGGCGTGTTCGAGCGCGAGCGCTTCCCGCGGTTCCACATCGGCGAGTCGCTGCTGCCCTCGTGCGTGCCGGTGCTCGCGGCGATGGGCATCGACCTCGACGCCGGCGGCTACCTGCGCAAGCAGGGCGCCGAGTTCTACGACGAGCGCACCGGCGAGTATGCCTACTTCGCGTTCGCCGACGCGTTGCCGGGGCTGCCGCACCACGCGTATCAGGTCGATCGCGCGTCGTTCGACGATGCGCTCGCGGCCGCGGCGCGCGAGGCCGGCGCGTCCGTCGAGTTCGGCGTCACCGTACTCGCGCACGCGATCGACGATCGCGGCGTCGAGCTGCAGCTGGTGCCGACGCCCGAGGGACTCGGCCCCGACGAGGGCCACGTGCGAGGCGGGATCTCGCGCGGCGTGCCCTCGCGCGCGGCGGCTCGCACCGTGCGCGCGCGCTATCTCGTGGACGCCAGTGGTCGTCGTGGGCTGACCTCACGGGGCGGGCGCGAGCATGATCGTGTGCCCGGGCTCGGCAAGGCCGCCAGCTTCCTGCACTTCGACGGGCTCGGCGACGCCGCGTGGGCCGAGCTCGCGCCGCGCGGCGACGTCAAGGTGCTGCGCATGCCCGACGGGTGGATCTGGGCCATCCCGCTGGCGGATCGTCGGCTCTCGGTCGGCTTGGTCTCGCGTGCAGGCGCACCCGACGACGCCGATGTCGCGCGCGAGCTCGCGGGCTCGCCGATGCTCACGCGCTTGACCGCGGGCGCCCGACGCTCGTCGCTACGCGCAATCGCAGACTACAGCTACGTCAATCGCAGCCCCCACGGGGCGCGCTTCGTGGCGATCGGTGACGCCGCCGGCTTCCTCGATCCGGTGTTCTCCTCGGGCGTCGCGATCGCGTTGTCATCGGCGCAGCGCATGGCCGCGCACGTCGTGGCCGCGTTCGCCGACGATGCCGTGCTCGCGTCGCCGACACTGATGGAGTCCCACCGCGCCGCCCTGGCAGTGGCGTACCGCACCTTCCACTGCTTCGCGCATCGTTTCTACAACGGGCGGCTCATCGACAACCTGTTGCTCGGGGAGGCCCCCGACGCCAACATGCGCGCCGGCCTGATCTCGATCCTCGCAGGCGACATCTGGCGCGACGACAACCGCTTCCAGCGCGCGGTGCTGAGCGCGACGCGGCACGAGCTGCCGGTGATGCCCTGGGCCGACGCACGTTGATCTCCGCGGTGATCTCCGCGGTGCTACCGTGGCGCCGCCGATGACCTCGATCCTCGAGCCGATGACCCTCCGCACGGGCCTGCGCGCGAGCAATCGCGTGGTGCTGGCGCCGATGACCAACAAGCAGAGCCACGACGACGGCACGCTGTCCGACGACGAACTCGCGTGGTTGTGCAGTCGCGCCGATGGTGGCTTCGGCACCGTGATGACGTGTGCCGCCCACGTCGCGAAGGACGGGCAGGGCTGGCAGGGTGAGCTCGGCATCTTCGAGGACGCACAGCTGCCAGGGCTGCGGCGACTGGCCAACGCGCTGCGCGAGCGCGGTGCGGCGTCGGTGGTGCAGATCTTCCACGGCGGCGTACGGGCCGATCCCGAGTTCAGCGGCGTGCAGCCGTGGAGCGCGAGCGAAGGCGAAGGCGCGCGGGCGGCCACGCCCGACGACCTCGCGCGGGTCGTGGAGCAGTTCGCCGACGCGGCCGCGCGCGCACAGATGGCCGGCTTCGACGGCGTCGAGCTGCACGGCGCGCACGGCTATCTCTTCACGCAGTTCCTGAGTGCGACCGGCAACCGCCGCACCGACGCATGGGGCGGCCCACTCGAGCACCGCGCACGTCTGTTGCGCGACGCCACGCGGGCCGTACGAGCCCGCGTGCGTCGCGACTTCACCGTCGGCGTGCGTCTGTCGCCGGAGGACTTCGGCAACGCCAAGGGCATCGACGTCGACGAGACGGTCCAGGTCGCGCGCTGGCTGGCCGAGGACGGCGTCGACTTCGTACACCTGTCGCTGTGGCGCTCGCAGCTCAACACCCGCAAGCACCCCGACGTGCACGCGCTCGAGCTGTTCCGTCCGGCATTGCCGTCCGACGTCGCGGTGTTCGTCGCCGGCGGCGTATGGACCCGCGCCGACGCCCAGGCGCTCATCGATCGCGGCGCCGACGCGGTCGCGTTGGGGCGCTCGGCGATCGTCAATCGCGACTGGCCCCGCGCGATCGTCGACCCCGCGTGGGTGCCGACCCGGCCCCCGGTGACGATCGCTCAGCTGCGCGACGCAGGCCTGGCACCGGCGTTCGCGGAGTACATGCGCATCTGGAAGGACTTCGTGCGCGACGCGTGATCACGCGCGCGCGTGCAGCTCGACCTGCAGCTTCGCGGGCGCAATCGTCAGCCCGCGCATGACGGCGCGTGGCAGCGCGTCGGTGAGTGGCCGCAGCCGTGCGTGTGCCAGCAGCGTGGCCAGCACGATGCGCATCTCGAAGCGCGCGAACGCCATGCCGATGCAGGTCCTGCGACCGCCACCGAACGGGAAGTAGCGATCGGTCGAGATCTTGCCCTCCAAGAAGCGCTCGGGTCGGAATGCGTCGGGCTCGGGCCACAGATCGGCGCGGCGATGCGTGACGTAGGTGCAGGGAAATAGGATGGTGCCGGCCGGCAGCGTCCACGCGCCGATGATGTGCTCGCGCGCGAGCAGGCGCGGTACGGCGGGCGCGATGGGGGTCAGGCGCATGGCCTCGTCGAGACACGCGTCGAGGTAGGGCAGGTGTTGGCACCGTCCCGGGTCGACCGGGCCGTCGCCGAAGTGCTCGCGCAGCTCGGCGTGCAGACGCGCGAGCACGTCAGCCCGCGGCATGATGTGCGCGAGCGTCCACGCCAGGGTGTTCGCGGTGGTCTCGTGCCCGCCGACCAACATGGTCACCAGCTCGTCGATCGCGTGGTCGACCGCGATCGGGGCGCCGTCCTCGTAGCGGGCCTCGGCGAGCATCGCGAGGATGTCGACGCGCTCGCCGATCCCGTGCGTACGACAGTGCTCCAGATCGGCCCGGAGCAGCGCCATGACCTCGGCCTTCGCTGCGCCCACGCGATTCCACGGCAGTCGCCGTCGCGCCGGCGCCAGCACCCGCGCCATCGCCCCGCGCACAGACTCGCCGGCACGCGCCGCTGCGCGGTCGAGGCCGTCGCGCACGCGGCCCCAGCCCAGCACCATGCCGGCGAAGAACACCTGCGGCACGAACGTGCCCTCGAGCCACTGCACCAGCGGCGTGGCGAGTTGCTCGCGTTGCGCGTCGTCGCGGACGCCGAACACACAGCGCAGGATCACCTCGAGCGTGATGTCCTGCAGCGCTCGGTGCAGGTCGAGGGCGACGCCGTGGGGCAAGCGGTCGAGCGCCCGCACCGTGACCGCGTGCATGGTCTCGGCGTAGCTGCGCAGGCGCTCGCCGTGCAACGGCGGCGTCAGCAGCAATCGATCGCGGCGATGGGCCTCGCCATCGAGCAGCAGCAGCGTGTGCTTGCCGAGGTTCACCGGCACGCCGTCGGGGCACGCGAGGATGTCCTCGCTGCGTAGTGCGAAGATGCGGCGGATCTCCGCCGGCTCGCACACCACTACCCGCGGTGGATCGCCCGGCAGCCTCAGCGTGAAGACCGGCCCATGCTCGGCTGCGCTGCGCGCGAGGTAGCCGTAGGGGTCACGACCGAACTCGACGGCCTGGCGCAGCGGAGAACTCGAGGGACCGGGCGGCAGGAGCATCGTCCCGGCAGCATAGCTGCCGCGCGTGCGCTCAGCCGATCGAGACGTACTTCACGTCGACGTACTCCTCGACGCCCCACTTGCCGCCCTCGCGGCCCCAGCCCGAGGCCTTGGCGCCGCCGAACGGCGCCTGTGCGTTCGAGACCGCCGCGTCGTTCAGGCCCACGATGCCGCACTCGAGGCCCTCCGCGACCCGCAGCGCGCGTGCGAGGTCGCGCGTGTACGCGTAGGCCGCGAGGCCGTAGGGCGTGTCGTTGGCGAGCGCGAGCGCCTCGGCCTCGTCATCGAACGCCTGCACCGCGACCACCGGTCCGAAGGTCTCTTCGCGGGCGATTGCCATCGCGGGCGTGAGGCCGGTGATGAGCGTGGGCTCGCAGAAGCGTCGCGCGAGCTTGGCGCGCGGCTGCACGATGTGGCCGCCGGTGACGAGCGCGCCGCCGTGATCGCGGGCATCGGTGACGTGGGTCTCGACCTTGTGGACCGCGTCGTCGTCGATGAGCGGGCCGATGTGCACGCCTTCGTCGAGGCCATGGCCCATGCGCAGGCTCGCCATCGCGGCCTGCAGCTTCGCGACGTAGGCGTCGTGCACGGCGGCGTGCACGTAGATGCGGTTGGGGCAGATGCAGGTCTGACCGGCGTTGCGGAACTTCGAGACGATGGTGCCACGCACGGCCGCGTCGAGATCTGCGTCGTCGAACACCAACAGCGGAGCGAGCCCACCCAGCTCGAGCGAAAGTCGCGTCAGGTGCGTGGCGGCACGGGCCACCAGCAGGCGGCCGACCTCGGTCGAGCCGGTGAAGCTCAGCCGGCGCACGCGGGCATCGTCGAGCCACGCTCGACCGATCGCGTCGGCGTCGCCCGTGACGACGTTGATGACGCCGGGCGGGATACCGACCGCCAGTGCGAGCTCGGCCAGCGCGAGCGCCGTCAGTGGCGCCTGCTCGGCCGGCTTCACCACCGCGGTGCAGCCCACCGCCAGCGCCGGCCCGAGCTTGCGCGTGATCATGGCAGCCGGGAAGTTCCACGGCGTGATCGCTGCGACGACCCCGAGCGCCTGTCGCATCACGATCATCCGCTTGTCGCTGCCCGCCTGCTGCTGGTACTCGCCCGCGAGTCGTCGGCCCTCCTCGGCAGACCAGTCGATGAACGACGCCGCGTAGGCGATCTCGCCCATGGCTTCGGCCAGCGGCTTGCCCTGCTCGCGCGTGAGCTCGACGGCGAGCTGGCGCTGCTGCTGCAGCATCGCCGCTGCGAAGCGACGCAGCAGATAGGCGCGCTCACCCGGCGGACGCGCACGCCAGCCGGGCAGTGCGGCGGCGGCGGCATCCACCGCTTCGCGGGCCTCGGCGGCGCCGTGGTAGGGCACCCACGCAACGGTCTCGTCGGTCGCGGGGTCGTCGACGCGCAGGCTGGCCTCGCCCTCGGCGACGTGCTCGACGCCGATGCGGTTCGGCACCACCTTCGCGCCGGCGGGGGCGCGCTCTGGCTGCGCACTCACGGCGAGGCCTCGGCCCGCAGATCGCGTTCGAACATGTACGCGCCCAGCGGCCACGGCTCGACCTTGCGACCGGGCTCGAGCAGCGCGAGCACCTCGGCGCGGGTGCGGTTGGAGATCGCCGACACCAGCCGGAGCATCGGCTTGCGCGCGCGCGCGGTGCCGACCTCGGGGATGAAGTCGAGGATGCGCAGCGGCTGATGGTAGTGATCGAGGTTGTCGCGGAAGTAGTCGCCGCGCTGCTGTAGCACCGCTGCGGCCTCGCGGAACAGTCGCGCGAAGCTGTACAGCTGCGCGAGGATGGGCCCGCGCAGACCCAGCTGTTCGCGCAGCCACCCGCGATCGAGGTGCTGGTCCCTCGCGTACGCGTGGAACCACAGGTTGTAGTAGTTGTGGATGTCGAACTCCCACTTCAGCGAGAACAGCCTTCGGCTGCCGAAGCAAGGGTAGAGATCGCGGTACAGCGCCAGCGCGGCGTCGAAGCGGAACTGCACGAACGCGTCGAACAGCGCCACGTCGGCGGCCAGCTCGCTCTCGCTGGCCCCGGCGAGCTCGCGCGCGATGAGCTCGCAGGTGAGGTCGTTCTCGATCGCGATGAAGTCCGAGCCGGGGCTGTAGAGCGGATCGCTGAAGGCGTTGGCCTCGCCGACACGGGCCCAGCGATCGGCGCCGAAGAACGCACCGCCGGTGTAGGGCACCTTCGCAAAACCCATCGCGTCGAGGCAGGTCGCCGGCGCCAGCAGCTCGCCCGCGGCGCGGTGCTCCTGCACGAACGCGCGCAGGCCCTCGGGGGTGCGCCACGCGTCGCGGAAGCGGTCGGCCTCGCAGACCACGCCGACGCTGGTGACTCCGCGCGCGATCGGGATGAACCAGATCCAGTAGCCGGCGTACATGAAGTGCACCGTCGAGATCGTGCGACTGGTGTTGCGCACGCGCGCGCGCCAGGCTGGGGTCCCCGCGTCGTCGAGATCGGCGACGCCGGTGAAGCGCCCCCACGCGGCCGCGAGCTGGTGGCCGGTGTCACCGCGGTGCTCGCCGAGCGCCCGCGCGTGCAGACGCGCGCGCCCGCTGGCGTCGACGAGCCAGCGCGCTTTGACGGTGCGCTCGCGATCGCCGTCGCGCACGGTGAAGCCGTGCCGCGCACCGTCACGGCCGGGCTGCAGGCCGCTCACCGTGACGCCGACCTGCACGTCGACGCCGTCCTCGCGGTTCATGCGTCGCAGGTCGGCGTCGAGTCGCTGACGATCGAGCTGGAAGCCGGGGTGGTAGGGCAGCGCGTCGGTGCCGATCTCGCCCAGGCGTACCAGCTCGGCGTTGCGGTCGGCGTCGTCGAAGAAGAACCGCACGCCATTCTTCGGCAGGTGGTTCTGGTACAGGTAGTTGGTGAGCCCGAGTCGACGCGTGAGGTAGTTCGCGGCGATCTCGACGGTCGACTCGCCGACCTTGAAGCCGCCGTCGTCGTCGCGCTCGAACAGGCCGACCGAAAGCTGTGGCAGCGTGCGTCGCAGCTGCCGCGCGAGTGTGGCGCCTGCGAGTCCGCCACCGACGATTGCGACGTCGAGCTCCATGCCGAACCCTCGCAGTCTACTCCACCGCTGCACCCGCAGCGGCGGCGAAGATCACCGTGCCGCTGGCGCACGCCTCGTCGCCGCACGACACACGGAAGTCCACCTGCGCGCCGCGGCGCCGCAGCTCGACCTCGACGGCGTCGCCGGGTCGGATGGTGCGGGTGAACTTGACCCGCCGCGCTCGCCGCAGACCGCCGAGGCCGGGCCACGTGCGCGCCACCGTGCGGGCGACCAATTGCTCGAGCACGACCACCCCGGGTAGCACGGGGTCGCCCGGGAAGTGGCCGTCGAAGTAGGGCAGTGCGCCGTCGATCTCGAAGCGCACGCGGGCGTGCTGCTCGCCGCGTGAGACCACCAGTGGCTCGAGCACGGCGGTGACGCCGAGCGCTGCGAGGGCGACGTTGCGCTCGAGCTTGCCACGATCGTTGCGAGGCAGCACCGCGGTACACACCACACGCCGCGGCAGCGCGACCGCGTCGAAGCGCTCGGCCAGCGCCGCACGGACGGACGCGGGGTCCAGCGTCGTCGTCGCGACCAGCAGCCCGATTGCGTCGCCGCGGCCGTCGTGGGCGGGGAGCCGCAGCGCGTGGGCGTCGGTCACACCCGACAGCGCGAGCGCATGGGCGGTGACCTCGGTGAGTGCGACGCGGATGCCGGCGATCTTGAGGACGTCATCGACGCGGCCGAGGTGCACGAAGCCGTGCGCCGACATCGCGATGCGATCGGCGGTCGCGATCGGCAGCCCGTGGCCGCACCACGGCGATTGCACGTGCATGCGGCCGTCGTCGTCGGCGCGGACGTGCACGCCCGGGAGAGGCACCCAGGGCGGATCATCGCGGTCGTGGACGCGACTGGCGATGCCGCCGGTCTCGCTCGACCCGAGCACCTCGGTGACCGCGATGCCGAGGTGCTCGCGCACCATCGTCGCGCATGCGGTGCCGAGCACAGCGCCCGAGCTGACCACGCGGGTGAGTCCCGCGAAGGCGCCGCGCGCGAGCACGCTGCAGGCCCGCAGCTGCGCCGGCGTGGTCACCAGCACATCGCTGCCGTGGCGGGCGAGGGCCGCGACGATGGCCTCGGGCTGCAGCGGCATGGCCTCGGCCACGCTCGCCCCTGCGAGCGCCGGCGCGATCACGCCGAACAACAGCCCATAGATGTGATGCGGCGGCGGTGTGCACGTGATGCGGGAGGCCGGACCGAGCCCGAGCAGCAGGGCGAGCGCGTGGGCCTCGGCGAGCAGCTCGTCGCCGGCCTTCGGCACTGCGAGCGGTGCGGTGGTGCTGCCCGAGGTGTAGAGCTCGACGGCGGGCGTCTCGATGCGCGCCAGCTCGGCCGCGCGCACGTCGTCTGGCGCGAGCGCGGCGTCGTCGAGCAGTGGCGCGAGCGCGGCATCGTCGAGCACGAGCGCGTGCGGCCCTGCGAGTGCGGCGATCGTCGCGGGCCGCAGGTTCGCGGGCAACCGCAGCCGCAGGTGGCGCGACCACGCCAGCACCGCGCCGATCACGAAGGCGCGGCGCGAGGCGCAGGCCAGCACCACGGTATCGATCGCCGGCGACACCGTGAGAGCGTCGGCATCGCGCAGCAGTCGCGACCATCGCGAGTCCCCGTCGAGGCCGGCAACGCGCGCGTCGGGGTGCACCCAGCTCATGGGCCCACCGTCGCGGCGCCGAGCCGCAGTCGTCGGAGGAGCCACTCGCCGGCCATCAATGCGCCGACCAAGGCATACGCGATGCCGCCGCAGTAGGTCGCCCACCACTCGAACGGGGCCGCGATGGCGAGTGAGGCCGAGACCGCCGCGTTGGCGGCGAAGAAGCCGACCCACACCTTGGTCACGCCGCGGCACCACGCGACCCCGCGCGGTGGCAGGTCGGCGTGCTGCAGCCGTGCGAAGCGCTCGATCATCGGCATGGCACCACCGCGCAGCGTGCTGCCGAAGCTGACCAACAGGCCGAGGTTGACGAACACGGGTACCCACAGCAGCAGGCCCGCGCGACCGCTGGCGGCGCTCGCGGCCGCGGCCACCAGCGTCGGGGCCAGCGGCGTGAAGGCTTCGCGCAGGCCCGCCGCGCTGAGGTTGCGCGCGCGCAGCAGCGCCAGCGTGATCGACAGGCCCAGCAACGCCAGCGCAGTGGTGCGGATCGTCGTGCGGGTCATGCCAACGTACACGACCACCGGGTAGGCGATCATCACGATCACGGTGGCGACGCGTGCGATGCGGGCGAACACGGGGGGTGGGGCCGGCGATCTATACCAGGACCACGACCGCCCACGCGCGCTCGTGGTCGCGGGCCCACGCAGCCATCGAGACCCGCGCGCCCTGCCGCGCCGCGGCCCCGCCGGCGGTGTGGATCGTCGCGTGGTGGCGATCCAGCACGACGTCGAGCTCTTCGAGCGCGATGCCGTCGAGCACGCCGACACCCAGGGCCTTGAGCCAGGCCTCCTTCACCGCGAAGGTGGTCGCGAACGCGTCGCTGGGCCGCGCGGCCGCCCGGCAGCGATGGCGCTCCTGCGGTGTGAAGTAGCGCTCGGCGAAATCGGGGCTGCGTGCGAGCAGCCGCTCGAAGCGCGACAGGCCCACGACGTCGAGTCCGAGCCCGCCCACGCCCGCGAGGCTCACGCGGTGGCCCCCGGGTAGAGCGGCAGCAGCTCGTGACCCGGACGCAGCGCGCCGGTGTCGTCGTAGCGGCGATCGAGCTCGAGCCGGAGGTAGGTCTTGGCGTGGTCGTGCAGCCCGAACGACGTCGACAGGCACAGCTGACGGGCATCGACGCACTCGTAGCCCTCGCGCACGATGTCGTGGCCGTAGGTCACGAAGCCGCGCGGCTCGCCGTGCGCGACCGCCAGCAGCGACTCGGCGTGGGCGGTGGTGGCGGCACGCGCCCAGAGCAGCGCACCGAGCGTGCCGACGTCGATCATCTGCCACGGCTGCACGTCCTGGTAGCCGTCGTAGGTCAGCGCGTCGAAGGCCGGCAGCGAGCGCTCGGTCGCCCGCGGCGCGCCGTGGCAACAGACCACGCCGCACGGCGCGATCGCGAGCAGTGGCAGGCCGGCGAGGAACTCCACGGCGCGCGCGCAATCAGGCCCCAGCGAGTTCTCGAGCACCGCCGCTTCGTCGTCGTGGAACTTGCTGACCACCGGCCCGCCGACGTGCGCGTGCTCGTGGTTGCCGAGCAGGTAGATGACGTCGTGATCGCGCGCGTACTCCATCGCCTCGAGCAGCAGCGTCGCGGACTCGTCGGCATAGTAGCTGCCGAGGTGGTCGGGCCAGCGTTCCTGCGTCAGGTCGGGCGGTGGTCCGTGCACGAGGTCACCGCACAGCACCAGCCAGGCGCGCCGACCCGCGTCGAGCTCGCGGCGATGCAGCTGCAGCAGCGCGCGGAAGTCCGCGAGGTTGCCCTGCAGGTCGGTCGCAACCAACGCCACGCCCTCGGCGGGCAACGCTGCGACCTTGCGTCCCCACCACCCAGGCCCGCCTTCGGCCGCCGCGTTCACCAGCTCGGCTGCGCCTCCACGTCCTCGTCGGGCTCGTGGGACGCACCGCGCTCGCGGCGGAGCCTCTGCATCGCGTTGGCGACGTCCTTCTGCGCCTGCGCCATGCGGGGAGCCAGCTGGAGGTTGGTTTGGTTGAGCTTCTGGATGAACGGCGCGGTGATGGCCTGACGCTCGTCGACGACCGCGTAGAGCTCGTCGAACACCGTCGCGAACTCGGGCTCGATGGCGCTCGACTCCGGCTGCTTCTGGGTGCGGTTGCCGGGCTTCACCGCCTTGGCTGCGGCCTCCGCATCGCCCCGGCCCAGCCACTTGATGGTCTCCGCGATGACCTTCTCGGGGTCGCGTAGGAGCCCGTCGTAGGACTGCACGTGCACGCGATGGCGCCGTGTCACGATGTCGCGCACCAGCGAGAAGTTCTCGTGCCACCACTCGAGCACCGAGGGAATCCGCGGCGGCGGGGGCTGGCCGGTCTGCTCGAGCCGCTTGGCGTCTTCCATGTCGTAGAGGCGAGCGAGCGAGGCCTCGTACTCGCGCCACGGTCGCATGGTCGCGACCACGTGACCGATGAAGGCCCGATCGGTGCGTACCAGCCCGGGGATGAACACCTTGACGATGTGGTTCTCGACCTGCTCGGGGAAGAAGTAGTCGCCCGTGCGGGGGTGGGGATTGGTGGCCCAGTAGATGCCGCGCCGCAGGATCGACTCGTAGAAGCCGTCGGGGTTGGCGTCCTTGATCGTGTTCTCCCACACCCGTGGGAACGCCTCGCCGAACGGCTCGAAGCCCGCGCCGATGAGGATCTGCATCCACATCGAGGTCCCCGAACGCTTGGTGCCTGTCACGATGATCATGCGTCGCGGAGCCTCTCAGAAGGGGCAATCGATCGGGATGAAGGGATTCATCGAAGGGAACGCGCCGGGCTGGTACGTGTAGTACTGATTCGACAGCAGCACCCAGTGCTCGGCGATCGCATCGAGCTGTTCACCGTCGAGATCGGTGATGCCCTGGCCGTTGTTGGAGTAGTGCAGGAAGATCGCGGCGACGTCGGCCCCGCTCTCGATGCGCTTGATGAGCTGCGCGCACACGTTGCTGGTGACCGGCTCGCTCAGCGTCAGCAGCACGCGATCGGTGTACGCACTGTTGGCGACCCCGACGACCTCGACGTTGGGGCCGGGCGGCGTGTAACACCACGTGTAGCAGCTGTCGCCGTAGCAGTACTCCTGGCAGACTTCCTTGCCGTTCCAGCGGCCGAGATCGGAGTACCAGGTGCCGTAGGCGTAGTAGGCGTTGTCGAACGCGGCCGACAATCGGAACTTGCCGGCATCGATCGCACCCAGGGTCGCGATCGGCTCGCTGAAGAAGAGCTCGACGGTCTGCGCGTCGAGCATGCGCGCGTCGATCAGCTGGGGCGGCCCCGGCAGCGGCGTGGTGCCCGTGGGGTCGCCGGTGGGGTCAGTGGGGTTGGTCGACGCCGTGGTGCTGGGATCCGTGGGGCTGCTGGACGGATCGGTGGGCGCGCTGGGGTCGCCGGTAGGGTCGGTTTCGCCCGAGGCGCTCTCGCCGTCGGTGTCGGACTCACCGAGGAGCGAGCGACCGCAGGCGCTCAGCGTCAACGAAGTCGTCGCGAGCAACAGCGGTACGTGGCGATGCAGACTCAACCTAACCATCGGATTTGTAGCGTTTCAGAACGGTTGGAGCGGGTCAAGTCCGCTGCCGGTCGGTGACCTCGCTCGCATCGCGCTTGCGCCTGCGCCGGTCGCCAAGAACGCACCGCAACTGCGTTGCCACCGGTGGCCGCAGGCCGCGCCACGCGCTGCATCGTCCCCGGCGGTCCGTGCTTTCGTGACCGCGGTGTTATGTGCAAGTCTCCGTGCTGGGGCAGCGGAGATCGAACATGAAGCGAACCATCTCGAACCACCGGCTCGGCGTCACCGCGACGGCCTTGCTCTCGGCCCTCACCCTCGGCTGCAACGACGGCACGCCTGCTGGCAACGGCGGCAGCAGCGACGGCAGCGCGTCGAACACGATGGGCATGACCTCCGACGCCACCACCGGCTCGACCGGTGCGGATCCGGGCGGTTCGACATCGGGCTCGGGCAACGCCACCACCGCCTCCACCACCGGCGTCGCGGACTCCGGTGAGAGCACCATGGGCGGGCCCAAGTTCGACCTCGGCGGAGCCGAGGGCGGCGAGGACTTCGACGCTTCGTTGCACGGCTTCGTCTACGGTCCCGACGGCGAGATGCCGGTGTCGGGCGCGCTCGTCTACGTCACGAACACGGAGCCGGCGGGCATCCCTCAGGGCGTCTACTGTGCGGAGTGCGAGGCGCTCGCCGACGACGACGACTGGACCATCAGCAACGCCGACGGCAGCTTCGATCTGCCGGCGCACTCGGGCCCGGGCAAGTTCCTGGTGGTGCAGAAGGGCCAGTTCATGCGGATCACGCCGATCATCGTCGGCCCGCAGTCGGTCGACCTGCAGCCGATCCTCACCACGTTGCCGGACCACAACGACCCCGACAACGGGCTCTACATCCCGCTCATCGCGGTCGCCGACGCTTCGTACGATCGCCTCGAGGACGCGCTCGGCAAGTTCGGCCTCGGCGAGACCATGATCACCGGCTTCGACGAGAAGCTCGTGCCCGACACCGAGCAGTTCGCGCTCTACGACAACGGTCGCCCACCGAGCACCGACGGGTTCGTCTCGCAGGGCACGCTCGCGGAGCTCGTGCTCGACCCGGTGCAGTTGGCGCAGTACCACATCATCTTCGTGCCCTGCAGCAGCGGCACCTACGTCAACACGCTCAACGACCCGACTGCGGTGCAGAACATCCGCGACTGGGTCGCCGCGGGCGGCCGCTGGTACGTCGCCGACTGGTCGAACGAGTGGCTGCAGATGGTGTTCCCCGAGTACCAGAACCTCAATGGCTGGGACGGCTCGAGCGGCAGCGCCGACAACGGCTCCTACGACTCGCTCGCGACCGTGCTCGATGACGATCTGCTCGAGTGGCTGGGCGCGCTGCCCGACGCGTACAAGGACATCAACCCCTTCAACGACGACACCCACCCCGCGGTCGACTCGCTGCCGACGCTGATGACGCTCGACAACTGGTCGGGCATCGACGCGACGCTGCCGGTGCTGGTCGACGATGGCCTCGGTGGGCAGGTCGACGTCGGCCACAAGGTCTGGCTCGAGGGTCCCGGCGGCCTGCCGGCGGCCGTGCACCCGTTGACCGTCACCGGTCAATTCGGCTGCGGCAAGATCCAGTTCACCAGCTACCACGCCGCCGAGTTCACCAACACGTATGTCGGGCTCTCGCCGCAGGAGCTGGTGCTCATCTACACCATCCTCGAGATCGGTGGTTGCCAGCAGGCACTGCCACCGCCGGGATGATCGTGCGCCGCGTGGCGGCGTCGATGTTCGCGCTGGCGCTGGGTTGCCCGGCGTCAGGCACCCGCGACGAGCTGCCGCGCGCGGCAGTGTTCACCACCGACGGTGGCGCGTTCGACCCGCTGACGGCGAGCGTGCCGATCGTGGTGCTGGCGTTCGTCACGCCCGACTGCCCCATCTCCAACCGCTACGCGCCCGAGCTGCAGCGCATCGCCTCGACGCTGCCGCCCGATCGCGTGGGCGCGTGGTTGGTCTATCCCGACGCCGACGTCGCGGCCGACGCGATCGAGCGCCATCGCAGCGAGTTTGCGTTGCCGTGGCCGGCGCTCCGCGATCCCGAACACCGGCTGGTGAGCGCTGCGCAGGCCCGCGTGACGCCGGAGGTGGCGGTGTTCGTGCGCGCCGACGATGGCACGCGTGTGCTCGCGTATCACGGACGCATCGACGATCGCGTGCCCGAGTTCGGCCGCATTCGAGCGCAGGCCAGCGAGCACGACCTCGAAGACGCGCTCGCGGCAATCCTGCGCGGCGACGCGCCGACGCGTGCGAGCGCCGTCGCGGTCGGGTGTCCGATCGACGATCTGCGCTGAGCCGACGGCGGTGCCGTCACGGCGGCTTGATCTCGCGCGTCGGTCGTCGACCCGCAGGATCCGTCAGCCACGCCATCGCGTCGTCCTCGGTGAGGAAGGCCCGGATCGGGACGCGCTTCGACAACGCCGTCATGTTCATCCGGACGCGCGAGAGCTCGCCATCGACGAGCAGCGCGAGCGCTTGGAGGCCGCACACCGCGGCCCACTCCCACATCGCGCTGCGCACCGATTCGTCGTGGCCGACCACGCCGCGGTAGTCGAACATCACCGCCGTGAGTCCGGCGGTGCGTGTCGCCCGTTCGATGTCGGACTGCAGGCGATCGGCCTCCTCGATGTCGGCGATCCGCCGCAGCATCTTCACGCGGACGAACGCGGCGGCGATCTCGATGTTCGCGACGTCCTGCGCGGGCATGCCATCGAACAGTGTACCTCGCGCGCGCGCCTGCGCCGCGATCCCCACCCCGTGGCACGCTCCGCACGTCGAGCGCCCGGAAACCGCAACGGCGGCGCGGACGCGCCGCGACCGCGAAGCCCCCGGTGCGTGCAGGTGCCGACTCCTGCGACGCTGCCGTGGCCTGGGTCCGATTGCGGACCGGGTCGACGGGGCAAGGCACATGCGGGGACGAATCGGCGGCGTGAACGTGGTTCTGGGGTTCTTGATCGGGCTCACCGGCTCGGTCGCGATGGCCTCCTGTGTGGTGGAGGAGTCGCGATCGATCTGCGTGAAGACGCAGCGATCCTGCGATCTCCACGGCGACGACATGTGCGAGACGGCGGACGAGTGCGTACCGGCCGAGGCATTCGATGTCGACGCCGTCACCGACTGCGAGGACGGGCAGTGCGTTTGGGACTGCACCGATGGCGGCAGCTGCCCCTCGGGCTGGAGCTGCATGCCGGTGCGCAAGGGCGTCGAAGAGCTGCTCGGCGTCGGCTGCTGATCGCAGCGGCTCAAGTCCGGCCGCGGCGCGCCGATGGTGTCCACATGCACGCGTGCCCACGTTGCGGTCGTCACCTGCTCGCGCTCGCCCGCAAGGGCGCCGGCAAGAGCTACGACGCGGCTCAGTTCTCGCCGTGGGTGGCGATCCACATGGGTGACGATCGCAACGGATCGGGCTGTCGCCTGCGGCATGACGAGGCGCTGCAGCTGGGCACCGCCCCGGCGCCGGCGCCAGCGCAGGCGCCGGCGCGCGCCGCCTGAGCGCAGCGCGTCAGGCCGGCGACGGCGAGCCCTGCTCGCGCAGGAATCGATCGAAGCGATGCTCGAGCGTGCTGAGCACGTCGAGGATCTCGTTGCTGCTCGGCCCCGCGTTGAACCGCTCGGCGACCCACGCTGCGGCGGGTTTGCGCGCCTCGAAGATCTTGAGCGGTGCCGGCTGCCGGGCCATCAGCGCGATGGTCGTCATCACGCTACGCTTCGCCGCCGCGGCGAAGCCATCGCCCAGGATCGCCGAGGCCACGCCGCGCAGGCCTCCGCGATGATCCTTGAACATGCCCGCCAATCGCTCGCGCACCTCGGGCTTGGGCACCAGCGCGACGCCGGGGCGTGACACCCCGAGGATCACCACACCGTCGGGGAACTCGCTCAGCATCTCGTGGAACGAGCGAGCGATGCCGTCGGCGGCGACGGCAGTGCAGTCGCCGTCCCAGACGTTGAAGAACACGCCGCGCCAGCTCGCCGTGCAGTGCTCGCGGTCCATCGCTCGAATCGCGGGTTCATCGCTGCCGGTCGCCACCATCGCCCTCCTCACCACGCCGATCCGCGGCGCTACCATCATAGCCGCAGACCGCGAGCTGCCGCCCCAGCCCGGATGATCGTTGGCTCGCCCCCACGGCGTTCGTGTGCGCTCGGCCGCCGATGTGGGATGATGGGCGGAGCTGCCGGAGCGCCGGCAGGGCGACGCGAGCAAACGTGGATCGAGGGCATCCCAGCGGTTCTGCACGACCGGGCGCGCCCGGCGTCGACGCCACGTGTGGCCGATCGGCCAAGGGCTCCGATCCCCGGGTTCGCAAGCAGATGCCCGCCGACAGCATCGTCGGCGCCCGCTATCGCCTGCTCGAGAGCCTCGGGCGCGGCGGCATGGGCGAGGTGTTCCGCGCCATCGACGAGACCTGCGATCGCGAGATCGCACTCAAGCGCTTCCGCCTCGAGCTCGATCAGAGCGAGGACCTGCTGCGATTCCGTCGCGAGTTCCACACGCTCGCACGGCTTCGTCACCCGCGGATCGTCGAGGCCTACGACTTCGGCTTCGATGGCGGTCGGCCCTACTACACGATGGAGCTGCTCGACGGCGAGGACTTCGGCGACCTCGCGCCGCTGGAGTGGTCGCGCGCCTGCGGACTGCTGCGCGACATCGCGTCGGCGCTGGCGTTCCTGCACGCGCGCTCGCTGTTGCACCGCGACATCGCGCCCCGCAATGCGCGCTGCACCACCGACGGCCGCGCGAAGCTGCTCGACTTCGGCATGCTCGCGACCGCCGGCACGACCTCGGAGATCGTCGGCACCGTGCACTCGATCGCACCCGAGATGATGCTCGGGTTCCCGATGGATGGGCGGGCCGATCTGTTCGGACTCGGTGCGCTCGCGTTCTGGTTGTTGACGGGTCGACACCCACGGCGAGCACGCAGCCTCAACGATCTGATCCGCGAGGGCCGCACGCGTGCGCCGGCGCCCTCGAGCATCGTCGCCGACATCCCGCGCGAGCTCGATGACCTGGTGCTGTCGTTGCTCAGCCACGAGCCGCTCGGTCGTCCCGCCACCGCGGCCCACGTGATCGACCGTCTGACCGCGATCGGTGGGCTCGCGCCCAGTGAGGGGGCCGAGGTCGCCCGTGGCTACATCCGCAGCGCGGATCTGGTAGGGCGTCGACACGAGCTCGAGGTGGTGCGCAAGCGGCTGCTGCGGGCAATCGCGGGCAGCGGTGGCACCGTCGTCGTCGAGGGCCGCTCGGGCATGGGCAAGACGCGCCTGCTCCACGAGATCGAGCTCGAGGCCAAGCTCGCGGGCGCCCGCGTGCTGCGGGCGCAGGCCCGCGGCGGTGGGCCGTATGCGCTGCTGCGGGCACTCGGGCTCGATGGTCGCGGCGTTGGGTCGGGCGCGGGACCGCTGCCGGAGCACTCCGTGATCGGCCGGCTGCTGGGCGACGCGCCGGTGGCCGACACCACTGCGACGTTCGTGGGCACGGTGAGCAGGGGCGGTGGCGAAGGGGCGGGCGATCTCCGCGAAGAGCGTCTCGCACTGCAGTCGGCGCTGGCCGAGCGTGTCGAACGACTGGCCGAGCATGCGCCGCTGGTGGTCGTGATCGACGACCTGCAGCGCGCCGACGAGGGCTCGGCGTCCGCGCTGGCGTCGTTGGCGTTCGGTGCCCACGACCAGCGGGTGCTGATGGTCTGCGCGTTGCGGACCGACGAGGGCATCCACGCGCGACGCGCGGTGCAGAAGATCCGCGAGCACGCGATCGTGCTGCATCCCGGCGGTCTCGGCTCGGCCGACATCGAGCAGATGCTGCGCACGATGTTCGGCGAGGTCGCCAACATCGGCCGTCTCGCGCGGTGGCTGCGACGTCAGGCCGGTGGCAGTCCGCTGCACTGCCACGAGATCGTGCGGCATCTGGTCGAGCGCGAGGTCGTCACCAACCACGACGGCGCGTGGGTCATCCCCGAGGGCTTCGCGGACGAGGGGCTGCCGCGGGGGCTCGCCGAGTCGATGGATGTCCGCGTGCGCACGCGCAGCGCCGATGCGCGCTCGCTCGGTCGCACGATCGCCGTGCACGGCGGACGCGTGTCGCTGCGGAGCGCGGTCGCGCTCGCCGAAGGCCTCGACGAGGATCGAGTGTTCGCGGCGCTGGCCGAGCTCGAGCGCGAGGACATCCTGGTCGGCGCCGGCGAGCGCTGGGCAATGCGCCACGAGGGCGTGCGCGAGGCGTTCCTGCGGGACATCGATCCGATCGAGCGCGCCCGGCTGGAGCTGCACGTCGGACGCACGCGGCTGGCCGAGGGACCGGTGTCGGCGGAGCGCGAGGCCGCGATCGGCTGGCACCTGCTGCGCGGCGGCGAGCGGCGGCTGGGGGCCCGACTGCTGGCCCGGGCGGGTCGCCGACTCTACGAGGCCACCTCGTATGCCGATGCGATCGCACCGCTGACCGCTGCGCTCGAGGTCTACCTCGAGTCGGGCGCGAGCGCGGGCACGCGCGTGCGGTTGCTCGACATGCTGCACACCGCCGGCTTCTACAGCGACCGCGACACCGCGGTGAAGCATGGCGATCGCACCATCGCACTGCTCGAGCGCCACGCCGGCCTGCCAATCGCGCGGCGCCTCGGCTTCCTCGGGTTGCGCGTCGCGCTCGCCATCGGCGTGGGCACGGCGTGGCTGATGCGCGGGTTCCTGCCGCCGGGGCGCCGCGGCCCGGCGCCGGTGGCCGCAATGCGCATGTGGCTGCGCGCGGTGGTCTACGCCGCCGGCGTGGCGGGCTTCAGCTTCGACACCGAGCAGCTGCGTCGTTGCCACCGCATGTTGGCGCCGGTCTCGCGCTTGCGTCGGCCCGACATCTCGAACGCGGTGCGCTTCGTCGAGAACCTGCTGGCGTTCAACCTGGGTCGCTTGCAGACGGTGCGCTCGATCGGCGTCGGCGAGATGGCGGCGTTCCTGCACGACCCGGGCGAGTACTCCTTGGCCGAGAAGCGGTTGGTGCTGGGCGGTGCGACCTTCCAGCGCGGGCTCGCGGCGGTGCGCACCGGTGGGCCCGAGGCGTTGACGGAGATCGCCGCGCTCGAGCGCCTCGAGACCCGCATCTGGCACATCGGTGCGCTGCAGCTGCGCGCCCATCATCACCTGTGGCGCGGCGAAGAGGAGGAGGCCCGGCGGGTGTGGTCCGAGGCCGAGCTCGAGTTCGTACGCCTCGGTTCGTTGTGGCAGCTCGAGGCCGTGCACCATGCGTCGGCCTGCGTGACGGCGGCGTTCTGCGGCGACGCGCTGGGCCTCAAGCGGCACATCGAGGTGCTCGCGCGACAGGTCGCGGCCGGCCTCGACTACCGCGCCCACCTCGACGTCGCGCGGGGCGAGCACGCACGCCTGCGCGGCGATCTCGACGGTGCGCTGCGTGCGATCGAGGCCGGGCTCGCCGGCTTGCCGGCGGGCGAGGGCCTGATCCGTCCGTGGGCCGAGACCGCGCGGATCGAGGTCTTGCTCGCCCGGGGCGACATCGAGCAGGCCCGCGCGGCGGCGCGGGCCTGCATCGAGGACGTCGACGACGATCACCAGCAGATCAGCTTCCGCGTGCGCGCGATCCGATCGCTGGCGCTGGCCGAGTGCGCCGCAGGTGAGCCCGATATCGCCGCGGCGCGGCTCGATCGCGCGATCGAAGACGTCGAAGCCTCGGCGAACCCGCTGCTGCTCGGTGCGCTGTGGGAGGCGCGGGCCCAGGTCGCGCTGGCGGTCGGCAACGCATCCCAGGCCGCGCACGCCGCGGGTCAGGCGGAGTTCTGGTATCGACCGACGCGCAACCCCGTGCTCATCGCGCGCTGGGAGCGGCTCGAACGCACGCTGCACCCGCCGCCGGATCCACGGCTGGAGGTCAGTGCCAACGACATCGTCACGGAGATGCTCGGAGCCGAGACCGCACGGCACGACACGCTCTCGGAGGTGCAGTCGATCCTCAGCGACTGCCGCACCGCCAACGCGCGGGCCGAGCGAGCGCTGGAGATGGTGGTCGAGGCCTCGGGTGCGCGCGCAGGTCTGCTGTACCTCGCGCGGCACGGGCACCCTTCGCTGGCTGCGCCTGGACACGGCGGTGAGCCAGCCGGCGAGCTGTCGCGCGCCGCGGTTGCGAGGCTGTCGCGCGCGAGGCAGTCGCCCGACACCGCCGCACTGGGGCTCGAGCGCCTCGACGCGGCGTCGTCGAGCTGGTCGAGCTTCCTGCTCGCTTGCACCGGCGACGGGCGCACGCGGCTGGTCGGCGTGGTCCTGCTGCAGGCAGGTGAGCGCGACCTCGAGCCGCCGCCCGAGTCGTTGTGCGAGGCGATCGCACAGCGACTGCTCGCGGATCTCGAGGGCGAAGCCAGCGGCGTGAGCCTGTAGTCGCGCGTGAACCCCTGCGGGCTTGGGTTATCCTCGCGGTCGTGCTCGGCCCCTTCGAGAAGGCTCTGCTCGCGTCGTTGCTGCTGCTGCTGATGGCCGGCATGGGTGCCGGCCTCACGCTCGAGAGCTTCCGCGCCGTCGCACGCCGACCACTCGCACCGCTGGTGGGGCTCGCCTCGCAGTTCGGCTGGATGCCGCTGTTGGCATGGGCGCTCGGACGCGCGCTCGCGCTGCCGCCGGAGCACGCGTTGTCGCTGCTGGTGGTCGGCTGCGTGCCTGGTGGCACCACCTCGAACCTCTACACGCTCTACGCCCGTGCCGACGTCGCGCTGTCGGTGTCGATGACGGCGATCTCGACGGTCGCCGCCGTGGTGCTGATGCCCGCAGTGCTCGGGCTGTGGGGGCGATCGGTGAGCTCGACGAGCTTCGCGATCCCCTACGGCGGGATCATCAGCACGCTCGCGCTGATGCTGGTGCCGCTGGTGCTCGGCATGTGGCTGCGCGCCCGCGCACCGCGGCGTGCCGCGGTGCTCGAGCGGCTCGGAAGCTGGGCGGGCATCGGCGTGCTCGCGGTGCTGGTCGTCACCGGCGTCACGAGTAACCTCGACACACTCGGGCAGACCCAGGGCGTCATGTTCGTCGCCGCCGGCGGACTCGGGCTCGCGGGCTTCGGGCTGGGTTATCTGAGCGCCGCGGCGTGCGGCTTCGGTGTGCCGCAGCGTCGCGCGATCGCATTCGAGACCGGCATCCAGAACAGCCCACTTGCGATCGGCATCATCGTCGCGACGTTCCCGGCCGATGCGCAGTCGCAGATGCTGTGGCTGCCGCTGCTGTATGCGCTGTTGGTGTTGCTATCGGCGGGCGTGTTGACCGTGCTGTGGCGCCGCGTGGGTGCACCCGCGTCACACGGGTGATTCCCCGTGCGCCGAGCGGAGCGCAGCGGTCGAAAAAGAATCGCCGATGCTTCGATCCGCCGGTCGGCGGCGCTCGTACACGGCGACACACCCATTGAGCGCGTCCGTGGACCGTCGTGTCCGCCGCGGACGGGCGCACCCTGCGAGAAAGGAACTCGACATGAACGCTTCGATCCTCAAGACCGGCTTCTTCGCGCTGTTGATCGCGCTCCCTGCCTGCGGCGGCGACGACGGTGAGACCGACGGCAACGCCGACGGTTCGACCGGCGATGCGACCGCGAGCACGACCGCGAGCACGACCGCGAGCACGACCGCGAGCACCACCGCGAGCACCACCGCCAGCACCACCGCCAGCACCACCGATGACTCGACCACGGACGATCCCTCGAGCAGCGGTGGCGCCGACAGCAGCACCGGCGAGCCCGCGTGCATGACCGACGTGTGCATGACCTACGGCGCTGCGGTGCCGACCGTCGCCGGCCTCATCGTCGACCAGGCCGCCGCCGACCCGGAGTTCGCCGACTTCTTCGCGCCACTCGTGGGCGAGGGCACCGAGGCGGTCGATGCGTTCAAGGCCAGCCTCGCGAACTTCATCTCCGATGCGTACGGCTGCACGACGGGCGCATACACCGGACCGAGCATGGAGGCCGCGCATGCCGGCATGGGCATCACGCAGCAGCAGTATGACGACTTCATCGCGCTCATCGTGGGCGTGCTGATGGACGCGGGCGTCCCTGAGGACGACATCAACTACTGCTTTGCGCCGCCGCTGGTCGACCCGGCCTTCGAAGCCACGATCATCGGCCAGTAGTCCGCATCGACCACAGGAGCATCGTCATGCAGTCGAAGATCCGTCGTCGTGTCGTTCGTGGGTGCGTCGCCGTGACCGGCCTTGGTGTCGCCTTCGTGGCGCTGGTGGGCTTTGCCCACACCGAGGCCGGTCGGCCGCTGCTGCGTTACCTGCCCGGCATGGGCGGATCCTGCCCGCACGCCGAGCTCGCGCAGATGAGCGCGGTGGATCGCGATCGCGCGCGGGCTCGCACGTTGGCGCCCTTCGCAGGGGCGGACTCGACCGACTCGCGCGACGCGCTGGGCTTCGTGCTCGGCACCAGCGATCGCGCGACGGTCGTGGCCTGGGCCCGCGACCACGGCGTCACGTGCGAGGCCTCGGGCAGCACGCTGCGCTGCGACGGCGTGCCCGCGGTCGCGCTGGACGCCCACGGTGGCGAGAGCGCGGTCGCCTTCGGTTTCGACGCCGCCGATCGTCTCGTCGCAGTCGATCGCTCGGCGCGGTTGCCCGACGCCGACGCGGCCTCCCGCTGGGTCACGGATCGCACCGAGCAGCTGTCGTCGCGGCTCGGCGCGCCGTCGTCGACGCGGGGCTCCGCCGGCGCGAGCCATATCGGGCGCGCGGCCCTCTCACAGGTCTCGGCCGAGTTCCGCCGCGTCGAGCTGCGCGCGCAGGTCTCGGTCACGAACCTCGGGCGCGGCCGCTTCGCTGCACGCGAGAGCTACCAGGCGCTCGGCACTTAGTGTCCTGCGGTCGTGTTGCCGCGGTCACGCGTCGACGCAGAACGAGAACACGATCGCGTCCTCGTCGACGTCGTCGCGCACGGTCAGCGTGACCTGCCACAGGCCTGGCATGAACAGGTTCACCGGCTCGAGGCGGTAGCGACCCGGCGTGCCTTCGGGGGTGACCTCGCAGCGGATCGCGGTGCCGTGCGCGTGGTCGGGCATGTACGGATCGACGAGGATCTCGAGGCCGTCGAGCGGCAGGCCAGCCTCGTCCTCGATGTCGACCACCCACACGTTGTCGCCCCTGCGGGGCGGGGCCGGCATCGCATCGACGAAGCGCACGCGCGCCCACGTGCCATCGCCCTCGAGGCCGAGCTCGTACTGTTGCGCGCGGGTCTCGGCCGCACAGCCGCCGGCGGGGAGCGGGGGCTCGTTCGCGTCCTCGTGGGGCGGCTGGCAGCTGCCTCGCGCCGCGTGACGATCGCACAAGAGGCCGTCGTTGCAGTCGCTGCCCAGCTCGCACGGGGCGCCGAGCTCGCCCGAGGCCCCGCAAGCCGCGGCGTCAAGGACCAACAAGAACGCCGCGGCCGTGCGGGCTCGTGCGGTGCGGAGCACGGAACCCTGATAGCGCAGGGCCGGGGATTCGACAGTGCGGCGGATTCTCGCACCCCTCGTGCGAGGCGGCCGGCCGCGGCGTCAGACCTCGCAATTCCTCGCGCACGGACGTCACCACGGTCCAGACCGCGGCATACTGCGCTCGAGATGACGCGCCGCACTCGTTGGATCCCCTTGGTCGCCCTGCTTGCCTCGGCCGCGCTCGCGAGCGCGTGCGACGATCACGATGAGGGTGCCGAGGAGCACGGCGCCGGCCACGACCACGACACCGGCGAGGGCGAGTTCGGGCCGCCCACCGAGTCGGTGTGTCCGGAGGGCTCCACGCTGACGTGGGAGAACTTCGGCAACACCTTCATGCAGACCTACTGCACGCGCTGCCACGCATCGACCCTCACCGGTGCCGATCGGCAGGGCGCGCCGCTGTACCACGACTTCGACTCGCTGCAGGGCGTGCTCGCGGTCGCCGATCACGTCGACCGCAAGGCCGCTGCGGGCCCAGCCGCGACCAACGAGCTGATGCCGATCTCGGCGCCCACGCCCACGCTCGAAGAGCGCCAGAAGCTCGGCGAGTGGCTGGCCTGCGAACTCGCGAAGATGTGATCGCTGTGCGGGCGCGACGTCGGCGACCCGCGGCGTGATCGTCACCGGCGGCGTGGTCGGGTCCGTCGTCGCAGCCACAGCATCCACAGCGTCGGCGCAGCGCCGCACGTG
>WBZX01000490.1_pt1 | contig 35845 bp, 34 predicted proteins | sample 5204211 | NCBI WGS metagenome assembly WBZX01 (sample SAMN12344362, study PRJNA552823) | activated sludge metagenome | biome: Activated sludge suspended growth; feature: Nitrification reactor; material: Wastewater; isolation source: activated sludge from nitrification reactor of wastewater...
CGCCCTGGTGGTGGTGACCGAGCCCTGGACGGTGGACAACGGCTTCATCACGCCCACCTTCAAGGTCAAGCGCAACCGGATCGAGGAGGTCTACGGGCCGGACTACGAGAAGTGGGTCGGCTCTCGCAAGAAGGTGATCTGGAGGGGGTGATACGGCCCCCCCCGGTGCGCCGGGGTCTGCTCATGACTTTCGGGCCTGGAGGTAGTCCGCCATGACACGGGTACGGGTCGAGAGCTTCACGGTTTCGTTGGATGGCTTCGGTGCGGGGGTGGACCAGAGCCTGGAGCAGCCTCTCGGGGTGGGCGGCGGCGAGCTTCACCAGTGGCTGTGGCCGACGCGCACGTTCCAGCGTCACCTGTTCGGCAAGGACGAAGGCACCACGGGCGTCGACGACGACTTCGCGGCGCGCGGCTTTGCCGGCGTGGGAGCGTGGATCCTCGGCCGCAACATGTTCGGCCCGGTGCGTGGCGATTGGGCCGGCTCGGACTGGAAGGGCTGGTGGGGCGACACGCCGCCGTACCACGTGCCGGTGTTCGTGCTGACGCACCATGCGCGCGAAGCCATCGAGATGCAGGGCGGCACCACGTTCCACTTCGTCACCGGGGGCCATCGCGAGGCGCTGGACCGTGCCCGCGAGGCCGCAGCCGGCAAGGACGTGCGCATCGGCGGCGGGCCTGCCACGGTGCGGCAGTACCTTCGCGACGGCTTGATCGACGAGCTGCACCTGGCCCTGGCGCCGGTGCTGCTCGGCCACGGCGAGCCGCTGTTCGCGGGGATCGACCTGCGCGCGCTGGGCTACGCCTGCGTGGAATCGGTGGCGTCGGACAAGGCGACGCACGTGGTGCTCAGGCGCACGCCGGTCAGTCCAGCGTGATCTCGCTGCGCACCGCGCCTGCGCGGTCGGCGCGTGCGCTCATCGCGATGCGCGTGCCGCGAGGCGCGCGCACCACCCATTCGGCGAAGGCGCGGTCCGCGGTCACCTCGCGCGCGGGCAGGAACGCGAGCTGCGTCGACTGCGGCGCATGGCCTTCGAGCTGCGGGCCCTCGAAGCGGTGCTTGCCGTTGACCAGGCTCACTTCGGGGTGCTCCGGCAGGTGGATCTCGAACATCACGCCGCGCACGGTCTTGCGCTTGAGCGCGAGCTGGGTCACGTAGGCCGGCAGCCAGCCGCTGTTGCCCACGGCCAGGCGCACGCGCCAGGTGTCGGTCCCGAGTGCGCGCACCTCGGTGCGCAGCAGCTCCAGCTTCGGCAGCGACAGCGCGATCTGCGTCATCCACGCCGGGAACCGCGCCGCCTCGCGCTCGCGCAGGTGCGGCGGCGGGTTGCGCCAGAAGTTCATCTTGTCCCAGCCGCCGATCTCCACCGCGCCGAGCTGCGGGTGCATGAAGGGGCGCCAGTCCACGTGGGCCTGGCCGCCGCAATGGCCGTCGCTCCAGGCCAGCAGCTTCAGGTCGTCTTCCACCGGGTGATCCCGGAACCAGTCGATCCACTTGTAGCCGGTGATGCCGGCCTCCTTGTTGGGCGACCACAGCTCCACCACCCAGAACAGCGCGCCCAGGTGTTCGTACACCCAGTCCTGCGTGCCGGTGATCACGTCCTTGGGGTGGTACTTGAAGTCGTGCCAGATGCTGATGGCCGGATAGCCGGTGAGCTTCTCGCCCAGCGCGGAAAAGCGCCGGATCGACCACAGGTCCTCCGGGATCATGTCGTCATCGCTGCTGGTGCCCATCGGCCGCAGGATCACGCCGCTGTGCGTGTGGTAGCTGATGGCCGCCCCGATGTTGGGATGCGTGACGATGAAGTCCACCATCGCGCGCACCTCGGGCTCGCTGGTCGGGTACGGCCCCGCGCCCACCTGATCGTGCTCGCCGCGCCAGTTGGCGGGGAAGTTGCGGTTCAGGTCCAGGCCCTCGATGTCGCGGTTCACGTTCACCGTGAGCCCGTCCCAGTGCTGCAGCGTGCCCTCGGGCATGAGCCGGTAGTACTCGCCGCCGAACTCGCCCGGCTCGCGCGCCACCATCAGGCGCGGCTCGGTGGGGTGCTTCTTGTAGGGCCCGTGGGGGTCGGGCACGCGCATGGTGAGCACGCGGCCGTCGCCGTCCACGTCCTCGATGGTCAGGCCGTCCACCGGCGCCTCCTCGAAGGGCCACGGCCGGGTCGAGCTGCGGATGTGTCGCGGCCGGTCGGCCAGCGCCAGCTCGGCGCCGTCGGGGTTCAGGCGCGGGCACAGGTACACGGTGCGCGTGTCGAGCAGCTCGGTCACCTCGCGGTCCTGGCCGTAGCGCGACACCAGGTGGTGAAGGTAGTACAGCACCGTGGTGCTGGCGGTCAGCTCGGCGGCGTGGATGTTGCCGTCGGCCCAGAACGCGGGCTTGTCGGCGGCGTCGCCGGTGGCCACGCTGGTGACGGTGGCCACCCAGATCTCGCGGCCCTCGTGGCTGCGCCCGATCGATTGCACCTGCACCAGGTCCGGCGCCGCGGACGCGTAGTCGAACAGCAGGCGCGTCAGCTCCTCGTAGCGGTAGAAGATGTCGAAGCGGGGGATCGGCAGGCCGGTCATGGTGTGCAGCGCGGGGGCGCGAGGTTGGCGCGAGCCCGATTGTTGCCCGGCCGCGCCGGCGCGGCCACGGCGGCCATCCCGCGCGATCGCGGGGCTGCGCGGCTCACTGCCCCTTGAACTGGCCCTGGAAATGGCGCGACACGGGCAGCTTGTCGTCGCGGCCGCGCAGGGTGAGGTGCATCACCCCTTCGTCCACCCGCACGGCCGACGCGATCCAGCGCTGGTTGACGATGACCGAGCGGTGCACCTGCCAGAAGTCGCGCTCGTCGAGCTGAGCCAGCAGCTCCTTCAGCGGCGTGCGGATCAGCGCCTCGCCGCCCTCGTGCACCACGCGGGTGTAGCGGCTGTCGGCCTCGAAGTAGATGACTTCGGCGGTGCGGATCAGGCGCACCTCCTTGCCGACGCCGGCCTGGATCACGTCCAGCACCGGGCGCCTGGCGGCCTGTCCGGCCAGTTGCGCCAGCAGGGCCTGCAGGCCCTCGGGCGCCAGCGGCGCGGGCTGCGCCAGCCGGGACTGCAGCCGCGCCACGGCCTGGCCCAGGCGTTCCGGGTCGACCGGCTTCATCACGTAGTCCACCGCGCCGGCGTCGAACGCGGCCAGGGCATGGTCGCCGAAGGCGGTGACGAACACCACGGCCGCGCGGCCGGCAATGCGCTGTGCCACTTCGATGCCCGTCAGGCCGGGCATGCGGATGTCCAGCAGCGCCACCTGCGGTTCGTGCTCCAGGAACGCGTCCCAGGCGTCGACGCCGTTGGCGCACTCGGCCACGACGCGCGCCTGAGGCCACACCTGGCGCAGCGCGGCCAGCAGTTGCGCGCGCGGCGCTTCCTCGTCGTCGGCGATCAGGACGGTGGGGTTCATGGCTTCTCGGTGTCGAAGGGGCAGTCGATGCGGGCGGCGCAGCCGCCCTCGGGTGGGGACTCGAGCGCCAGCGTGGCCGTGGCGCCGAAGGCCTGCAACAGGCGCGCCCGCGCGTTCGCCAGGCCCACGCCCGGCGCGCCGGATGCGCTGTCCAGGCCCGGGCCGGTGTCGCGCACGTCGATGGCCAGGCGCCCTGCGTCGGTGCGCGCGGCCACCCTCACCTCGCCGCCGCGAAGGGACGGCTGCACGCCGTGCTCGATGGCGTTTTCCACCAGCGTGAGCAGCAGACCCGGCGGCAGGCGGGCAGCGCCGGCGCGGGGCTCGATGTCCACCTGCCAGCGCAGCCGCTCGCCCAGCCGCAGCTGCATCACGGCCAGGTACTGGCGCACCGCCTGCGCCTCGTCGGCCAGCGCGATGGTGCGGCGGTCGAACAGCGGCAGCGTGGCGCGCAGGAAGCCGAGCAGCGCGTCGAGCATGGGCGCGGCGCGGTCGTCGCGGGCATGGACCCAGTGCTGCAGCGACGCGAGCGAATTGAACAGGAAGTGCGGCTGGATCTGGGCCTGGGCGAGCTGGCGCGCCATGTCGGCGCTGCGCTCGCGCTCGTCGAGCTCGGCCAGCCGCATCTCCACGTACTTGTGGCGATAGACGATGGCGAACCACAGCATCAGCGACGCGATCAGGGCCACCAGCGCCACCGTGAGCACCTGGGCCTGGCTCAGGGCGCCGATCCGGCGCATCGCCAAGCCGGTGCCGAGGCCCAGCGCCAAGGGCAGCACGTAGTAGGCGGCATGGGCGAGGCGGTGGCTCGGGTCGCGCCAGGCCAGTGCCAGCATCGCCACCAGCAGCACGCTCGCGGCGGCCAGCGCCACGCTCAGCAGCGGCGGGATGTCGCCGCCGAAAGCCCACACATAGGCCACGACCCCCAGGGCGATGTTCAGCAGCACCGCCACCTGGACCGAGCGGCTGGGCGGCTCGGGGATCGCGCGCTGCAGCTCCGCGGCGCTGAAGCGCCGCTTCGGCAGCATCATCCAGACGGCGCGCCAGTCAATGGCCATCGCGACGGCCTTCCTCGCGGGGCATCGTGACGCGGGCACGGGTGCCGTGCGCATCGCCGGACAGGTCCAGGCGCGCGCCGGCACCGAACCGGTTGTGCAGGCGCTCGCGGCAGTTGGCCAGCCCCACGCCCTCGCTCCAGGCCGCGGGCAGCGGAGCGCCGGTGTTGGCGACCTCGACGACCGCGGCGTCGCCCTCCAGCCACGCCCGAACGTCCACCTGGCCGCCTTGCAGCGACGGCGTCACGCCGTGCTCCACGGCGTTCTCCACCAGGGTCAGCAAGAGTCCGGGAGGCACCGGCTGCAGCGCCACGGCCGCCGCCACGTCCACCGACGACGCCAGGCGAGCGCCCAGGCGCGCCTGCTGGATCGCCAGGTAGTGGCCCACCACGGCCGTCTCCTCGCCCACGGTGGTGGCGTCGCGCCCGAGCAGCTCGGTGGAGCCCCGCAGGAACGCCGTCAGCGACCGCAGCAGGGCTGGCGCGCGGGCGTCGCCCGTGTCGACCCAGTGCTGCAAGGCCGACAGCGTGTTGAAGATGAAGTGCGGCTGGATCTGGCCCTGCAGCAGGCGCAACCGCGCTTCGGCGGCCTGGCGCGCCGAGGCGTCGCGCTCCCCGGTGAGCCGGGCCCGCTCCAGCTCGACCTGCAGCACCTGCTGCCGGATGTGTGCCGTGCCCCAGAGCAGCGCGGCGAACGCCGCGCCGACGGCCAGCGCCGCGGGCGCCAGCACCAGCCCCTTGCTCAGCAAAGACTCCCACAGCAGCGCCGGGTCCAGTCGCCCGTGACGCCCGACATGCCCGACCACGAAGCCGGCCAGACCGCCGGCCAGCGCACACAGCGCGACGATGACGATGGCGCGTCCGATGCTGTGGCGGCGCGTGAAGGCGGCAGGCGCCATCCACACCGCCAGGCCCATGATCGGCACGAAGATCCAGAACAGTGCGCTGGCCAGCAGGGCCAGCCAGAGCGGCAAGCCGGCGCCGACGAGGCCGGCCGCCGACCCCGCCGCGGCCAGCAGCGTGCCCAGCCACACCCCCAGGCCGCGCCGGCTGTACAGGAACCGGTCGACCAGCTCGGCCTGCTCCCGCACCTGCGGTTCCATGCGCGCGTAATGGGGCGTGGCCCAGGCGTGGTACCAGCGCTGGAAACGGTTGCCTTCGGCGAGCGATCGGGGCTGCATCGCGGCGCAGTGTAGGCAGTGCGGCAGGGGGTGGGTGCTGCGGCCGGGCGGCTGGCCGGAAGCGGCGGGCGAACCGCAGGAATCGTGGGGTGGATGGGCGCGCTCAGGCCACGGCGCGCCCGCCCTCGAACACGCGCAGCTGCCCTGGGGCGAAGGCGTTCCAGGCCTCGTCGGAGGTCATCGGCTCGGTGGCCACCACCGCCACGCGGTCGTTCGGCGTGGTCAGGGCGCCGAAGTCCACCGTGACGTCGTCGTCGGCCAGCGTGGCTCGGCCGAACGGGTGGGCGCGCTCGACCCAGTGCAGCCGGCTGCTGCCGTGGGCCCACAGCGCCTGCCCGTTGGACAGCAGCAGGTTGAAGTTGCCGTGCGCGGCCGGCTGCGGCAGCAGCTCGCGCAGCGTCAGCGTCAGCTCGGCCACGCTCGGCACGGCGGCGTGGGCCTTGGCCAGCTCCTGCATCAGCCAGCAGAACGCGCGCTCGCTGTCGGTGTCGCCCACCGGCCGGAAGGCGCCGTGCAGCCGCGGTGCAAAGCCTCTCAGGTCGCCGTTGTGGGCGAACACCCAGTACCGGCCCCACAACTCGCGCACGAAGGGGTGCGTGTTCTCCAGCGCCACGCCGCCCTGCGTGGCCTTGCGGATGTGGGCTATGACGTTGCCGCTTCGGATCGGGTAGCGCTGCACCAGTTCGGCCACGGGCGACTCGCGCGCGCTTTTCGCGTCGACGAAGGTGCGCAGGCCGCGGTCCTCGAAGAACGCGATGCCGAAGCCGTCCTTGTGCTCGGTGGCGCGCTGCGCCAGGCCGGCGAAGCTGAAGCACACGTCGGTGGGCGTGTTGGCGTTCATGCCCAGGAGCTGGCACATGGCGATGGCGGCAGTGCGGCGCGCCCGGCCGCGCTCAGGGAATCGGGACGAACAGCCGCAGGAAGCCGCGCACGCTGAACAGGTTGCCCGGGTTGCCCTGCTCCTCCAGCACCGCGCTCATGCGGCGCAGGATGCGCGGGCTCTTGCTGGCGCGCGAGATGACCAGGTCCGCCAGCCAGGGGAAGTCGTTGACGCGGTGGGCCTTCTCGTAGAGGTCGAAGCGCGGCTTGAGCTGCATCAGCTGCCCTTCGTAGGAGGCGCGCGCCTGACCGTCGGTGAGGAAGGTGTCGCGCGCCTCGGCGATGGTCTCGGCGGCCAGGATGCCGGTTTCCATCGCCTTGCCGATGCCCTCGCCGGTGAAGGCGTAGGTGCTGCCCGCGGCCTCGCCCGTGACCAGCAGCCCCGGGCGCGAGAAACGCGCGCCGGCCAGCGAGCAGCGCAGCGGCGCGCCCTTGAGCGGGCCCTGCTTCTCGCCGCCGGCCACCAGCTCGCCCGCGGGCGGGTAGACGCTGCAGAAGCGCTCGAACATCTCGCGCAGGTTCACGTCGGCCATCGCCTCGCGGCCGTCGTCGCCGGCGTCGTGGCTGTGGGCCAGGCCCACGCCGACGTTGAACACGCCGTCGGGGCACGGGAAAATCCAGCCGTAGCCGCCGGACAGGGCCTTGTGCCACACCACGTCGAGCGTCTTGATGCGGCCGGCCATGGCGAGGTTGCGCACGTAGCCGCGCAGGGCCACGCCGCTGGGCGTGCGGCGGTCGCATACGCCGGCGGCCATCAGCGCCTGCGGCACCGCGCCGGTGGCCAGCACGGTCCAGGTGGCGCGCACGTCGTGCATCTCGCCCTCGCCGAGCTTCAGGCGCGCGCCGATCACGCGTTCCACGCGGTCGCCGCTGTCCACCAGCGGTGCCTCGTAGCGCGCCGGGGCCAGCCAGCGCGCGCCCGCGCGCAGTGCCGCGCGGCGCAGGATGTCGTCGAGCTCGATGCGCGGCAGCACCGCCAGTCGGCCCGGTACGTCGACGCGGCCGCCCTTGGGCCCGACGCAGCCCAGGTGCGACGCGCGACGCGCCAGCTTCATCACCTCGTGGTGCACGCCCAGGCGGCCGAAGGCGGTGTGGGCGTCGGGGATCAGGGCGTCGCCGCAGATCTTGTCGCGCGGGAACTCGTGCTGGTCGACCAGCAGCACCTTGAACCCGGCGCGCGCGAGCTGCTGCGCGCAGGCGCTGCCCGCCGGGCCGGCGCCGACCACGAGGACGTCGCAGGAGGAAGGAACTGTGTCGGACATGGGCGGCGCATTGTAGGCAGCGCGGCGCTTGCGCTGGGTCAACGCATCGTCGGGCGCGCCACGACAAGCTTGGGATATGAACACGACGCTCACCCCCGGACAGCGCGCCCAGTTGCGCGAATTGCTCGAACTGCAGCAGCACGAGCTCGACCGCCGCATTTCGTCCCACGTCGGCAGCCAGGGGCGTGTGGCACACGCCGCCGAGGTGCTGGACCAGGACGCCGACGACGCGCCGCAGCGCAATTCCGATCGCGAAGTCGACCTCGCGCAGGCCGACCGCGAGCTGATCGAGCTCGGCGCCGTCAGCCGCGCGCTGTCCCGGGTCGGCGAGCCGGCCTACGGCCTGTGCGTGGCCTGCGGCAGCGCGATCCCGTTCGGCCGTCTGAAGGTCGAGCCGTGGGCCGTGCGTTGCGTGGCCTGCGAAACCCTTCGCGAACAAGAGAAAAGCTGAAATGACCAAGTTCCATGCCGTGGTCTGGATCGACCACCAGCACGCCGACATCGTGCAGTTCGACGCCGACGAGAGCGCCACGACCAGCGTCAAGGCGCACAGCCATCCCACGGCGCAGCACGGCAGCGGCGTGCGGACCGAGCACGAGTACTTCGGCCAGGTCTGCGACGCGCTGGAGGGCGTCGCCGAGGTGCTGGTCACCGGCGGCAAGACCACGCTGGCCGACCTGCGCCACTATGCCGAGAAGCATCGCCCCGCGACCGCGGGGCGCATCGTGGGCTGGCAGGTGGTGGATCACCCGAGCCCGCGCCAGTTGCTGGCGCTGGCGCGCGAGTTCTTCCTCAAGCACGACCGCATGGCCGGCGTGCCGACGCCGACCTGATCGCGGCCCGATCGCCGGTGCGCATTGCGCCCCGGCGTCGTCGGTTCAGCGGGCGGCGGCCTTGACCTTCAGCCGCCAGGCGTGCAGCAGCGGCTCGGTGTAGCCGCTGGGCTGCTCCTTGCCCTTGAACACCAGGTCGCAGGCGGCCTGGTAGGCCATCGACTCGGCGAAGCGCCCGGCCATCGGCCGGTAGGCCGCGTCGCCCGCGTTCTGCTGGTCCACCACCGCGGCCATGCGCTCGAAGGTGCGCCGCACCTGGGCCTTGGTCACCACGCCGTGGTGCAGCCAGTTGGCGATGTGCTGCGAGCTGATGCGCAGCGTGGCGCGGTCTTCCATCAGGCCGACGTCGTGGATGTCCGGCACCTTGGAGCATCCCACGCCCTGGTCGATCCAGCGCACCACGTAGCCGAGGATGCCCTGCGCGTTGTTGTCGAGTTCCTGCTGGACCTCCTTCGCGCTCCACTTGGCCTTGGCCACCACCGGCACGGTGAGCAGGCCGTCGAGCAGCGCCTGGCGCTGCGCCTCGCGCGCGGCGGGCGTGCCCAGGTCGTTTTCCATCTGCCGCTGCAGCGCGGCCACGTCCACCTGGTGGTAATGCAGCGCGTGCAGCGTGGCGGCGGTGGGGCTGGGCACCCAGGCGGTGTTGGCGCCGGCCATCGGGTGCGCGATCTTCTGCTGCAGCATCGCGCGCATCAGGTCAGGCATGGCCCACATGCCCTTGCCGATCTGCGCCCGGCCGCGCAGGCCGCATTCCAGGCCCACGATCACGTTGCTCTTCTCGTAGGCGGCGATCCACTCGCTGGACTTCATGTCGCCCTTGCGGCGCATCGGGCCGGCCCGCATGGCGGTGTGCATCTCGTCGCCGGTGCGGTCGAGGAAGCCGGTGTTGATGAAGGCCACGCGCGACGCGGCCGCGGCGATGCAGGCCTTCAGGTTGACGCTGGTGCGGCGCTCCTCGTCCATGATGCCGAGCTTGACCGTGTCCTGCGGCAGGCCCACCAGCGCCTCCACGCGCGAGAACAGCTCGCAGGCGAAGGCGGTCTCCGCCGGGCCGTGCATCTTGGGCTTGACGATGTAGATCGAGCCGGCGCGGCTGTTGCGGCGGTTGGCCACGTCGCGCTTGGCGATCGCGGTGGTCACCACCGCGTCGAGGATGCCTTCGGGGATCTCGCTGCCGTCGGCCAGCAGCACGGCCGGGCTGGTCATCAGGTGGCCCACGTTGCGGATGAAAAGCAGCGAGCGGCCGTGCAGCACCACCTCGCCGCCACCCGGGGCGGTGTAGCGGCGGTCGGCGGCCAGGCGGCGCGTGAGCGTGCGCCCGCCCTTGCTCACCTGCTCGGTCAGCGTGCCGTCGAGAATGCCGACCCAGTTGGCGTACGCCTGCACCTTGTCGTCGGCGTCGACCACCGCCACCGAGTCCTCGAGGTCGAGGATGGTGGTGAGCGCCGACTCGATGACCAGGTCGGCCACGCCGGCCGGGTCGCCCGCGCCGATGGGCGTGGAGCGGTCGATGCGGACCTCCAGGTGCAGGCCGTTGTGGACCAGCAGCACCGCGGTCGGCGCGGCCGCGTCGCCCTGCCAGCCCACGAGCTGCGCCGGCTGGGCCAGCGCGCTGCTGCCGCCGCCGGCCAGGCCCACCACCAGCTTGCCGCCGTCGATGCGGTAGCCGGTGGAGCCGACGTGCGAGCCCTTCTTCAGCGGTGCGGTGCGGTCCAGCACATGGCGCGCGTACTCGATGACGCGCGCGCCGCGCACCGGATTGTAGGCGCCGCCGCGCGTGGCGCCGCCGTCCTCGGGCAGGGCGTCGGTGCCGTACAGCGCGTCGTACAGGGAGCCCCAGCGCGCGTTGGCCGCGTTCAGCGCATAGCGCGCGTTGGTGATCGGCACCACCAGCTGCGGGCCGGCCTGCTTCGCGATCTCGCTGTCCACGTTGGCGGTGGTGGCCTTCACCTTCTTCGGCACCGGCACGATGTAGCCGATCTTCTCCAGGTGCTTGCGATAGGCCTTCGGCTTGCGCACCGGGCCGGGGTGCGCGGCGTGCCAGGCGTCGAGTTCGTGCTGCAGGCGGTCGCGCTCGGCCAGCAGCGCGGCGTTCTTCGGCGCCAGGTCGTGCGCCAGCGCGTCGAAGCCCCTCCAGAAGGCCTTCGACTCGAGGCCGCTGCCGGGCAGCACGTGGTCTTCGATGAATCGGTGCAGCGGGGTGGCCACCTGCAGGCGGCCGGCGGAAGTGCGTGCGGTCATGGGCAAAGGGTCCGGGGTGCGGGTTTCAGGACGGGAAGAAGCCGAGCACGTCGCGCAGCGACGTGCCGATGCGGGTGGGCTCGGTGTCGAGCAGGTCCAGCGGCGCGCCGCCGCGGTTGACCCACAGCGTCGTGTAGCCGTGCCAGGTGGCGCCGATGGCGTCCCAGCAGTTGCTGGACACGAACAGGATGTCGCGCGCCGGCAGGCCGAGCGCGCGCGGGCCGATGGCGTAGGCGGCCGGGTCGGTCTTGAAGCGGCGCACTTCCTCCACCGACAGCACGTGCGCCAGCAGGGTGTCGAAGCCGGCGCTCTTGACGGCCACGGCCAGCATCGCCGGGTCGCCGTTGGACAGGATGCCCGCCGGGATGCCGCGCTCGCGAAGCGCTTCGAGCACCGGGCGGTTCTCCGGAAAGGCGGACAGGTGCCGGTACTGGTTGAGCAGCCGGGCCTCGCCCGCCGCGTCGAGTGCCAGGCCGTGGCGCTGCGCCGCGTAGCGCAGGCTGGCGGTGGTGAGGTCCCAGAAGCTGCGGTAGCGCCCGGCCATCGTCAGCAGCCGGGTGTATTCGATCTGCTTGTCGCGCCACAGCTGGGCCAGCGCGTCACCGCGGCCCGGGAACATCTGCTCGGCCGTGTGGGCGACCGAATACACGTCGAACAGGGTGCCGTAGGCGTCGAACAGGACGGCGCGCGGGACAGGTGCATCTTGCATGACGCCACTCTATTGCGAACCTGGACCGACATTAATTGACGCAAATGGCATGGATTAATGACTTGGATGCAAAATTGAACCCATGACGACGGCCGCCCCGCGCTGACATGGACAAGCTCAAGCAGATCGAATCCTTCGTCGGCGTGGCCACCAAGGGCAGCCTCACGGCCGCCGCCAAGACCGAGGGCGTGGCCCCGGCGGTGATCGGCCGGCGCATCGACGCGCTGGAGGAGCGGCTGGGCGTCAAGCTGATGGTGCGCACCACGAGGCGCATCACGCTCACCCACGAAGGCAGCGCCTTCCTCGACGACTGCCAGCGCGTGCTGGGCGACCTGGCCAATGCGGAAGCCAGCGTCAGCGCCGGCGGCGTGAAAGCCAGTGGCTACTTACGTATCACCGCGCCGGCCGGTTTCGGGCGCCGGCACGTGGCGCCGATGGTGCCGCGCTTCCTGGCCCAGCATCCCGACGTGCACGTGTCGCTGAACCTGTCCGACCGCGTGGTGGACATCGTCAACGAGAACTTCGACTGCGCCGTGCGCGTGGGCGACCTGCCCGATTCCAGCCTGGTGAGCGTGCGCCTGGCCGACAACCGGCGCCTGTGCGTGGCCACGCCGGCCTACCTGAAGCGAGCCGGAACGCCGAAGTCGCCGGCCGACCTGCACCGGCACGAATGCCTGACGCTCAGCTCCGACGCCAGCCAGACCCGCGGCTGGGCCTTCAAGGTGGACGGCGCGGTGACCCACCTGCGGCCGTCCGGGCGCCTGGACTGCAGCGACGGTCAGGTGCTGCACGAGTGGTGCCTGCTGGGCATGGGCATCGCCTGGCGCAGCACCTGGGAGGTCGACCAGGACCTTGCTGGCGGCCGCCTGGTCAAGGTGCTGGAAGAGTTCGCGGCGCCGCCCAACGGCATCTATGCGGTGTTCCCGCAGCGCAAGCACCTGCCGCTGAGGGTGCGCCTGTGGATCGACTTCCTCAAGCACACCTGGGGCGACGCGGCGTACTGGGATCAGGCCGGCGACGCCGCGCCCTGAAAACGCGAAAGGCCGGCGCCTTGCGGCTCCGGCCTTCGCTATCCAGGAGGACTGCCGGTGCCGGTTCGGCACTCGCAGCCCGTGGCGGATCAGCCCTTCTTGCTGTCGGCCATGCACTTCTTGATGTGGCTGTTGCGGGCGGCGCCGGCGAGCTTCTTGTCGTCGGCGGACTTCTCGCAGGCCGGGCTGGCGGCCGGCTTGGCGTCGGCCATCTTGGCCGCGGGGGCGGCCGGCGCAGCGGGTGCGGCGGCGGCTGCCGGGGCTGCAGCCGATGCGGCCGGCTTGGCCGGGGCCGCGGCCGCATGGCTGGCGGCGAACGAGGCGGTGGTGACGAAGGCCAGGGCCAGGGCGGTGATCAGGTGCTTCATGGGGGCGTATCCTTTTTTCAGGTTTTTGGAACCAGGAGCAAGCTTCCGAGTATGAAAGCCGCGAAGGATTGGATCAGCTTGCTTCCCCCCCGGCAAGGCGACCAACGCCCGGCCCCCCCTCCGGGAGGACAGGTTTGCCCTCGGGCGGCGCTTTATCCCCAGTTCAAAGGATGCGGCGCGGGTGGTCGAGCGCCTCGTGCGCGGCGTGCAGCCGCCGCACCAGCACCTTGATGAAAGCGTCGTCGAAGCGGTGCCGGGTGCCCGGCGACAGCTGCCCCAGGGTGTCCGGGTTGAACGACACGGTGGTGGCCGGCGCGCTGACGATCACGTCGGCGCGGTGGGTGCGCAGCTCCGGGCTCGGCGCCAGGTAGGCCATCTCGCCCACCGACGTGCCGCGGCCGAGCTGCGCCACGCGCCGGCCCTCGCGGAACACCTCCACGCCGCCGGCGGCCAGGATGTGGAAGTCGCGTCCCTGCTGGCCCTGCTTGTACAGGGCATGGCCGAAGGCGAAGCGCTGCCAGCGGGCACGGTGGACCACCTCCCACAGCTCCACGTCGCCGAAGTCGGCGAAGAAGTCGAGCGCGCGCAGCAGGTTGAAGCGCTCGGAGTCGAGCACGCCCTGCACGCGCCCGAGCGGCACCTCGCGCCGCGAGATCACGCCGGCCAGCCCCTGGGCGAACTCGTCCCAGGTGGCCGGGCGCTCGTCGGGCGACTTGGCCAGGCTGCGCCGCACCAGCGCGTCCAGGCTGTCGGGCACGCCTTCGCGCTGCGTGGTCAGCGGCGCCGCCAGCTCGTTGAACACCTGGTGCATCAGCGCGGCCTGGGTCGGGCCCTCGAACGGCGGCCGGCCCGAGATCAGGTGGTACAGCACCGCCGCCAGCGAATACATGTCGGCGCGCGCGTCGAGCGTGCCACCGTCGAGCTGCTCAGGCGACATGTAGGCCAGCGAGCCGACGCGGTGGATCTGCGTGCGCTCGGCGTCGAGCTGCAACACGCTGCCGAAGTCGGTGATCTTCACGTCGACGAGCCGGTCGCCGTCCATCAGCGCCAGCAGGTTGGCCGGCTTCACGTCGCGGTGGATCAGCCCCTGCCGCGCCACGAAGCCCAGCGCCATCGCGCACTTGAAGCCGATCTCGACGATCTGCTCCAGCGGCAGCAGCGCGTCCGGGCGGCAGAAGGCCTTGAGCGTGGTGCCCGGCACGTACTCCATCACCAGGTGCGGCCGCTTGGGGTCGGCCACCGCGTCGTAGATCTGCACGATGTTCGGATGCTGCAGCCGGCCCACCAGCGCCGCCTCGGCGGCGAAGAAGCGCTCGTAGAACTGGCTGTCGCCGCCCGGCGTGGCCGCGCTGTCGGGCGGGCGCACGCACTTGATGGCCACCTCGCGGCCGTGGAACTCGTCGCGCCCGAGCAGCACCTCGCTGGTCGCGCCCTCGCCGAGCCGGCCCAGGATGCGGTACTTGCCCACCTGGCGCGGCAGTCGCTGGGCTTTCTGGGCGTCGGCTCGCATGGCGGATCGAGGGTATTGCTGGGGAGCGAGTGCGGACATGACGGCGTGGCCAGGCAGGGGGTGGACCGTGATGTTCGCCACGAAGTGCGTCGGCCGGTCCGCCGAACAGGGCCGCTGCGGCGGGCCAACTTCACGAATCGGTGGGGCCCCCCGTGCCGCCCGGCGGCGCCTTGGGGGGCGGCTGCCGTGGGTCGATCCTTAGAATCCCCCCCATGATCCAGGCCCAACAGGAGCTGCTCGCAGCGCTGGCCCAGGCGCTCGAGGACACCGTCCCGGGCCACGGCACCGCGCCCGCGTTCGAATCGCCCAAGCAGGCGTCGCACGGCGACCTCGCCATCACCGCGGCGATGCCGCTGGCCCGCGCGGCCAAGGTGCCGCCGCGCGACCTCGCGCAGCGCCTGGTGGCCGCGCTGCAGGCGCAGCCGGCAGTGCAGCGCTGGGTCGCCGCGCTCGAGATTGCCGGTCCCGGCTTCATCAACCTGCGCCTCGCACCGGCGGCCAGGCAGGCGGTGGTGTCCGAGGTGCTGGGAGCGGGCAACTGCTTCGGCATGCAGTCGTCCAACGGCCAGCATGTGCTGGTGGAGTTCGTGTCGGCCAACCCGACGGGGCCGCTGCACCTGGGCCATGCGCGCCAGGCCGCGCTGGGCGACGCGCTGTGCAGCCTGTTCGCCACCCAGGGCTGGCAGGTCACGCGGGAGTTCTACTACAACGACGCCGGGGTGCAGATCGCCAACCTCGCCGCGTCGGTCAAGGCGCGCATCGACGGCCTGACCCCGGGCGACGCGGCCTGGCCCGACGCCGCCTACCAGGGCCAGTACATCGCCGACATCGCGGCCGATTTCCTGGCCGGCAAGACGGTCACGGCCGACGACCGCCAGGTGACCGCCAGCGCCGACCCGGCCGACCTGGACGGCATCAGCGAGTTCGCGGTGGCCTACCTGCGCCACGAGCAGGACCTCGACCTGCGCGCCTTCGGCCTGAAGTTCGACAACTACTTCCTCGAGTCGGGCCTGTACCGCGACGGCAAGGTCGAGGCGGCCATCGAGCGCATGCAGGCCTCGGGTCACGTGTACGAGGCCGACGGCGCGCTGTGGCTGCGCAGCACCGACTACGGCGACGACAAGGACCGCGTGATGCGCAAGTCCGACGGCTCGTACACCTACTTCGTCGGCGACGTGGCCTATCACATCGACAAGTGGGGCCGCGGCTACACCAAGTGCATCAACTGCCAGGGCACAGACCACCACGGCACGATCGCGCGCGTGCGTGCCGGTCTGCAGGCCGCGGGCCTGGGCATCCCGAAGGGCTTCCCGGACTACGTGCTCAACAAGATGGTCACGGTGATGAAGGGCGGCGCCGAGGTCAAGATCAGCAAGCGCGCCGGCGGCTACGTCACGCTGCGCGACCTGATCGACTGGACCAGCCGCGACGCGGTGCGCTTCTTCCTGATCAGCCGCAAGGCCGACACCGAGTACACCTTCGACGTCGACCTGGCGCTGGCCCAGAACGACGAGAACCCGGTGTTCTACGTGCAGTACGCGCACGCCCGCATCTGCTCGGTGCTGGCAGCCTGGCGCGAGCGCGGGGGCGACACCGCCACCCTGGCGCAGGCCGACCTGTCGCGGCTCGAGGCGCCCACGGAGCAGGCGCTGATGCTGGCCTTGGCCGACTACCCGGGCATGCTCGGCCGCGCCGCGGCAAGCCTGGCGCCGCACGACGTCGCGTTCTATGCACGCTCGCTCGCGTCGGCGTTTCACTCCTATTACGCGGCCGAGCGCTTTCTGGTCGATGATGCGGCCCTGGCGCGCTCGCGCATGGCCCTGCTGGCTGCCACGGCCCAGGTGCTGCGCAATGCGCTGGGTGTGCTGGGCGTGTCCGCGCCCGAGCGCATGGACCGCGAAACACCAACCGAAACCCAAGACGCATGACATCCCAGCGCGGCAACTTCGCCCTCGGCCTGATCGTCGGCCTGCTCATCGGCCTGGCGCTGGCCCTGGGCGTGGCCCTGTATGTCACCAAGGTGCCCGTGCCTTTCGTCAACAAGGTGCCGCAGCGCACCGCCGAACAGGACGCTGCGGAAACCGAGCGCAACAAGAACTGGGACCCTAACGCCCCGCTGGCCGGCAAGCCTGCGCCCCCGCGCCCGGCCGCCAGCGGCGCCGGCCTGCCGCCGGGCGTGGCCGCGGTGCCGCCTGCGCCGACCCGCCCCGCCGCCAGCGCGCCGGTCTCCAGGCGCGACCCCGCCGCCATCCTGGCTGGCGAGGCGGTGCCGGCACCTGCACCCGCCGCAGCGGCCAAGTCCACCAAACCGGGCGCCGACCCGTTCACCTACTTCGTGCAGGTCGGAGCCTTCGCCCGCCCCGACGACGCCGAACAGCAGCGCGCCCGCGTCAGCCTGATGGGCATGACGGCCAAGGTGACCGAGCGCGAACAGTCCGGCCGCACGGTGTATCGGGTTCGCATCGGCCCCTACGACCGCAAGTCGGACGCCGACGCTGCCCAGGAAAAGCTGGCTGGCAACGGCGTCGAGGCCGCGCTGGTGCGGGTGGAACGCTGAGGCCGCAAACCGATCCGACTGGCTTCGAACCCCAAAGAGACCGACTCACCATGATCAACCGACGCGAACTCACCTGCGGCACCGGCGCCGCAACCCTGCTGCTGGCCTCGGGTGCGGCCCGGGCCCAGGGCGCGCCCGTCGAGGGCCGCGACTTCGTGCGCCTGAACCCGCCGGCGCCCGTGGCGGCCGGCGCCAAGATCGACGTCGTCGAGTTCTTCTCCTACGGCTGCCCGCACTGCTACGCCTTCGAGCCCATGCTCGAGCCGTGGATCAAGCGCCTGCCCGCCGACGTGGCCTTCCGGCGCGTGCCGGCGGCCTTCAATGCGCCGTTCGAGGGCTACGCCCGCCTGTACTACGCCCTGGAGTCGATGGGCCTGGCCGAGTCGCTGCACAAGCGCGTGTTCGCCGCCATCCACGTGCAGCGCCAGCGTCTGGACAAGGATGCCGACCTGGCCAATTTCGTGGGCTCGGCCGGCGGCGACGGTGCCAAGTTCGTCGAAGCCTACAAGTCGTTCGGCGTGGCCACGAAGGTGCGCCAGGCCAAGCAGCTGTCCGAGGCCTACAAGATCGACGGCGTGCCCACGATGGGCATCCACGGGCGCTGGTTCACGTCCGGCTCGCTGGCCGGTGGCCACGAGCGTGCGCTCCAGGTCGCCGACCTGCTGATCCAGCGCGCGCGCAAGCCGGCCTGACCGCCCGGGCGGCCGGCCTCCGCCCGCCCAGGGCCCGGTCGCCGGACGCTCGCCGGGCTTCGCCCCGCACGAATTCCGTGTCATTCGACGCGGCTGTTCCATGAACGGCCGCTAGAATGGTCTGCAAGTTCCGTGCCCTCATGATTCCCCGCCTATCCACCCTGACCCTGGCCGTTGCCCTCGCCGCAGGCCTGGCCGCGCCCGCGGCAGCCGAGAAGGCCGACCGCGGCAAGCCGCTGTCGATCGAGGCCGACCAGCCCGGCACGCTCGACCTGATCAAGCAGGTGGTGGTGTTCAACGGCAATGTCGTCGTGGCCCAGGGCACGATGGCCATCCGCGCCGACAAGGTGGAAGTGCGCGAGCGGCCCGACGGCCACCGCAGCGCCACCGCGCTGGGCACGGCCGGCAAGCCTGCCAGCTTCCGCCAGAAGCGCGAGGGCGTGGACGAGACCATCGAAGGCCAGGCCGACCGCATCGAGTACGACAGCCGCGGCGACGTGGTCCGGTTCGCCGGCAATGCCCAGGTGCGGCGCCTGCGCGGCGGCACGCCGGCCGATGAGATCTCGGGCAACCTGATCACCTACGACAACGGCAACGAGACCTTCAGCGTGCAGGGCGGCGCGTCGGCACCTGCAGCGGGCGGCGCGTCCGCGCCGTCCAGCGGTCGGGTCCGGGTGGTGATCACACCCCGGCCCGAGGCCGCGGCGTCGGCTCCGAAATGAGGTCGCCCGCCGCCACGCCGGACCTGTCCACGCTGTCCGGCGGCAGCACCGCCGCCAGCCGGCTCGAGGCGCGCGGTCTGCAGAAGCGCTACGGCGCACGCACCGTGGTCAAGGACGTGCACCTGGCGGTGGCCGCCGGCGAGGTGGTGGGCCTGCTCGGGCCCAACGGCGCGGGCAAGACCACCACGTTCTACATGGTCGTGGGCCTGCTGCGCGCCGACGCCGGCGAGATCACCATCGACGGCGCTCCGGTGCAGGGCATGCCGATCCACCAGCGCTCGCGCCTGGGCCTGTCCTACCTGCCGCAGGAAGCGTCGATCTTCCGCAAGCTCACGGTGGAGGAGAACATCCGCGCCGTGCTGGAGCTGCAGCACGGCCCCGACGGCCGTGCGCTGCCCGCTGCCACGATCGACCGCCTGCTCGACGGCCTGCTGGCCGACCTGTCGATCGAGAAGCTGCGCACCAGCCCGGCGCCGGCGCTGTCCGGCGGCGAGCGGCGGCGCGTGGAGATCGCGCGCGCGCTGGCGACCCAGCCGCGATTCATCCTGCTGGACGAGCCCTTCGCCGGCGTGGACCCGATCGCCGTGATCGAGATCCAGCGCATCATCGGTTTTCTCAAGGCGCGCGGCATCGGCGTGCTGATCACCGACCACAACGTGCGCGAGACGCTGGGCATCTGCGACCGCGCCTACATCATCAGCGAGGGCAACGTGCTGGCCGAAGGCACGCCCGCGGCCATCGTCGAGAACCCCGACGTGCGCAAGGTGTACCTCGGCGAGCACTTCCGGATGTGACCGTGGGCGCGAGAGTCTGTCCATGAAGCCGTCGCTGCAAGTACGGCTGTCGCAGCACCTGGCGCTGACGCCGCAGCTGCAGCAGTCGATCCGGCTGCTGCAGCTGTCGACGCTGGAGCTGCACCAGGAAGTCGAGCAGATGCTCGAGCAGAACCCCTTCCTGGAAGCCGACGAGGACACCGCCGCGGTGCCGCTGGACCAGCCCTTGCCCGAGCGTGCGCTGCCGCGCGACGAGCCGGTGGGCGGCGACGACGGCGCGGGCGACGAGGCGTCGTTCGGCGACGCCGCGCCCGAGGCCGCGGCCGGGGTGGACAACGCCGACTTCGGCACCACCGAGCGCGAGGACTGGTCCAACGGCACCGAGGGCGACGACTTCGACGGCATCCGCGAGACGCCGTCGCTGGCGGGCAGCGGCGCGTCGGCCGGCGGCGACGACGACTTCGAGCCGCAGGACCGCTCCACGCACGGGCCCACGCTGGCCGAGCACCTGGAGCGCCAGCTCGCCGGCATGCGTCTGTCGCCCGAGGACCGGGCCGCGGTGCAGGTGCTGATCGACTCGCTCAACGAGGACGGCTACCTCGCCGACACGCCGGAAGAGATCGCGCTGCAGCTCGTGCCCGACGAGGCCGACCAGGACGACCGCGAAGCCCTGGTGGAGCGGCTGAACTGCGCGCTGCGCTGGCTGCAGAGCCTGGAGCCGCTGGGCGTGGGCGCGCGCAACCTGTCGGAGTGCCTGCTGCTGCAGCTGCGCGCGCAGCCGCGCAGCGAGGTGCAGGCGGTGGCGGTGATCATCTGCAAGCAGCACCTGGACCTGCTGGCACGGCGCGACTTCAAGAAGCTCGCCGCCGCCACCGGCGCCGACGACGAGCTGCTGCGCGCCGCGCACGGCCTGATCGTGAGCTGCGAGCCCAAGCCCGGCCGACCCTTCAGCCGCTCCGAAGGCTCGGTGGTGGTGCCCGACGTGATCGTGCAGAAGACCGGCCGCGGCTGGAAGGTGGTGCTCAACCCGGACGTGATGCCCCGGCTGCGCATCAACGACCTGTACGCCCAGGCGATCAAGGGCGCGCGCGGCAATGGCAGCTCGCCGCTGGCCGCGCGGCTGCAGGAGGCGCGCTGGTTCGTCAAGAACGTGCAGCAGCGCTTCGACACCATCGTGCGCGTGTCGCAGGCCATCGTCGAGCGCCAGAAGGGCTTCTTCACGCACGGCGAGATCGCGATGCGCCCGCTGGTGCTGCGCGAGATCGCCGACGAGCTGGGCCTGCACGAGAGCACCATTTCGCGCGTGACCACCGCCAAGTACATGGCCACCCCGCTGGGCACCTTCGAGCTGAAGTACTTCTTCGGCTCGGCGCTGGCCACCGAGGCCGGCGGCAATGCGTCCTCCACGGCAGTGCGGGCGCTGATCCGCCAGCTGGTGGCGGTGGAGCCGGCCGACAAGCCGCTGTCGGACCACCAGCTCTCGGCGATGCTGGCCGAGCAGGGCATCCAGGTGGCGCGCCGCACGGTGGCCAAGTATCGCGAGGCGCTGAAGATCGCCCCGGCCAACCTGAGGCGTGCCGTATGACGACCGCACCGACCCCGCGATCGGCGCTGGTGGGTTTGTTCCTGCCCTGCGCCCAAGGCGTCGAGTCGTTGCTGATGGACGAGTGCCGCCGCCTGCTGGGCGCGCAGGCCCGCCTGGGCGAGCAGCGCGGCGGCGTCACAGTGATGGGCGACCACGTCACCGCGATGACGCTCAACCTGGAGAGCCGCCTCGCGCAGCGCGTGCTGTGGCCCCTGGCGCACGGCCCCTACCGGCACGAGCTCGAGCTGTACGAGCTGGCCCGCACGGTCGACTGGACCGGGTGGATCACGCCGCGCCAGACCCTGCGCGTGGACACCACCGCGCAGCGCTCGCCACTGAAGAGCCTGAACTTCGCCACGCTGCGCATCAAGGACGCGGTGTGCGACGTGGTGCGCGAGGCCACCGGCGAGCGGCCCAGCGTGGACACGCGTCATCCCGACCTGCCGCTGGCTCTGCACCTCACCCCCACCCATGCCACGCTGTACGTGGACACGTCGGGCGAGGCGCTGTTCAAGCGCGGCTGGCGCGACGCGGGCGCGAGCAAGGGCGAGGCGCCGTTGAAGGAGACCCTGGCCGCCGCCATGCTGGCCGCCGCCGGCTGGCAGGGGCGCGCCGAGGACGGCCCGCTGCTCGACCCGTGCTGCGGCGCCGGCACCATCGCCATCGAGGCGGCACAGATCGCCTGCGGCATCGCGCCGGGGCTGTCGCGCCGCTTCGCGTTCGAGCGCCTGGCGCCGTGGCGCGCGCACCTGCCGGCCTGGCGCGCGATGTCGCAGGCCGCGCGCGACCGCGTGCATGCCAGCGCGGTGCCGATCTATGCCGGCGACGTGAGCTTCCGGATGACCGACTTCGCCACGCGCAACGCGGGCCGCGCCGGCGTGGCCGGGGCGATCGAGTTCAAGACCGCCGATGCGCTGCAGCGCCTGCCGCCCGCGGCGCAGGGCACGATGGTGCTGAATCCGCCCTACGGCGAGCGCATCGAGGCCAAGGGCCGCGGCCAGGGCGCCGCGCGCGAGGGCTTCGACGGCGACGGCACCTCGGCGGACTTCTTCGCCGCGCTGGCCACGCACTGGAAGCGGCACTATCCGGGCTGGACGGCCTGGGTGCTGGCGCCCGAGATGAAGCTGCCTTCGCTGATGCGCCTGAAGGAAAGCCGTCGCGTGCCGATGTGGAACGGGCCCATCGAGTGCCGGCTGTTCCGCTTCGACATGGTGGCGGGGTCGGCCCGCGGCTGAGGCCGGTCCGCACGGAACACTTCCGATGGCGCGCCCACCGAGGCGCGTTGGCCGCGTTGCCCGGGCGCGCTAACGCGACCCGCCGCCGAAGCGCTCGAGGATCGCGCCGATGTCGCCCAGGCCGCCGTCGGGAATGCGCCCCTCGGGCGTGGCGCGGTCCACCATCTGCGGAAGCACTTGCGACAACTGGCCCAGCAGGTCGCCCTGGCCCATGCCGGTGTGGCGGGTCAGCTCGCCCAGCAGGTCGCCGCCGAGGACGCCGCCGAGCTGATCGGGCGAAATCGGCAGGTTCTGGCCCGAGCCGATCCAGGAGTTCATCACGTCGCCGAGGCCGCCGCGCTGGAACTGCTCGGCCAGGCCGGCCAGGCCGCCGAGGCCTCCTGCGCCTGCTGCACCTCCCAGGCCGCCGAGGCCGCCGGCCGCCCCGGCACCGCCCGCACGCTGGGCCAGCAAGGCCGCCACGATCTGCATCAGCATCGCGGCGCCGTCGCCGCCGCCCGGGCGGGCCTGCGGCTGGCCGCCGCCGAGCATGCCGCCGAGTACGGAATCGAGAAGGCCCATCGCTTGCTCCCTTGGGGCCGCAGAGGTGCCGCCCATGCCGCCCATTGTGGACGCGGCGCGTCGGCGTGGGCCGAATGCCCACGACGCCGGCCTGTGCCGCCGGCCAGGGAGCCTGCTTGCGGGTGCCGCGCGCCGGTGCGGCCCCGCGTCAGCCGGCCGCGTCCAGCGCCAGTGCGGCCAGCACCGCCAGCGGCGCCGTGTCGGCGCGCAGCACGCGCGGGCCCAGCGACGTGGGCGCGAAGCCGAGCGAGCGAGCGCGGTCCTCCTCCGCGTCGGTGAGGCCGCCTTCCGGGCCGCTGAGCACCTGCATCACCGCGCGGTCGCGTGCGGCGCCGGGCCACGTCGCGGCGTCGCGCCAGCCGAGAAGCAGACGCTGTTCGCCATGCGCGGCGGCCGCAAGCGACGCGAGCCAGGCTTCCAGCGGCAGCGGCAGATGCACCGTGGGCACGCGGTTGCGCCCGGACTGCTCGCAGGCGGCGACCGCAATGGCCTGCCAGTGGGCGCGGCGCCGCTCGGCGCGGTCGCCCGACAGGCGCAGCACCGACCGCGCGGTGACCAGCGGCACCACGGCCGCCACGCCGAGCTCGGTGGCCTTCTCGACGACGAAGTCCATGCGGTCGCCCGCCGGCATGCCCAGCGCCAGCGTCACCGCCTGCGGCAGCTCGCGCTCCACCGCGTGGTGCCGGCCCACCCGCACCGCCACGTCGCGCCGGCCCATCGACACGACTTCGGCGGCCCATTCGCCACCTCGGCCGTCGAACAGCGTGAGCGCGGCGCCGGGCTGAAGGCGCAGCACCTGGGCATGACGCGCGGCCTCGGGCGGCAGCACGCGCTCGCCTGCGGCGAGCGTGTCGTCCACATGCAGGCGCGGCGGCGCGGCGATGCTCACGTCAGGCCAGGGCTTGCGCCACGATGCGGCGCGTGAGCGCGCTGGCCACGTCGGCGACGAAGCGCGGGAAGTCCACATGGGCGGCATCGTCGGCGCGGTCGGAGATGGTGCGCATCACCGCGAAGGCACGACCGAAGTCGTGGCACACCTGGGCCACGGCTGCACCTTCCATTTCCACCGCCAGCGCGTCGGGCAGCAGGCCGCGCAGCGCGGCGCTCTCGGCGCTGGTGGAGACGAAGCGGTCGCCGCTGACGACAAGCCCGCGGTGCACGGCATGGCCGGCGCGATGCGCCGCCGCGGCCAGGCGGTCGGTCCACGCCACGTCGGCGGCAAAGCGCGAGCGCCCGGTCAGCGGCACCTCCCAGCGCGGGAAGATCGGCGACGCGTCCATGTCGTGCTGCAACAGCGCGTCGGCCACCACCACGTCGCCCACAGCCACGCCCTCGCCCAGGCCGCCGGCCACGCCGGTGAACAGCACCGCGTCCACCTCGAAGCGGTCGAGCAGCAATGCGGTGGTGGTGGCTGCGGCCACCTTGCCGATGCCCGAAAGCACCAGCAGTGCCGGGCGGCCGTGCAGCAGGCCGAGGTGGAAATCGCGGCCGGCCACACGCTCGACGCGCGGGTCGTGCAAGTCGTCGTGCAGCGCGTGCAGCTCCTCGCGCATCGCGCTGACGACCGCGATGCGGGGGGTCGTCATGGCCGCAGCTTACTGGCTGGCCGGGCGCGGCGCGTCGCGCAGTTCGCGGCGCAGGATCTTGCCCACCGGTGACTTGGGCAGGTCGGTGCGGAACTCGACGATGCGCGGCCGCTTGTAGCCGGTGAGGTGCGCCTCGCAGTAGGCCTTGACGTCGGCCGCGGTGACCTTGTCGTCCTTGCGCACGATGACCACCTTGACCGCCTCGCCGGCCTTGTCGTCGGGCACGCCCACGGCGGCGCACTCGAGCACGCCGGGCATCTGGGTGATGACGTCCTCGACCTCGTTGGGGTACACGTTGAAGCCGCTCACCAGGATCATGTCCTTCTTGCGGTCGACGATCTTGAAGAAGCCGCGTTCGTCGACCACGCCGATGTCGCCGGTGCGGAAGAAGCCGTCGGCGGTCATCACCTTGGCGGTCTCGTCGGGGCGCTGCCAGTAGCCGGCCATCACCTGCGGGCCCTTGATCGCGATCTCGCCCGGCGTGCCCAGGGGCACCTCGTGGCCGTCGTCGTCGAGCAGGCGGATGTCGGTGCCGGGCATCGGCAGGCCGATGTTGCCGCTGTAGGCCGCGCTGTCCACCGGGTTGCAGGTGGCCGACGGCGAGGTCTCGGACAGGCCGTAGCCCTCGACGATGGGGCAGCCGGTCTTGTCGAGCCACAGCCGCGCGGTGGCGCTTTGCACCGCCATGCCGCCGCCGACGCTGATCTTCAGCGACGACCAGTCCACCTTGTCGAAGTCCGGGTGGTTGGCCATGGCGTTGAACAGCGTGTTCACCGCGGGGAAGCTGTGGAAGCGCTGCGTCGACAGCTCCTTGAGCGTGCCCGGGATGTCGCGCGGGTTGGCGATCAGGATGTTGCAGCCGCCCATGCGCATGCCCAGCATCATGTTCGTGTTGAAGCCGAAGATGTGATACAGCGGCAGCGCGCACACGGTGTGGATCTGCTCGCCGGGAGGGATCTTCTTGAGCGCCGGCTGGTACCAGGCCTCGGCCTGCAGCAGGTTGGCGATGAGGTTGCGGTGCAGCAGCACGGCGCCCTTGCTGACGCCCGTGGTGCCGCCGGTGTACTGCAGCACGGCGACGTCGTCCGGGCCGATCGACGGCGCGGTGAGGCTGCGCCCTCTGCCCCTGGCCAGCGCTTCCTTGAAGCGCACGGCCCCCGGCAACTGGAACGACGGCACCATCTTGCGCACGTTGCGCACCACATGGTTGACCACCGTTCCCTTGACCAGGCCGAGCAGGTCGCCCATCGCGGCCAGCACCACGAGCCGCGTGGGCACCACGTCGATCACCTGCTGCAGCGTGGCGGCGAAGTTCTCGAGGATGACGATCGCCTTGGCGCCGGAGTCCTTGAGCTGGTGCTCCAGCTCGCGCGGCGTGTACAGCGGGTTGACGTTCACCACCACGAAACCGGCGCGCAGGACGGCGGCCACGGCCACCGGGTACTGCGGCACGTTGGGCATCATGAGCGCCACGCGGTCGCCGCGCGCCAGGCCCTGGCCCTGCAGCCAGGCCGCGAAGGCGCGCGACAGGTCGTCGACCTGGCCGAACGTGATCGCCTTGCCCATGAACCGGTAGGCCGGCAGGTCACGGTAGCGGGCGAAGCTCTCCTCGAGCAGCGCCACCAGGGACGGATAGAGGTCGGTCTTCACCTCCGCCGGTACGCCGGCCGGGTAGTGCTTGAGCCAGATCTTCTCCATCTCACGCGCTCCAGGGGTGCCGGCCCATTCTGCGGGCGCCCCGGAGCGCGCAGCATCAGGGGATTCGATAGCGGACGGCCCGCGCGAGGGGAGGGCAAGCCCCTAGGCGGGGCGTCCGTGCGGCGCGGCGCGCGCGTCTACTCGACGGCCTTGACCATCTCCTCGACCACCTTCTTGGCGTCGCCGAAGACCATCATGGTCTTGTCCATGTAGAACAGCTCGTTGTCCAGGCCCGCGTAGCCGCTGGCCATGGAGCGCTTGTTCACGATCACCGTCTTGGCCTTGTAGGCCTCCAGGATGGGCATGCCGTAGATGGCGCTGCCCTTCACGTGCGCGGCGGGGTTCACCACGTCGTTGGCGCCCAGGATGATCGCGACGTCGGCCTGGCCGAACTCGCCGTTGATGTCCTCCATCTCGAACACCTGGTCGTAGGGCACCTCGGCCTCGGCCAGCAGCACGTTCATGTGGCCCGGCATGCGGCCGGCCACCGGATGGATCGCGTACTTGACCGTGATGCCCTTGGCGGTGAGCTTGGCGGCCAGTTCCTTGACCGCGTGCTGCGCGCGCGCCACCGCCAGGCCGTAGCCCGGCACGATGACCACCGTCTCGGCGTTGCCGAGCACGAAGGCCGCGTCGTCGGCGCTGCCGCTCTTGACGTTGCGCTGCTGCGCGGCGCCTGCGGCCGCCGTGGTCGCCTCGCCGCCGAAGCCGCCGAGGATCACGTTGAAGAACGACCGGTTCATCGCCTTGCACATGATGTAGCTCAGGATCGCGCCCGAGCTGCCCACCAGCGAGCCGGCGATGATCAGCATGCTGTTGTTCAGCGAGAAGCCGATGCCCGCCGCCGCCCAGCCGGAATAGCTGTTGAGCATCGACACCACCACCGGCATGTCCGCCCCGCCGATCGGGATGATCAGCGTGACGCCGACGATGAAGGCCAGCACCAGCAGCGCGGCGAACGCGGCGTTGGACTGGTTGGCGGTGTAGATGCCGATCAGCACCACCATCGCGATGCCCAGCGCCGCGTTGAGCATGTGCTGCCCCGCGAACACCACCGGCGCGCCCTGGAACAGGCGGAACTTGTAGGTGCCCGACAGCTTGCCGAAGGCGATGACCGAGCCGCTGAAGGTGATGGCGCCGATGGCCGCGCCCAGGGCCAGCTCGAGCCGGTTGCCGTGCGGGATCGCGCCGCCCTTGCCGGTGATCGAGAACGCCCACGGCTCCACCGCCGCGGCCACCGCGATGAACACCGCCGCCAGGCCGATCATGCTGTGGAAGAACGCCACCAGCTCGGGCATCTTGGTCATCTCGACCGTCTTGGCGCGCCAGGCGCCGTAGGCGCCGCCGGCCACCAGGCCCACCAGCACCCACACCATGCCGAAGGCATTGCCGCCGGCCAGCTTGACGATCAGCGCGGCGGTGGTGAACACCGCGATGGCCATGCCGATCATGCCGAACAGGTTGCCGCGGATCGACGTGGTGGGATGCGACAGGCCCTTGAGGGCCTGGATGAAGCACACGCTGGCGACGAGGTACAGCAGCGTGACGACGTTCAGGCTCATTGCTTGCCCTCCGCGGCGCCGGTCTTCTTCTCTTTCTTCTTGAACATCTCCAGCATGCGCCGCGTGACGAGGAAGCCGCCGAAGATGTTGACGGCGGCCAGCGCCACGGCCAGCACGCCCATGGTCTTGCCCAGGCCGGTTTCCGTGAGCGCGGCGGCCAGCATGGCGCCCACGATCACGATGGCCGACACGGCGTTGGTCACCGCCATCAGCGGCGTGTGCAGCGCGGGCGTGACGGTCCACACCACGTGGTAGCCCACGTAGATGGCCAGCACGAAGATGATCAGGTTCAGGATGGTGGGTGAGACGAGTTCCATGGTGGGTCAGCTCCGCAGCACTTGTCCGTCGCGCGTGACCATGCACGCGGTCACGATGTCGTCGTCGGTGGGGATGGCCAGGGCGCCTTCCTTGGTGACGATGAGCTTGAGGAAGTCGAGCACGTTGCGGGCGTACAGCGCGCTCGAGTCGGTGGCCACCAGGGCCGGCAGGTTGGTCTCGCCCACGAGCGTGACGCCGTGGCGCACGACCGTGCGGTCGGCCTCGGTCAGCGGGCAGTTGCCGCCGGGGGCGCCGTGCGGCCCGGGGGCGCCCTTGCCGGCGGCCATGTCGACGATCACCGAGCCCGGCTTCATGGACCGGACCATGTCCTCGGTGATCAGCGTCGGCGCGGCGCGGCCGGGGATCAGCGCGGTGGAGATCACCACGTCGGCCTGGGCCACGCGCTTGGCGACTTCCAGCTTCTGGCGCTCGAGCCAGGACGGCGGCATCGGGCGGGCGTAGCCGCCCACGCCCTCGGCGGCTTCCTTTTCCTCGGCGGTCTCGTAGGGGACGTCGATGAACTTGGCGCCCAGCGACTCCACCTGCTCCTTGACCGACGGGCGCACGTCGCTGGCCTCGATCACCGCGCCCAGGCGCTTGGCGGTGGCGATGGCCTGCAGGCCGGCCACGCCGACGCCTAGGATGACGACGCGACCGGCCTTGATGGTGCCGGCGGCGGTCATCAGCATCGGCATCAGGCGCTGATACTTGTCGGCGCCGATCATCACGGCCTTGTAGCCGGCGATGTTGGCCTGCGAGGACAGCACGTCCATGCTCTGGGCGCGCGTGGTGCGCGGCGCGGCCTCGAGGGCGAAGCTCACCAGCCCGGCGCCGGCCAGGCGCGTCAGCCCGTCGCGGTCGAAGGGGTTGAGCATGCCCGTCAGCACGGCGCCGGTCTTCATCATGGGCAGCTCGTCGAGCGACGGGCTGCGCACCTTGAGCACCAGCTCGGCGCCGAAGGCGCCGGCGCGGTCGGTGATCTCGGCCCCGACGGCGGCATAGGCGTCGTCGGTGAAGTGCGCGGCCATGCCGGCCCCGGACTGGACCCGGACCTGGTGGCCCTGGGCCTTGAGTTTCTTGGCCGTCTCGGGCGTGACGGCAACACGGGTCTCGCCCGGCGCCGTCTCGAGCGGTACGCCGATCAGCATGGTGCAGGTCTCCTCGAAAGTCGCATCGGCCGTCTCGGCGGCAGGGCGCGAGCTTATTACAGACCACGCCGGGCCGCGCCGCCCTTGAGCGCGGTCATGTTTTGCCGGCTCGAGGCCCATGCGCCGGCGGCGCCCGGGGCGCGCCTCGATAATCGCCGCATGGCCCGGAAGGAACGCGTCGTCGTCGGTCTGAGCGGCGGGGTGGACTCCGCGGTCAGCGCGTGGCTGCTCAGGCAGCAGGGCCATGAGGTCGTCGGCCTGTTCATGAAGAACTGGGAGGACGACGACGACAGCGAGTACTGCTCCAGCAACATCGACTTCGTCGACGCCGCCGCCGTGGCCGACGTGATCGGCATCGAGATCGAGCACGTCAACTTCGCCGCCGACTACAAGGACCGCGTCTTCGCCGAATTCCTGCGCGAGTACGCCGCCGGCCGCACGCCCAACCCGGACGTGCTGTGCAACGCCGAAATCAAGTTCAAGGCCTTCCTGGACCACGCCCTGCGCCTGGGCGCCGGCCGCATCGCCACCGGCCACTACGCCCGCGTGCGCGAGCGCGACGGCCGCTTCGAGCTGCTCAAGGGGCTGGACCCGGCCAAGGACCAGAGCTATTTCCTGCACCGACTCAACCAGGCCCAGCTCGGGCGCACGCTGTTCCCGGTGGGCGAGCTGCGCAAGACCGAGGTGCGCCGCCTGGCCGCCGAGATCGGCCTGCCCAATGCCCGCAAGAAGGACTCCACCGGCATCTGCTTCATCGGCGAGCGGCCTTTCCGCGAGTTCCTCAACCGCTACCTGAGCCACGCGCCGGGGCCGATCGAGGACGAGCGCGGGCGGCGCGTCGGCGCGCATGTGGGCCTGAGCTTCTACACGCTGGGCCAGCGCCAGGGCCTGGGCATCGGCGGGGTGCGCGGCCGTGCCGACGCGGCCGGCGAGCACGCGCCGTGGTTCGTGGCGCGCAAGGACCTCGCCCGCAATGCGCTGGTGGTGGTGCAGGGGCACGACCATCCGGCGCTGCAGTCGCGCTCGCTCGTCGCTACCGACCTGAGCTGGGTCGCGGGTCACGCGCCGCCGGCCGGCCGCCATGCGGCCAAGACCCGCTACCGGCAGGCCGACGCCGCCTGCACCCTGGCGCTCGACGGCGGGTCGCTGGCGCTGGACTTCGACGAGCCGCAATGGGCGGTGACGCCGGGCCAGAGCGCCGTGGTCTACGACGGCGAGGTCTGCCTGGGCGGCGGCGTCATCGACTCGGCGGCGGCCTGAGCCGGCACCTCGCGCCGCTCGACGCCCTCGGCGTCGCTCAGCGCCGCTCAGCGCAGGGCGCTCAACCAGGACCCCAGCAACGCATTGACGCGCTCCGGCGCCTCGATCGTCGGCAGGTGGCCGGACCGCTCGATGACATGCAGCGCCGCACCCGGCACCGCCGCCGCGATCTCGCGCGCGTGGTCAGGCGGCGTCACCGCGTCGGTCTCGCCGACCATCAGCAGCGTCGGGCAGCGCAGCGAGGCCAGCCGCGGCCGCAGGTCCGGCCGGTCCATCACGGCGCGGTTCTGAGCCACCAGTTGCGCGGGGCCGGCGCGCAGCACCATCTGAAGGTAGCCCTCCAGCAGCGCCGGATCGTCGGCGCTGCGCGGATGCAGCACGAGCAGCGCGTTGGCGCGCAGGAACGGCTCGACGTCGCCCTGCTCGAAATGCGCGATCGCGTCGGCCCGAAGGCGGCGCAGTTCGGTGTCGTCGGCGCGGGCACTGGCCCCCACGAGCACCAGCGCGGACACGCGGTCGGGCGCCTGCAGCGCCGCGTGCAGCGCCACCATCGCGCCCATCGACGCGCCGGCCAGCACCAGGCGGCCGGGGTGCTCGGCCAGCAGCGCCTGTGCCATGCGCGGCAGCGTCGGCTCGCGGGTGGCCACGTCGCTGTGGGCCACGGGCCAGCCGGCCCTGGAAAGCGAAGCGGCCTGCGCCGCCCACAGGTGGGCATCGCAGGCCAGTCCGGGAATGAAGACTACGCGGGGCATCGTCGGCATGGGCGCCGATGATGCCCCGGCGCGGCGTCACAGCGTGGGCAGCAGCACCTTGTTGATGACGTGGATCACGCCATTGCTGGCACGCACGTCCACCGCGACGATGTTGGCCGGGGTGACCGTCGTGTCGGTGATGGTGGCGATCACCGGCGCGGTGCCGGCATTGATCGTGATGTTCTGGCCCGCCACGGTGGCCACGGGGGTGCCGAACGGAATGCCGCTGGACAGCACCTGGCTGCCGAGCACGTGGTAGGTCAGCACCGTCTGCAGTTGCGGCACGGTCAGGCCGGCCACGGTCGAGGCGATGGCGGCGAAGGCGTCGTTGGTCGGCGCGAACACCGTGAACGTGCCCGACGGGTCGTTCAGCGTCGTGGTCAGACTGGCGGCGCCCACGGCACCGGTCAGGGTCGAGAACGCGGCCGGATTGGCTTGGGCCATCTGCAGCACGGTCAGCACGCCCGGGGGTACCAGCACCTTGTCGACGACGTGGATCACGCCGTTGCTGGCCTCGACGTTGGCCGTCGTGACAGTGGCCGACGACAACACCGCATCGGTGATCGTCACGCCGGACGTGGTGTTCAGCGACAGCGTGGCCGGTGCGGCGTTGTAGGTGTAGATCGTGGCCTGGGTGGCGCTGCCGGCCGTCAGGTCGGCGGCCGTGCGGCGCGCCGGCAACACGTGGTAGCTCAGGATGCTGGCCAGGGCCGAAGGCGGCAGCGCAGCCACCATGGCGTTCGCGTCGGCGAAGCCGAGTTGCGTGGCCAGGGTCGTGAACGCGGCGTTGGTGGGTGCGAAAACGGTCAGGCCGTTGGCGCTGGCGGCGGACAGGTCGTCGTCCAGGCCGGCCCGCGTGGCGGCCGCGAGCAGGGCCGAGAAGCCGTTGGCCTGCGCCACCTCGACGAGGTTGCCAGTGTCGTCATCGTCATGGCCACCGCAAGCGCTCACTAGCGCACCAGCCAAAGCCACACCTGCAATCTTGATGAAATACTGCCTCATCGCGTCGAACTCCTGAAGGGGTTGGCGGTGCCGCTGCGGCTTTGGCCGGGCGCGTGCTCCGTGGCAAGAAAACTGCCAGGGGCAAGTATGAACTGAGTAGTTCAAATTACAAACGCATGAGTCTAGAAAGACCCGAAATCCCCTGGGGGCTTCGCCAGGACCTGGCCGATGCGGTGGCCAGCAGGCAGGCCCAAAGCGAAGCGCCCCGGCAAGCCGGGGCGCAGTGTCGTCGCGAGCCTGGTCGCCAGGACAGCCGTCGGGCCGTCCGGGGCGGCAGCGTCAGAACGGAATGTCGTCGTCCATGTCGTCGAAGCCGGTCGACGACTTCTGGGCCGCCGCCGGCCGCGACGCCGGCGGGCGCGCCGCGGGAGCGCTGCGCTGTCCGCCGCCACCGCCGCCACCCTCGCCACCGCCGTCGCCCATGCCTTCGCGGCTGCCGAGCAGCTGCATCTGGTCCGCAACGATCTCGGTCGTGTACTTCTCGACGCCGTCCTTGTCGGTCCACTTGCGGGTCTTCAGGCGGCCTTCCACGTAGACCGGGCGGCCCTTCTTCAGGTACTCGCCCGCGATCTCGGCGAGGCGGTCGTAGAACACGACCCGGTGCCATTCGGTTTCTTCCTGGCGCTCGCCGCTGGTCTTGTCCTTCCACTGCCGGCTGGTGGCGATGGTGACGTTGCAGATGGCCGAGCCGCTGGTGGCGTAGCGCACTTCCGGGTCGCGCCCGAGGTTGCCGATGAGGATGACTTTGTTGACCGAGGCCATGGCGGCGCTCCTGCGTGAGGGGACGGTGCCCGCATGATAGTGGGCCGCCCGGAAGCCGCGTCGGTTCCCGTCGCGACGGGCCTGCGCCGCGGATCGGAGCCCGGCCCGGCGGGCAGCGACAATCGCGGCCCGTGATCGACGTGCGCCCGCCCTCCCTTTCCGTCCTGCAGGAAGTCTTCGGCTATCCGCGCTTTCGCGGCCTGCAGTCGCAGATCGTCGATCACGTCGTGGACGGCGGCGATGCGCTCGTGCTGATGCCCACCGGCGGCGGCAAGAGCCTGACCTACCAGGTGCCGGCCATCGTGCGCCACCGCGCCGGACGAGGGGTCACGCTGGTGGTCAGCCCGCTGATCGCGCTGATGCAGGACCAGGTCGGCGCCCTGGAAGAAGTGGGCGTGCATGCCGCGTTCCTCAACAGCACGCTCGACGGCGAAGAGGCGCGCGGCATCGAGCGTGAGCTGCTGTCGGGCCGCCTGGTGCTGCTGTACGCCGCGCCGGAGCGCATCCTGACGCCGCGCTTCCTGGCCATGCTCGACTCGCTGCACGAGCGCGGCCTGCTGTCGCTGGTGGCCATCGACGAGGCGCATTGCGTCAGCCAGTGGGGCCACGACTTCCGCGAGGAGTACCTGGCGCTGGGCCAGCTCGCCGAGCGCTTTGCCGGCGTGCCGCGCATGGCGCTCACCGCCACCGCCGACGCGATCACGCGCGAGGACATCGTGCAGCGCTTGGCGCTGCAGGGCGCGCGCACCTTCGTGGCCAGTTTCGACCGGCCCAACATCCGCTACACCATCGTCGAGAAGGACGAGCCGCGGCGCCAGCTGCTGCGCCTGCTGCGCGACGAGCACGAGGGCGAGGCCGGCATCGTCTACTGCGGCACGCGCAAGAAGGTGGAAGAGACCGCCGCCTGGCTGGTGGACGAGGGCATCCCGGCCCTGCCCTATCACGCCGGCCTGGACGCCGACGTGCGCGAGCGCCACCAGCGCCGCTTCCTGCGCGACGAGGGCCTGGTGATGGTGGCCACCATCGCCTTCGGCATGGGCATCGACAAGCCCGACGTGCGCTTCGTCGCCCACCTCGACCTGCCCAAGAACATCGAGGCCTACTACCAGGAGACCGGCCGCGCCGGCCGCGACGGCGAGCCGGCCCAGGCCTGGATGGCCTACGGCCTGCAGGACGTGGTGAACCAGCGCCGCATGATCGACGACGGCAGCGCGGGCGAGGAATTCAAGCGCGTGCAGCGCGGCAAGCTCGAGGCGCTGCTGGCCCTGTGCGAGGCGCACGACTGCCGCCGCGTGCGCCTGCTCGGCTACTTCGGCGAGCAGTACAGGGAGCCCGACGCGGATCCGGGTCTCCCGGTCCGCGGCGAGCCCCCGCGGGGGGCAGCGAGCGAAGCGAGCGTGGGGGTCCACTGCCACAACTGCGACAACTGCCTGAACCCGCCCGACACCTGGGAGGCCACCGAGGCGGCGCGCAAGCTGCTGTCGTGCATCTATCGCATGCAGCAGGCCAGCGGCATCGGGTACGGCGCCGGCCACCTGCTCGACGTGCTGCGCGGCAAGCGCACCGACAAGGTGGCGCAGCACCACCACGACCGCCTCACCACCTTCGGCATCGGCGCCGACCACGACGAGGCGCGCTGGCGCGGCGTGCTGCGCCAGCTGGTAGCCCTGGGCCATGTGGCCACCGAGGGCGAATACAACACGCTGGCCTTGACCGACAGCGCGCGCGCGGTGCTCAAGGGCGAGGTGCCGATCGTGCTGCGCGTTCCGCGCGAGCCGGCGCCGCGCGGCCGCACCCGGCGTGATGCCCGCGGCGGCGCCCGCCCGGGCGCCGCCGGTGTCGCGGCCACGCTCGACGCCGACGCGCAGCAGCGCTTCGCGTCGCTCAAGGCCTGGCGTGCCGAGGTGGCGCGCGAGCACAACCTGCCCGCCTATGTCGTGTTCCACGACGCCACGCTGGCGGCGATGGCGCAGCAGCAGCCCGCCACGCTCGACGCGCTGGGCACCATCAGCGGCGTGGGCGCCAAGAAGCTGCAGGCCTACGGCCGCGAGATCCTGCGCGTGCTCGGCGCGTGAGCGCCCGCCCGCGGCGCGTTCAGCGCACCGTCACCACCACGTCCTGGCTCTGCGCCATCTGGCCGGCGTCGTCGAAGGCGCGGGCGAAGTAGCGCACGCTGCCGGCGGCGCCCGGGGGGATGATGGTGTCGAGCGCGTAGGGTTCGCTGCCGTCACTGCCCAGCAAGGTCGCTCCGCCGACGTCGGCCCGGAAGAACCGCACTTCGGAAACGACATAGTCGTCCTGCGCCGCGGCTGCCAGGGACACGCGCTCGCCGGGCGCGGCCACCGCTGGCGCAGCGGCCAGGCTCACCGTGGGCGGGTCGTCGTCCGGCCCGATGCCGAACGACAGGCTGCCGTAGCAGCCGGCCAGCGCCAGCGCCGCGCACAGCGCGGCAGGCACGAATCGGGCAAGTCCACGGGTGTCCATCACGCCATGATCATGCCCGGCGTGCCGCCCGTCACGCCGATTTACACCCTGAGAAACCCCGTCGCCGCGCGTCGCGCGTACAACGCTGCATGACCCTGTGCACCCTGCCCGCACGACCATGACCGACCCGACGGCCGACCCCACGGCCGACCCCACGGACGACGCCCTCATGCGCGCCTGGGTGCAGGGCGACGCTGCGGCGTTCGAACGCCTGTATGCCCGTCACCAGGCGGCGCTGTACCGGTTCGTGCGGCGCGTGCTGGGCCGCGACGGCGTGGCACAGGCCGACGAGGTGTTCCAGGACACCTGGCTGCGCGCGATGCAGGCGCGGGACCGCTGGTCGCCCCAGGGCGCGGCCTTTCGCACGTGGCTGTTCACGCTGGCGCATCACCGGGCGATCGACGTGCTGCGCCGCAGCGGCCGCGAGATATCGCGCGACTCCGACGAGCGCGAGCCCTGGGAGCCAGCGTCCGAGGCCGCCGCCTGGAGCGCCTGGCCGGCGCCTGCCGTCGCCGGCGGTGCAGAGGACCTCGCCTTCTGGCGCGCCGCGGGCCAGCGCCTGCTCGACTGCCTGGACACGCTGCCCGCGCCGCAGCGCAGCGCTTTCCTGCTCCATCACGAGGACGGACTCGGGCTGGACGAACTTTCGCAGGCGCTGG
>WBZX01000085.1_pt1 | contig 35835 bp, 32 predicted proteins | sample 5204211 | NCBI WGS metagenome assembly WBZX01 (sample SAMN12344362, study PRJNA552823) | activated sludge metagenome | biome: Activated sludge suspended growth; feature: Nitrification reactor; material: Wastewater; isolation source: activated sludge from nitrification reactor of wastewater...
AACACGCTCCCGCAGGTCATTCGATAGAGGGCGCATCAATGCTGGCCTCCACTCCAGCCAGCATCTTGAATCACATTCACACCAGCTTCGGAACCCCTTTGATTCTCTCAAGCCTTAAAACGCTCTAACGCCTGCCCGGTGGCTCCCAAAAGTCAGGCTACGCTTCGGCGGGTCTTACAGCCAGCTCATCTCCTGCCGCTGCTTGGCCTCGAAGGCCGCGATATCCTTTTCGTAGCCCAGCGTCAGGCTGACCTCGTCCTTGCCGTTCAGGAGGCAGTCCTTGCGGAAGGAATCGATCTCGAAGCGATCCGTCTTGCCGTCGGGCCCGACGACGGTCTGGCTGGCAAGGTCGATCTTGATCCTGGCTCCGGGATGGGCATGCAGGGCGGCGCGGAGTTCGGCCGCGCGCGCGGCAGCCAGCCGGATCGGCAGTGCGCCGTTCTGGAAGCAGTTGTTGAAGAAGATGTCGCCGAAGCTCGGTGCGATGAAGGCCTTGAGGCCGTTGTCGACCATCACCGTGACGGCATTCTCGCGCGACGACCCACAGGCGAAGTTGCGCTCCGCCACGACGATCCGGGCGCCTGCGAAAGCCGGCATATTGGTGACGAACTCCGGCCGCGGCACGAGATCGGGCGTATAGCGCAGGTCGTGGAAAAGCGCCTCGACCTGCGTGTCGCGTGGCCTGCCGAGGAAGCGCGCCGGGATGATCTGGTCGGTGTCGAGGTTGGGCTGGTCGATCGGGATCGCGACCGCGTCGAGCGTCGTAAAGGGTTCCATGGTCGTCGCTCCTATGCCAGCAACTTGCGCACATCGGTGAAATGACCTGAGACGGCGGCAGCCACAGCCATCGCCGGGCTCACGAGATGCGTGCGTACACCCGGTCCCTGCCGGCCGATGAAGTTGCGGTTGGAGGTCGAGGCGATGCGCTGGCCGGGCTTGCCTGTGTCGCCGTTCATGCCGACGCACATCGAACAGCCCGGCTCGCGCCATTCGAAGCCGGCTGCGCGGAAGATCTTGTCCAGCCCCTCCGCCTCGGCCTGCTTCTTCACCAGGCCGGAGCCGGCGACCACCCAGGAAGGGATCACCGCCTTGCGGCCCTCGGCCACCTTGGCCGCGGCGCGAAGATCCTCGATGCGGCTGTTGGTGCAGGAGCCGATGAAGACGCGATCGACCGCGACCTCTTCGAGCAGGGTGCCCGGTGTCAGGCCCATATAGTCGAGTGCGCGCGCCATGCTGTCTTTCTTGGCGGCATCGGGCGCGGTCGAGGGTTCGGGGATTCGCGCGGTGATCGGGAGCGCGTCTTCCGGGCTGGTGCCCCAGGTCACCATCGGCGTGATGGCGGTCGCGTCGAGGCTGACATCGCGGTCGAATGCGGCGTCCGCGTCGCTCGGGACACTGCGCCAGAAGGCGACGGCCTTATCCCATTCCTTGCCCTTGGGAGCGAAGGGTCGCCCTTCGAGATAGGCGATGGTCGCGTCGTCTGGCGCCACCATGCCGGCCTTCGCACCCGCTTCGATCGACATGTTGCAGACGGTGAGCCGCCCTTCGATCGACAGGGCGCGTATCGCGCTGCCGGCATATTCGAGAACATGGCCGACTGCACCCGCAGTGCCGATCTTGGCGATGATCGCCAGGATCACGTCCTTCGCGGTGATGCCGGTGCCCAGCGTGCCGTCGACGCTGACTTGCATCGCCTTGGGCTTGCGCTGCCAGAGGCATTGGGTGGCCATGACGTGCGCTACCTCGGAGGAGCCGATGCCGAAGGCGAGGGCGCCCAGAGCGCCGTGCGTCGAGGTGTGGGAGTCGCCGCAGACCAGCGTGAGGCCGGGCTGGGTCACACCCTGTTCGGGGCCGACGACGTGCGCGATGCCCTGCCGCTCGTCGCCGAGATCGAACAAGGTGACGCCGCTTTCGGCTGTGTTGGTCCGTATCTGCTCGACCAGCCTTCGGTGATTGGGGTCGGCGATGTCCGCGACGGCCCGGCTGTCGCTCCGAACATAATGGTCGGGCGTTGCAAACCCGCGATCGGGTCGGCGCAACTTCATCTTGCGTTCGCGTAGTCGCGCGAAACCGGCCGCCGAACCGTCGTGCATCAGGTGGCGGTCGACGTAGAGCAACGTGTAGCCGTCGGGACGGTCGACGACGACGTGACGCTGCCAGATCTTTTCGAACATCGTGCGCGCTGCGGCGGCCATGACACGAACTCCTTATTCGGCTGCAGCTTTGATCGGATCGCGGAAGGCGGTGCGGCGCGCGTCCCATTCGGCGGCACCGAACCGGGCGAATGTCTTGCCGGGCGAGCCGGTGACCGGCGGGAACTTGCCCTGCTTGAGGTCGCCCAGCAGCCTGTCGCAGGTCTGGATGATACCGCCCAGCAGCAGGCCGGGGACGATGGAGATGGCGTAGCCCATGCGTTCGGCGGTCTCGAGTTCGATCTCGGGTGTCTTGCCGCCGCGCACGATGTTGAGCAGGCACGGACCCTTGACGCGCTTCGGCACCGCCTCGATTTCGGCCATGGTCTGCGGTGCCTCGACGAAGGCCACGTCCGCGCCCGCCGCGAGGGCTGCGTTGGCACGTTCGACGGCTTCGTCGAGGCTTACCACGGCTCGCGAGTCCGTGCGGGCGATGATGCAGAAGTCCTTCGACTTGCGGGCAGCCGAAGCGGCGCGGATCTTGGCAATGAAATCTTCGCGGCTCACCAGCTCCTTGTTGTCGAGATGGCCGCATTTCTTGGGGAACATCTGATCTTCGATATGGATCGCGGCGACGCCCGCGCGCTCGAACTCCTGCACGGTGCGGAAGACGTTGAGCTCGTTGCCGAAGCCGGTGTCGCTGTCGCTGATCAGGGGGATGTCGATCGAGTTCACGATGCGGGAGGCATTGCCCACCATCTCGCTCATGGTGATCAGGCCGTAGTCGGGATAGCCCAGCGTCGCCGAGGTGCCGGCGCCGGTCATGTAGGCGGCGGAGAAGCCGGCATGGGCGATGGCGCGGCCGGTGATGCAGTCAATGGCGCCCGGCGCCACGATCATCTTTTTGGCGGCGAGCAGCGTACGAAACTTGGCGGCATTCGACATGATCGTCTCCTTCACTTCCTGGCTTTTCTCGAAGATTTGGGTTTTGGCTGCTGCGGAAACGGCAGTGGCGCCATGCCGTCGCCCTGCACTTGCAGGCGAAGCTTCAGCCGGTCCGGAATGGCCAGCATCTCGACGTACTCGACGGCGCGACCATGCTGGTCGAGCATCATGCTGCGCATCTCCAGCAGGGGCGCGCCGACCTTGATCTCGAGCCGCGAGGCGACCAGCGGATCGGCCAGCGTCGCCGACACGATCTTCTCGCCGCCGCTGATATGGGCGCCGGCGCGGCCCAGAAGCTGGAACATCGGAATGCGGTTCAGCTCGCCGCGCGTGAAGGTTCGGCCCAGCGCCTCGGGAACGTAGCTGGTGAGGTACATGACAGGATCGGGGCCCTGCCGACGCACGCGTACGGCCCGCTGCACCGGCTTGTCTCGCGCATCCCACAGGTCGGATTGCAGGAAGGACGGCGCCGGCACGTAGTCGAACTCGAGAACCGTCGCCACGGTCTCGGCGCCATAGGCCGCAATGTTCTCGATTGCCGAGGCGGCGGGCACGGCGAGCGGCTGGCCGATCTGGCGCCGAACGACGGTGCGCCGGCCGGCGCCGCGGTCGATCAGGCCGGCGGCCTGCAGGCTGGTCATGGCGCGGCGCACGGTGATGCGCGACACGCTGAACATCTGCGTGAGCTGCTCCTCGGTGGGCAGCGGCTCGCCGACCCCATACCTTCCCGCCGATATCCCGTCGGCCAGGACGAGATAGATCTGATGATGAAGCGGCGCGCCCATCTCGCGCTGGAGAGGAACGCGATCCATGACGTTATTTTCCCGAAGTGTCCGGCGCTGCGCCGCGATGCAGGCGCTTGTCGATGGCGAGCAGGGCGGCGTTGGCCAGGATGGCGAAGGTGGAGATCAGGACGGCGATGGCCAGGATCGTCTTCACGTCGTGCAGGTCGATGGCCGTCATCAGCAGGAAGCCCAGACCGCGCTGCGAAGCGAAAAGCTCGCCGAGCATGGTGCCGAGGAGTGTCAGCGAGAAGCCGATGCGCAGGCCGGAGAAGATCTCCGGCAGGGTGGCTGGGACCAGGATATGCCAGCCGGTCTGCGCCGGCGTGAGCCGGATGGCGCGGCCGGCGCGAAGATAGGTTCGGTTGACGTTGCGCACGGCGTTCATGGTGAACAGCACCACCGGAATGATCCCGTGCAATGCACCGAACGCGACCTTGGCCGGCATGCCCAGGCCGAAGAGCAGGAGAATGACCGGATAGAGGGTGATCTTGGGGATCGAGTAGAGGCCCACGAGGATCGGCTCGGCGACTTCGCCGGTGAGCTTGTGACCACCCAAGACCACGCCGATCAGGACGCCGCCCCCGCAGGCGATGGCCAGCGCCTGCAGGAAGGCGAGGCCGGTCTCCCTGAGATGCGGCAGGAAGCGGGCCTGGCCGATCATCTCCCAGAGATGGGCGAGCGTGGGCACGGGGGCGGTGACCGCGACGTCTCCCGCCATATGGTGCAGCACCTGCCATAGGGCGACCAGCGAGATCGCCACCAGGATCGGGTCGCGCAGGGCGCGGAAGGAGAACATGCCGCCCATGTCACGCCCCGCGTCGGCGCATGAGGCGCCGTTCGTAGGCGTAGACCACCATGTTGAACGTGGTGACGATCGCCAGCACGAACAGGATCAGGGCGTACATACGCGGATTGTCGAAATTGTCGTAGGCAAAGGCGATCTCGTGGCCGATGCCGCTCGTCGACAGGATGAATTCGCCGGCAATCACGCCGATGAAGGAATAGGCGACCGCGAGCTTGAGGCCCGACAGGAGATGCGGTGCGGCGGCCGGCAGGCGGATGCGCCAGATTTCGTCGAGCAGCGACAGGCGATGGATGCGTGCGGTCTTGAGCAACACGCGCGGCACGCGGTCGAGGCCGGCCATGGTGGCCAGGATCATGGCGACCATGGCGAAGAGCGTTGCCAGCACGATCAGCGGTGTCGAGCCCAGGCCGAAGATTACGATCAGCAGGGGATAGAACGCGAAATGCGGGATCGCGTAGTAGGCGGCGAGGAAGGGGCTGAAGGCCCGTCGCAGGAACGGCACCCAGTTCAAAACAAAGCCAATGACGAAGCCGCCGACGATCGACAGGCTCATGGCGATGGCGACTGCGGACAGGGTCTGGCTGAGATGGGCGCCGATATCGTCGGACTGCAGGGTCTCTACCAGTGCGACGACCATCGCCGAAGGGGCGATGACCATGGTGGCCGGTATGGCGCCACTGCGGCAGGCAATCTCCAGGGCGCCGACGGCGCCGATCAGGACGGCCGCACGGATCCAGGTCGCCTTGCTCACCGGGCCATGCTCCCCTGGCCCAGGGCCTGCATCGATTCGGCCCGCAGGTACGACCAGAGACGGGCGGTGACGGCGCCGAAGTCCGGGCGCTCGGCCAGTCGCGAATCGCGCTCGCGCGGCCAGCCGGTCTCGACGATCTCGATGAAGCGGCCGGGCCGTGCCGACATCACACCGATGCGGTCGGAGAGCAGGTTGGCTTCGTCGAGCGCATGGGTAATCAGCAATACCGTGGCCGAGGTCTCGCGCCACAGGCGCAGCAACTCGTCGCCCATCAGCAGGCGGGTCTGCTGGTCGAGCGCGCCGAACGGCTCGTCGAGCAGGATCAGGCGTGGCTGCAGCACGAGAGTACGCGCGATGCAGACTCTCTGGCGCATGCCGCCCGACAACTGGCTGGGATAGGCCCGCCGGAAATCGCGCAGGCCCATGAAGCCGATCGCGAAGTCGACACGCCGTTTGGTTTCCGCGGCGTCGACGCCGGAGCGACGCAGGCCGAAGGACACATTGTCTTCGACGGTCAGCCAGGGAAAGCTCGCATCTTCCTGGAACACGACGCCGACGCCGTCCGGCACCTCGCCGCGCACCGGCTTGCCCTCGAATTCCACCGTGCCGGCGGACGGCACTGCGAGGCCCGACAGCACGTCAAGGAGTGTCGACTTTCCGCAGCCAGACGGCCCGACCACGCTGAAGAACTCGCCAGCCCGCAGGTCCAGCGAGATCGGACCCAGCGCATGCACTTCGCCATGTCCGGCACGGGGCGGGTAGATGCGCGTCACGCCCTCGAGCCGCGCATGGATGTCCGGCTGTGCCGACGCCTCGCTGGCGGCCAGCCGCGTGGCGCCGGTCTTCATTGGGTCTTGGCCGACGGTGGAGCGAAGCTGTCGTTGGTTGCAGCCTTCCAGTCGACCGGAAGCTGCAGCGCGCCGACCGATCCCAGAGCTTCAGCCATCGACTCCATCAGAGGCTGCTTGAGGTCGCCGCGACCCCACCAGGTCGGGTTCATCTTGAGCACGTTTGCGATGGCACTGGTGGCGACGTCGAGCGGCAGGTTGTAGGCCTTGGCGACGATCGCCGCGGCCTCCTTGGGATTGGCGTAGAGGAACTCGACGCCCTTGCGCCGCGCCTCGATGACCGCCTTCAGCTTCGGCCCCTGCTTGGCGATGGCCTCGTCGGTCGCGATGCCCACCGTCTGGGCATAGGCCGGCAGCCGTTCGTCCAGCCACGGCAGGACCTTGTACTTCACGCCGGCCTTCTCCTTCTGGGAGTAGATCGGTTCGGGAATGATCGCGACGTCGATCTTGTTGTGTTCGAGTGCGGTGAGGCCCGCGCCGAAGTCGCCGATCGCAACCATCTTTACGTCGGCTGCGGGCACGTTCCACGACTTGAGGACGGCGAGCGTGATGCTCTCGCTCACCGACTTCGGCCGCGAGTAGACGAAGCGCTTGCCCTTGAGGTCTTCGGGCTTGTCGATCTTCTCGCCGGCGCGCGTGACCCAGAAGCTGCTGCGGCCGTCGGTGCCGCCGCTGATGATCTTGATGTTGAAGCCTTCCTTGATGGCGCTCAGTGCCGCAGGCAGCGCAACCTCGGCGAACAGCGTGTCGCCTGCCATCATGTTGCGTACGGAAGTGCCGCCGCCCTTGGAAGTCAGGATGCCCGTGATGTCCACGCCGGCTTCCTTGAAGTAGCCCTTCTCCATCGCGATGGCGTAGGGCACACCGTACAGCAGCGAACCGTAATGGGTGATGACGATCTCTTCGGCCCGGGCGGCCGACAGCGAGGCGAAACCCAGGCAGGCGAGCGCAAACCCGCGCATAGCAGTCTTGAGACGCTTCATGGTTCCCTCCCGGGGCTATGGTGACTGACGCTTCTGCGTCTGATCTTGTATTGTTATGACATTAGGACATTGAGATTTGGCGAGTCAAACCGCAGCCGACGATCTCGGTTTCTCCTGGCGGAGACCGCTTCGCCGACTGTTCCTGCGACGACGATGCCGGCACGCGGATCATGGTCGAGCCGGCATAGAACAGACGTCCGACTGGATTGATATTCTCTTCGAGCCGATCCTGCGCCATGAGCTCGACGACCATCCATGTGTCATCCGGCTTCAACGACCTTCGAATGGGCGTGGCGACTCCTGCCGGATCACCCATGTCGTGGGGGCAATCGAAGCAGGTCACCAGATCGAAGTCCTTTCCGGAATATTCCTTGGCCTTTGCGACCTCGAAGCATGTGTTGGCTGCCACCGAAGCCGGATGGAAGCGTAAATGCTTCTACACTGTTTTCGGCTTTGTCCTGGCCGGCAATCAGGTTGCCACTCAAATCAAACGCTGTCCTTCGTCGGCGGATGGCTCGTGGACAACACTGTCGATCCATTGCCGGGCCGGCTCGAACTCGTTGAACAAGCGCATCGGCCGCTGTGCTGTCGCCATGATGCCGAGAAGCCGCGCGACCGGATCGGACTGTCGCTGGGGCATTACCACGGCAACAGGACCTGCCGCTGACTGGCTGTGTTGCATCCGCATGCGCACGCCTAGCTCCATGGTCTCAGCCGGCGTGAGCTCGCTAAAGGCCTGCGAAAGGTCGAACAGCTGGCGATAGGTCAGGGCATTTGCGCCCGCGATGGCCGCCAGATAGTCCCGTACTTCGGCAAATGTGAACTCACCCTCGCCATTGACGGTGATCAATTTCTTTCTTGAGTCGATTACCCAGTCGAAGGCCATGAGCGATGGTGACGCCTGTTTGAAAGCGAGGCGTTCGTACTGCCAGCGTGGTCGATTCCGGGCCAGCGGAAACCGTTCCAAAACGGGTAGAATGCTCTCCGTCGCTGTCGCGAAACCGGGACCGTCTTGCGGGTGGCACGAGGTTCTTTGCCACCAGGCTCAAAGGACGGCGGCGGATCGTTTCCATATTGCCGCGATCGTCAGATCATCCTGCCCGGCCGCTCGAAGGTCGGAGCGTAGCCGGATCCAGCCCGACGAGCTCGGCATAGCGTACCGGATCCGTTGCTCCCTCGGTGTTGACGACGAGGACACGCGACGCACGATCGAGTGCCAGTTTCGCGCCGATCTCCGGAGTCGCGGCGGCCCGCATCAGGCCGGCGAGGCCCGCGACACCGCTCTCGCCTCCCACAATGGCAGGATCTTGTTCTGCCGGGCGTGCGAGGCGGTTCATCGCGGCGATTGCCTCGTCCTCCCCGACAGTCATGAACGCGTCGGCGGCGCGCGCCAGTACGCGCCAGGCCACCGGCGACGGCTCGTAGCATTCGAGCATCGCCATCACCGTCGGCTCGCCATGCGCGATCTTCACGACGTGACCGGCTTTTGCCGTCTCGTAAAGGCAAGCGGCGCGGGCCGGCTCGACCACGACGAATAGAGGTCGCCTATCGCCAAGGACCAGGGCGAGATGACCTGCAACCGCGGCCGCGACGCCGCCAACCCCAGCCTGCACGAAGACATGCGTCGGCGGCTCCGCAAGCTGGCGCAGGGCTTCGTGTACGATCGCAGTGTATCCCTGCATGACCAGCAGGGGAGTGCGCTCGTAGCCCGGCCAGGACGTATCGGAGACGATAGTCCAGCCCTTCTCGCCGGCGACGCGCGCCGCCTCGATCACCGAGTCGTCGTAGGTGCCGTCCACACGAACCATCTCGGCACCGAAGCGGGCGATTGCGGCGACGCGTTGGTCGCTGACGCCGCCATGGACGAAGATCACGGAACGTGCGCCGACGAGCGCGGCTCCCTGGGCGACCGAACGGCCATGGTTGCCGTCGGTGGCGCAGGCAAAGGTCATGGTGGCCGCGATGGCTTTGACGGCCGCATCGTGCAGCTCGCCGACATCGATGGTGCGGCCCAACCGGCGCGACGACTCTTCGAGGACAAGTCGGATGACGGCGTAGGAACCGCCGAGCGCCTTGAAGCTGCCGAGGCCCAGGCGGCAGCCCTCGTCCTTGATATGGAGTGCGGCGAGGCCAAGTTCTGCAGCGAGGCCGGGCAGCGTTTGCAGCGGGGTTTCGGCGTGATTGTCCCGATGGCCGAGGAAGCGCTCGACTTCGCGCGCGGCTGCGATTCCCAGGGCTTCCGCATCGACGGGATCGAGCTGGGTTCGATAGTCGGGATGACGATTTGCGAGGAACATGACACTCCGAATAGGGCTGAACGGTGCAAGTCTATTGTCCGAGGTGCGAAAGAAGCGCTGTATTCTGGCTGTCCGATTGCAAGTTTGGTTCGTCAGGAGCGGATGTTGACCCTGCCACCCGCCAATGCTGTTTCGCTCGACCGTTTCGATCTCGCCATCATCGCCATTCTGCAGAAGAACAATACGACGCCGCAGCGTGTGATCGGCGAGGCGGTCAATCTGTCGGCGCCGGCCGTGCAGCGTCGCATCAAACGTCTGGAGGAGGCAGGCGTGATCCAGGCCCATGTCGCGGTGATCGATCCGGCGAAGGTTGGCCACCCCATCACCGTCTTTGTCGAAGTCGAGATGGAGAGCGAGCGCGCCGATCTCATCGACGCAGCGAAGCGCGAGTTCACTGCCGCGCCGGAAGTGCAGCAGTGCTACTACGTGACAGGCGAGGCCGACTTCATCCTCGTCATGCTGCTGCCGACGATGGCGGCCTACGAGGCCGTTACGCGGCGCCTGTTCTTCGGAAACAACAACGTCAAGCGGTTCCGGTCCTTCGTTACCATGGACCGTGTGAAGGTCGGCCTCACCGTTCCAATACCGGGCTGATGTCGGTGTCTATGGCGGGCGGCCTGTCACTCCGCACGGCCCAGCGTTTCCGACGGCCGTTCGCCGAACCGCTTCTTGTAGGCGGCCGCGAAGTTTCCGAAATTGTGGTAGCCCCAGAGAGTCGCAATCTCCGATACGGTCGAGCTGCTTCTGGCATGCCGCAGCGCATTGCGCATCCCGATCAATCGACGCTCGCGGATGAACTCGCCGGGTGACATGCCGCGGAACTTGACGAACATAGTATGGAGGTTGCGCACGCTCAGCCCGGCCTCCAGCGCGACTTCCTTGACCGACGGTGCTCTGATGGCATTCTCGATGACGAAGGCTTCGGCAGTCTTCAGCTTGAGGGGAATGGCCACGTACTGCTGGTCCGTATCGCGTAGCCTCGCCTGAGCTGCCAGCTCGTGACAGAAGATCAGATACAGATACTCGTCCAGAAGAGGGCCGGTGGCCTTTGCGTCGGCTCCCGAGGAGGACAATGCGACAGCATGGTCCAGGGCATAGGCAAGGTGTGCCCCCCATAGATTGGAGGGGCCGGAGACGACGAGGCCATGCTCGAGATAGGGCTTGAGGCCCTCTTGGGGATCGGGCTTGTTCCGAAGCGAAAAGCGTTGCGCCGGCGGTATCGGGATGAATACCGACAGACCGGCGAAGTTGCCCGACAGGGAAAGCTTGAGTAGCGGACTCTTGTTGATCGCAAAGACGTAGTCGCCGGCCTGGGCCCGCGCGATGATCACGTCGTTTACCGAGTAGCTCCGCTCCCCTCGGCTCGTGTAGTGGACGCCCAGATATTCCGAGTCGAGCGTGAACTCGGCAACGCCGCGGCCTTCGTAGGCGAAGTGGACAAACCTCACGCCGCCGGCCGTCAAGGCGCAGACTTCGCCTGTAAGATCTGGAGTCGCATCCTGAGCCGACAGAATGCGCGGTTCGCCGGGAACACCTTCGACGACGGTTTGTCGTCCTTGCGGCGTCGTCGTAATGCGATGGACGAACGGGCCTTTCTCTCCTCGGTTGCTTCTGTCCCTGGTTGTGAGGATGAAGCGGTCGATCACCTGCTGCAGGTATGTCGTCATCGACCGCAAGTTTCCCGCAGGGATTTGCAACGCATGGTCACTGCCATCAACGCACCCGGTAACCCCTCCCCAGCCTTACTCGAACATTCTGCACTGGCAACGCGATTGTAGTGGGCCAGCCGGACTACTGCCGGGTTGCTCGACGCTCCGCGCAACCCAGCGTCTCCGATGGAAATTCGCCGAAGCGCTTCCGGTACGTGGCCGCGAAGTTTCCGAAGTTCTGATAGTTCCATGCGATGGCGATTTCCGACACGGTGGTGCCGTTCCTGGCGCTGCGCAGAGCGCTACGGATCCCCGTCAGTCGCTGCTCGCGAATGAACTCGCTGGGTGAAGCGCCGCGAAACTTGACGAAAAGCGCATGGAGGCTGCGCACGCTCAGTCGGGCCACGGCCGCTACATCCTCGACCGATGGCGCCTTCGCTGCATTCGCGATCACGAAGTTCTCGGCGATCTTCAGCTTGAGGGGAATGACCGTGTACTGCTGGTTTACATCGCGGCTCTGCACTTGAGCGGCCAGCTCCCGGGTACACAGCAGATACAGGAATTCGTTCAGGACCGAATTGGGCCTGTAGGCGCCGACGCCGGAAAAGACGTCTTCGAGGGCGTAGTGGAGGACATAGGCAAGGTGCGCGCTCCACAGGCTCGACCGGCTGACGGCGATGAAGCCGTTCTTCAGATACTGCTTGATGTGCTGGTTGGTCTGTTCCCGGACGTCGATCGAGAAGCGCCGCTCGGTCGGTATCGGGACAGAGAGCAGGAGGGCACTGTAGTTGTCCGATGCCGACAGCCGTATGAGCGGGCTCTTGCTGAACCGAAAAGTGTAGTCGCCGGATCCCGCCGTCGCGATGACGGCATCCCCTATTGAGTACGTGCTCTTGCCATGGATGACATAACGCACCGACAGATGATCGGGCTCGGGCTCCGTCTCGACTTCGAAGGGCGTTTCGGCTGCGAAGTAGGTAAGTCGGACGCCTCCCGCCCTCAGGACATAGGCTTCGCCTCTCGGCTGGGTGGGCGCATTGCTGGTCAACAGCGCCCGGATCAGGCTCGGCGTGTCGTCGACGACGGTCGCAGCGCTGTTGGAGGCGCCAAGGGCGAAATGGCGAAACCGGCCGTTGGCGTCGGCGGCACTCCCATCCCTTGCAGTCGAGATAAAGCGATCGATGGCCCGCAGCAGGATGGGCGTCGTCATCGTCTCCTACGCCACGTTGTTGGCCCGTCTGGTAACGACGGTGCAATCAGTTGCTTGCGGCAGGAGAGACGTCTTCATCGACTTATTGTTTCCTTTTGCATCGTAACGCTTCGGTCGTTGACGTCGACAGGGACAGGCTCATTTAGCAGCTAAGGTGTAATTTTCTCACCTCTGAGCCATTCTTGAGTCCTCAAGCGTTTGGCCGATTTTGCCTGACCTTGGATATTTGGGATGCCAGGAGAAGAGTTTACTCAACCGGCTGACTCAATTGTTGTCCTGTTGGCTCCATCTCCGGTTCTTTCTTGTCGTCATTGCATAGAGAGGGAATTTTCGTCTGGCATTCCAAGGCGTCGCCGGCACAACCGCCCACGACAAGAAAGCTGCCGAACCCGGGCATTCCGATCCGATCACGGGCAGATGATGCAAAAAGGTAGGGCTACAACTTGGCCGTAGCTGCTTCCGTGAGTGCGGGCCAACTTGGGAAGTGTCAGTCGCCCCTGATCGACACTGGCCCGCATCCGGCGGCGGCTTGCGTGGAGTTTATGTGCCGAGCGGTGTGGCGGGTGCGAGCAGTGACGCCGTGATGGCGGTCGAGAGGCCGAGTGTACGGAGTGAAAGCGCAAGGTGTGAGACGGGGCCGATGATCCGCCTCTTTCCACCCATATCGACACCGCAGCAGCATGCACGTCGGACAACAAGGGCAGGGCATATCCCGTCGCTGCCACCGGAGTATACTTTATGATTGAAGCCAAGCCACGCAAACCCGAACAGGGTCCGGCGATGGCAGCCGACGGTCGCTTGCGGCGAAGCGAACGCACCAAGCACAAGATCGTGGCAGCGTATCTGTCTCTCGTCAGGCTCAATTTGCGTGAACCCTCGATGAGGGAGGTCGCCGAGGTTGCCGGTTGTGCCTTGCGATCGGTTTATGAACGCATGTCGGATACGCACACTCTGCGGCTGGCGGCACTCGACCACGCGATCAACGGGACCCTGCGGACGTTCGACGTCCAGCTGCGCGGCCTCGACCGTCAGCTACGCCTGCAGGCGATCGTCGGATTCCAGGTCGAGGAGTACGAACAGTGGGCGCCGTTGTGGCATTTCCTGATGCAGCACGAGCATCTGCCGGACATCAGGGATCGCCTGGACCAGATACGCCAAAGGGTGTTGAGGGATCGCATGATCGAGCTCTATCGGAACGAGCTCGCCGGCAGCAGTGAAGCCGATCGCGCCAACTGGTTGCAGCTCCTGAGCGCAACGACCAGCCTCGAGAGCTGGCAATATCTTCGCTACTTCGAGAATCTTCCGGTCGAGAAGGTTTGCGAACAATGGATCTGGTACGTCGATCGCATCCTTGCCGCGGCGCTGTCCGGCAACGAGAAGACCGGTGCCACTATGGCTGCGCAGTGACAGGCCGCTTGCTCATGGCGAACTAGACGGACGTGCTATGCTCCACCGGATTGGGATGGAGCGTGCATGGGCAAGGAGTTCTGGAAGTCGGCGTGTCCGCACGACTGCCCCAGCGGTTGTTCGCTTGAGGTCGAGCGCCTGTCGTCGACCCGGATCGGCCGTATCCGCGGCGCGGCCGCCAATGGCTACACCGACGGCGTGGTCTGCGCCAAGGTGGCGCGTTATGCCGAGCGCGCCCATCACCCGGATCGCCTGAAGCAACCGCTGCAACGGACTGGCGAGAAGGGCACAGGCGAGTTCCGCCCGATCTCCTGGGAAGCGGCCCTCGACGAAATTGCCGAAGCTTTCGTGCGGGCAACGCAGACCTGCGGCAGCCAGTCGGTCTGGCCCTATCACTCCGGCGGCACGATGGGCGTGGTCCAGCGCTGGGGTATCGATCGCCTGCGCCATGCCTTCGGTTATTCGCGTCAGCACAGCACCATCTGCATGACGCCCGCCGAAGCCGGATGGCGGGCGGGCGTGGGCAAGCTCATGGGCCCCGATCCGCGCGAGATGGCGCAGTCCGACCTGATCATCGTGTGGGGTGGCAATCCGGTTTCCACGCAGGTCAACGCGATGACGCACATCGCCAAGGCGCGTAAACAGCGCGGCGCCAAGCTCGTGGTGATCGACGTTTATCGCACGCCCACCGTCGAAGCGGCGGATATTGCCCTGGTGTTGCGTCCCGGCAGCGACGGCGCGCTGGCGCTGGCGATGATGCATATCCTCCTGAAGGAAGGCTTCGCCGACCGCGATTACCTCGCGCGCTACACCGATTTCGGTGCCGAGGTCGAAGCCCATCTTGCCGACAAGACGCCGCAATGGGCAGCCGCTCTCACCGGCCTCTCTGTGGAGGAGATCGTCGACTTCGCGCGGCTCTATGGACGCACCGAACGTTCTTTTCTACGCCTTGGATTCGGCTTCACGCGCTCGCGCAACGGATCGTCGGCGATGCACGCGGTGAGCTGTCTGCCCGCGATCACCGGCGCCTGGAAGCATCCGGGCGGCGGCGCTTTCTTCATCAACTGGGATATCTGGAACCTCGATCTCAAGCTCGCCTGGGGCCTGGATCTCCTCAATCCCGCGACGCGCGTGCTGGACCAATCGCGTATCGGCCCGATCCTGTGCGGCGACGAGACGGCGCTGGCCGGTGGGCCGCCAGTGATGGCGATGCTGATGCAGAACGCCAACTCGGCGAATGTCGCGCCCGACAGCGCGGCCGTGGCGAAGGGGCTCGGCCGAGAGGACCTGTTCCTGTGCGTGCACGAGCAGTTCATGACGGCAACGGCAAAATACGCCGACATCCTGCTGCCGGCGGCGATGTTCCTGGAGTACGACGATCTCTACCTGGCCTATGGACAGACGCACATCACCGTCGGTCCGCGGGTGCTCGATCGCTACGAGGACTGCCGGACCAATCACGAGCTGATCTGCCAGCTGGCGAAGCGGCTCGGCGCCAATCATCCGAGTTTCGAGATGAGCGCCGTCGACATGCTCGATGCGACCTTGCGAGCATCCGGCAGGGTTACCTGGGAAGAGGCCAAGGAGCGCGGATGGCTCGATTGCGCCCAGAGCTTCGAGAAGGAGCATTTCCTCGATGGCTTCCCGTCGAGCGATGGCCGTTTCCACTTCAAGCCCGACTGGCCGGCGGTCGGTCCCTATCACGCGGGCATGACGGCGCTTCCGGTGCATCGCGAGAATGTCGAGCAGGCGACCGCCGAACTGCCGTTTCGGCTGATCGTGCCACCGGCCCGGACCTTCCTCAACACGACCTTCACCGAGACGCCGGGTTCGATCGCGCGCGAAGTCGAGCCGCGCGCCGTGATCCATCCCGACGATGCGGCGCGCCTCGGCGTCGTCGAAGGAACGCTCGTCAGGATCGGCAACGAGCGGGGCGAAGTGAGCCTGCGCGCGCGGCCGCTGGAGACCGCCAGGCCGGGGGTGGTCGTGGTCGAAGGCAACTGGCCGAGCGATGCCTATCCGGGCCGTGTCGGCGTCAATGTCCTGATCGGCGCCGACCCCGTGCCGCCGAGCGGCGGCGCGGCGTTCCACGACACCGCGATCTGGTTACGCGCCGCCTGAGCCACCGAGGTCGAACCGGCAGGTGATTCCGATTGCCTGCAGGAAAGCCTCGTCGTGGCTGACGAGGAGCAGGGCGCCATCGTAGGCGCGCAAGCCTGCTTCGACCGCCGCGATTGCATCGATGTCGAGATGGTTCGTCGGTTCGTCGAGGATCAGGAGCGAGGGAAGCGTGGCGCCTCCCAGAACGCAGGCGAGCCCCGCGCGCAGCAACTGCCCGCCGCTCAAGCTGGCGACGGTTTGAAGCGCGGCATCGGCACGGAACATGAAGCGGGCGAGGGAAGCGCGGCAGGCGTTCTCGTCGGCCTGAGGATTGAGGCGCTTGAAGTTGTCCCGGATAGACGCCGACGGATCGAGCAGGCTGACGCGCTGGTCGAGCAGGGCAAAGCCGGTCGCGAGGTGTACCGTTCCCTCCCATGGTGCCAGTTGGCCGGTGATCAGCGTTAGCAGTGTCGTCTTGCCGGAGCCATTCGGCCCCACGACGGCCACGCGCTCCGGGCCTGTGATTGAAAAGGAGAGGTGGCGGAAGATCGGCCGGTCCGGCTCGAAGCCGACGCTGGCATCGTCGATCCTGAGCACCGTTCGGCCCGCAGGCAGATTCGTCGACGGCAGAACGACGGACAGAGGTTGAAGGATTTCTATGCGCCGGCGGGCAGATACCGTGTCTTCGAGGGCTTGCGAGCGTTGCCGCTGGGCAAGGCGGGCGGCTCCGCCGCCCGTATTCTCGCTGAGTTCCTTTCGCGCGTTCAGGACGAGACGCGGTATGTCGCCCTTCTCCTTCCTGGCACGGCCGGCACGATCCCTGCGCGCCTGGCGCTCGACCTTTTCCTGCGTGCGTCGGTCGATCTCCTCCAGGCGTTTCTCGGCGTCGACGAGATCATGTCGTGCCGCCGCGAGTTCGATCGCCTTGCGCTCGCGATAGTGACTCCAGTTGCCGCCGTAGCGCGTGGCGCCGAGGGATGTCAGTTCGACGATGGCGTCGAGCGTATCCAGCAATTCCCGGTCATGGCTGACGACGATTGCGCCGGATCGCCAGCTCGCCAAGAGGTCGACGACGGCCTGTCGGCCTTCCCTGTCGAGGTTGTTGGTCGGCTCGTCCAGCAGGATGAAATCCGGATCCGAGAAGACGAGGGCGGCGAGCCCGGCCCGTGTGCGTTGGCCGCCGGACAATGTCGTCAGCGGCGTTTCCGGCTGCACGTCCAGGCCAAGACGACCGAGCGCTGCGGCCATGCGGGTCTCCAGCGTCCAGTCGGCGGTCACGAGTTCCTCGACGCCGGCTGTTCCTTCCTCCGCGCGGCGCAGGAGGTCGAGACCGCCGCGTGCGCCGAACAGGTCGGCCACGGTCTCCTCGGGAGTCACCTGAACGGCTTGGCGCAGAATGCCCAGGGTGCCGTTCACGGTAATCCTGCCCGATTGAGGGGCGAGATCGCCGGATATCAGCTTGAGAAGCGTGGTTTTGCCCACGCCGTTTCGCCCGACCAGTCCGGTGCGGTCGGCTACGAAACTCAGTTCCAGAGAGGAGAAGAGCGGTTGGCCGTCAGGCGTGGACCAGGCAAGACCGGATAGGGTGATCGAAGCGGACATGAAGACGGATTTCCCCGAGGACGAAGCGAGTGGCTGCTGCGGCTGTCGGGTGGAAATCCATCGTTGTACGCATCCTGTCGAAGTTCGAGACGGACCGGAAAGTAGGCTCGGCGTAGGTGATATTCAAGGCGGCTGCCTTGCCCTCATCCTTCCGGATAGAGAGGGGCCTTGCCCTGGTCTATCTCGTCGAGGAGTTCGATCAGCTTGGCGCCGCCTTCCATGAGGTCGGACTGGATCGCGCGCTTCACGGCGACGGGGTCGCGCGCAACGAGCCCATCGATGACATTGAGGTGCTGGTGGCGCTCGCTGTAGGTCGGCACGGCGCGCGGATAGAGGATGTTGAGCAGCGGCCCGTTGCGCAGCCAGATGGTCTCGATCATGCCCAGCAGCTCCGGCAATCCGGCCGCACGGTAGATCGTATTGTGGAAGTGCCAGTTCGCTTCGACGGCCTTGCGCCATTCACCGTCGCGTTCAGCCTCGGCGAGAGCCCGGTGGTGGAGCCTGAGCTCGGCGATTGCCGAATCGGTGATACGCGTGGCCGCCTGCTCGGCCGCGAAACCTTCGAGCAGCAGGCGGATGGCGCGCAACTCCTGGTATTGGGCCGAAGTGAGCCGCGCCACCGCGATCGATCGCGCTGCCCGCATATCCAGCACGCGCTCCCGGACGAGCTGCATCAGCGCCTCGCGGATGGGCGTTTCGGAAACGCCCATCGACTGGGCGAGCTGGCGGATCTTGAAGCGATGGCCGGGGCGGAAGCGGCCCTCCATCAGGGCCTGGCGCAGTTCCTGATAGACGCGGGCCGTAAGGTTGTCGCGCGCGACCGACGCCATGTCGGCTTCGGGCGGGTGATAGTCGGTCGGGCGAGAGATCAGCGGCGTTTCCATCGGGCTTTCACGCGGTCCATGCGCACGACTTAACGAGTTTTGTACCGGGGGGCGAACTTCGTCGGTTGGGGACGAATTGACGGTTTGATATATCATATATTATATCCGCGAAGGAAATTTCATTTGGCAGGTCGGATGTCGCCCTCTCAGAACACGCTTCTTCCGAATTCACGGGACAAATTGCTCCGCGACCGCGCGGCTCGGGTGATCCCGGGCGGCATGTGGGGGCATATGAACGTCGCCCGCCTGCCCGACGGCTATCCCCAGTATTTCGAAAAGGCGCAGGGCTGCCGGCTCTGGGACGTCGACGGCAACGAATACATCGACCTGATGTGCGGCTATGGCCCGATCGTGCTGGGCTACGGCGATCCCGACGTCGAGAACGCGGTCGAGCGCCAGCGCGGCAAGGGCGAGCTGATGACCGGCCCGGCTGAGATCCAGGTCGATCTGGCCGAGCTGCTGGTCGATACGGTGGCCCATGCCGACTGGGCGGTGCTTGCCAAGAACGGCACCGACGCCATGACCGCCTGCGTTACCATCGCCCGTGCCGAGACCCGCAAGCGCAAGGTGCTGGTCGCCAAGGGCGCCTATCACGGCGCCGCCCCCTGGTGCACGCCGTCGGTGGCTGGTGTCACCACCGAGGACCGCGCCCACATCGCTCACTTCGAATACAACGACGTCGCCAGCCTCGAAGAGGCGGTCCATGCCGTACGCGACGACCTTGCTGCAATCCTGGTCTCGGCTTTCCGCCATGACGTGCGCCGCCCGCAGGAGCTGCCGACGCCCGCCTTCGCCGCTGCCGTCCGGCGCCTTTGCGACCAGACCGGCGCTGCATTGATTCTCGACGATGTGCGCGCCGGCTTCCGCATCGACATGGGCGGCAGCTGGGAGCCGCTCGGCGTCAAGCCCGACCTCGCGGGCTGGAGCAAGGCAATCGCCAACGGCCATCCGCTGGCCGCCGTCACCGGCACCGACCGCTTCCGCGAGGCCGCGCAGCAAGTCTATGTGACGGGTTCGTTCTGGTGCGGCGCCACACCGATGGCCGCCGCCGTCGCCACGATCCGCAAGATGCGTGAGATCGACGCCATCGCCAAGATGCGCACCGTCGGCACGCGCCTGCGCGAAGGCCTCGACGCGCAGGCGAAGAAGCACGGTCTGCAGATCAGCCAAACCGGCCCGGTGCAGATGCCGCAGATCCTGTTCGCCAACGATCCCGACTTCGCAATGGGCAACCGCTTCGTGCTCGCGGCTCTCCAGCGCGGCGTCTACATGCACCCCTGGCACAACATGTTCCTGTCGGCCGCCCACACCGAGGCCGATATCGATCGCGTCCTGGAGGCTACCGACGGCGCCCTGAAGGCCGTGGCGGAGCAGACTTCGTGACCAATCAACCAGCGCCCGCACGTGAGCGCCAACCGGCACCACGCATCACCGATGTGGCCGAGCTGAAGCGCATCGCGCAGGAGCTACGACGCCAGGTCGTTCGCCTCGTCGCGCCGACCGGGCAGGGTTATGTGCAGCAGGGGCTGGGCGCCGCCGATCTCTTCACGGCGATGTTCTTTTCCGAGTTGCGTCTCGATCCCGCCGATCCGGCGTGGCCGGACCGCGACCGCTTCCTGCTGTCGACGGCGCACAACACCGCCATCTTCTACGCAACGCTCGCGGCGCGCGGCTGCCTGCCCGAGGCGACGCTTGCCGACTACTGCAAGGACGGCTCGCCGTTGGAGATCAACGCGTCCGAACGCATCGGCCCGCTGATCGAGGCGACGTGTGGTTCGTTGGGGCAGGGCCTGTCGGTCGCCGTCGGCATGGCGATGGCGCTGCGTCACCAGAAGCGCGACGCCCGCGTCCACGTCATTCTGGGCGATGGCGAGATGCAGGAAGGTCAGGTGTGGGAAGCTGCCCTCATGGCCGGCGCCCGCAAGCTCTCCAATCTTTGCCTGATCCTCGACTACAACCGCATGCAGGTCGGCGGCCATGTCGATAACGTGGTCGGCCTGGAGCCGGTCGCAGGCAAGTTCGAGAGCTTCGGCTTTCGCGTCGAGACGATCGACGGCAACGACATGGAAGCCGTCGTCGGTGCCTTCGCGCGGGCACGCGCTCACACCGAGGCACCTACCTGCATCGTCGCCGACACCCTGGTCGGCAAGGGCGCGCCCAGCCTCGAAGGCATCCTGGGCCACAACATGAAGCTGCCGGCGGATCTTGCTGCCAAGGCGCTGGAAGAACTGGCATGAGCAGCTCGACGTCGGCCGCGGACCAGACGGTCAGCGACTTCATTGCCCGCGGAGCTACCGGGCCGTTGCCGCGCCATTACGGCGACGCGCTGGTCGCCGCCGCCCGTAAGGATCCGCGCATCGTCGCTCTCTCTGCCGACCTGCCGGGGCCGACCGAGACCGATCTCTTCCAGGCCGAGCTGCCCGACCGTTACTTCGAGGCCGGCATCGCCGAAGCCAACATGATCGGCATGGCGGCGGGCTTTGCGCGGATGGGCCAGATCCCCTTCGTCCATTCCTTCTGCGTGTTCGTCACGCGCCGCGCTTACGACCAGGTGGCCAACCAGGTCGCCTATCCGAAGCTGCCGGTGAAGATAGTGGGCTTCCTGCCGGGCCTCACCACCATGCTGGGCGTCTCTCACCAGGCGATCGACGATGTCGCCCTGATGCGCGCGCTGCCCAATATGACGGTCATCGAACCCAGCGGTCCCGAGCAGCTTGCCGGCGCTGTCACCGCGGCGCTCGAAACGCCGGGGCCGGTCTATCTCCGCATGCTGCGTGGCGACGCCGCGTCGGCGGGAATTGCGCCCAAGCCGCTCAAGCGCACCGGCGAGGTGCTGCGACATGGTCCGCACGGCACGATCTTCGCGACTGGTCTCTCGGTCGCCGCTGCTCTCGAAGCCGCCGAGACACTCAGCAAGGACGGGCGTGAGGTGACGGTTGTCAACATCGCCACGTTGAAGCCGCTGGATACCGCGCTGATCGTCGACTTGGCCAAGGCGACCGGCGCCGTCGTAACGGCAGAGAATCATTCCATCATCGGCGGCCTGGGATCGGCCGTTGCCGAGACGCTGATGGAAGCAGGTGTGCCCGTGGGATTTGCGCGGGTCGGCATCCAGGACACGTTCGCCGAGGGCGGCACCACGCCCTATCTGCAGGCCAAGTACGGTCTCGGCGCCAAGGACATCGTTGCTGCCTACGGTCGCGCCGCCGCGCAGCGTCACGCCATCGAGAAGGGGAGAGCATAATGACCAAGAGCCTTTCATACCTGCTTCGCCGCGCCGCCCTGGTCGGCACCGCCCTCGTGGCGTTCTCCGTGGCGGCCGTTGCGCCGTTCGACGCCGAAGCTCAGCCGAAGCGTGGCGGCACGGCGACCTACGCTTATATCTCCGGTCCCGGCACGCTCGACCCGCATGTCGCTTCGAGCATGGTTGAACTCGAAGTCATCCATCATCTCTTCGAGACGCTGGTCGCGATGGATGAGAAGTACAACACGCGGCCTTCGCTGGCCTCGAACGCAACGGCCAGCCCCGACGCCAAGACCTTCACCTTCACGCTGCGTAAGGGTGTGAAGTTCCACAACGGCAAGGAAATGACGTCGGCCGACGTACTGGCATCCTTCGAGCGCTACAAGAAGGTGAGCCCGAATGCCAGCGTGCTGGCCGACGTGGAGTCGTTCGAGGCGCCGGATCCCTACACGTTCGTCGTGAAGCTGAAGAGCCCCAACGCCGTCTTCATCGATGTGCTGAAGTCGCCGGTCTATCCGTTCGCGATCCTGCCGGCCGACCAGAAGGACAAGGCGGCGCGCGAAGTCGACATTGTCGGCACCGGCCCGTTCTCGCTCGGTGAGTGGGTCAAGGACAGCCATCTCGTCATTAAGCGCTTCGACAACTACGTTGCCGACGAAAGCATGCCCGGTCCGGACGGGCTCGCCGGCCGCAAGACCGCCTATCTCGACCAGGTTCGCTACAACTTCGTGCCCGAGGCCAACGCCCGTGTCGCGGCCCTGCAGTCGGGCGGCGCCGATGTCATCAACGACATTCCCGTGGCGCTCGCCAAGCGCTTCGAGGGTCGGTCCGATCTCACGACCTTGAGCATCTTCCCCTACTGCATGCAGGTCTACGTCGTGAACACGCAGCAGGGCGCTACGCGCAACCCGCTGATCCGACAGGCCATTCTGGCGACCGTCAATGCCGAAGAAATCATCGGGGCGATGAACGCCGTCGCCAAGCCCAGCCATTCGCTGGTCTACGCGTCGAGCCCCTACTACCAGGGCGACGCGATGAAGCCCTACTATGACCAGAAGAACCCGAAGAAGGCCAAGGAGCTTCTGAAGCAGGCGGGCTACAACGGCGAGAAGATCACCCTGCAGACCAACTCCAACTACCCGAACATGAAGGACGCCATCCTCGTCCTGTCGGAGTTGATGAAGGAAGCGGGCATGAACGTTTCGGTCGACGTCGTTGACTGGACCACGAATGCTAGCAACATGCAGCGCGGCACCGGCACCTGGAACGTGTCGACCACCAGCTTCTGCTCCAACCCGCTGCTCGGGCCGCAGCAGTGGCGCGTGATGTTCTACACCTTCCCGCAGGTCAAGGACGACGCCGTCCTCGACGCCGCCTATGCGAAGTTCTATGGCTCGCTCGACCTCTCCAAGCGCGTCGCCGCCTGGGCCGACATCGAGAAGCGCGTCATCGAGCAGGCGTATATGATCAAGATCGCCGACACCGGCGCATTGCGTGCCTTCAACAACAAGAAGATCGAGAACTTCACGCCCTACTACCTCGTGCGGTTCTGGAACGTTTCGGCCAAGTAGCGCCCAACGGCTCCCAGCAGACCTGCCAGGAAAGGACGCATGCTCCGTATCGTTGTCATCCGGTTGATTCAGGCCATCCCCGTACTGCTTCTGATCGCAGTGATGGCCTTCATCCTGATGCACCTGATCCCAGGCGACCCGGCGGTGGTTATCGCCGGGGCGGATGCAGGTCCGGCGGCGGTGGAGCGTATCCGCCATGAGCTGGGCCTCGATCGTCCGATCCTGGAACAGCTCCTGAACTGGCTGGTCAACCTCGGCACCGGCGACTTCGGCCGGTCCCTGGTCCTCAACCAGACGGTGTTGTCGGCGGTGGGCGAGCGGCTGCCGGTGACCGTGTCGCTGGCGATGCTGTCGCTTGTGATCACGTTGCCGATCGGTGTGTTCCTGGGCATCCTCGCAGCCTATTTCCGCGGTTCGTGGATCGATGCCGCCGTCATGACGCTCGCGCTGGTCGGCGTGTCGGTGCCGGCCTTCTGGATCGGCATCCTGTCGGTCATCCTGTTCAGTGTGACCCTGGGCTGGTTCCCGTCCGCAGGGTATGCGCCGCTGCTGGCCGACGGTCCGGGGGCCTGGTTGTCCTCGTTGATCCAGCCGGCCTTCATCCTGAGCCTGTTCCAGATCGGCTTCCTCGCGCGCATGACCCGGTCGGGCATGCTCGACGTGCTCGATCAGGATTTTATCCGTACGGCGCGCGCCAAGGGCGTGAGCGAATGGCGGACGGTCGGCCGTCATGCCTTCCGCAATGCGCTGGTCGGCGTCGTCACGGTGGCCGGCATTATCCTCAGCCTGCTCATCGGCGGCTCGGTCGTGATCGAGCAGGTCTTCGCGCTGCCCGGCATCGGTCGCCTCGTCGTTCAGGCGATCCTGGCCCGCGACTATCCGTTGATCCAGGGAACGATGCTGCTGTTCGGCTTTGCCTTCGTGGTCATCAACATCTGTGTCGATCTGATCTACCTCTGGGTCGATCCGCGGGTGCGCTATGACTGATCTCGCCCTCGGCACCAATCGCCCGCTTGAACTGGCCGAGCGCCGCCGTTTCCTGGCATTGCGCAAGCTCGCGGCGCATCGCTCCTTCAAGATCGGCCTCCTGATCGTTTCGGTCCTGGTGCTGGCGGCCTTCATCGGTCCGTGGTTGACCGGCATCGATCCGACGAGCATGCGGATCCGCAACAAGTTCAAGCCGCCATCGGAACAGTTCCTCATGGGCACCGACAATTACGGCCGCGATGTGCTGACGCGTGTGCTCTATGGCGGACAGCTTTCGCTCGGTATCGGTTTCTTCGTGGCGCTGCTGTCGGGGATTGCCGGCACCATTGTGGGTGTCGTGGCCGGTCACTTCCGGGCGCTCGACGCCTATCTCATGCGCGTCATGGATGCGTTGCTGGCGTTCCCGGCCATCCTGGTCGCTATCGGCATCGGGGCTGCTTTGGGGCCGCAGGCCACCAGCATCGTGGTCGCGCTCGCCGTCGCCTACGTGCCGCGCACGGCGCGTGTCGTGCGTGCCTCGACGCTCGTCATCCGCGAGATGGAATATATCGAGGCGGCGCGCGTCAGCGGCGCCGGCAACCTGCGCATCATCGTCAAGCATATCCTGCCGAACTGCCTCGGGCCGCTCACCGTGCAGCTCACCTTCGTTTTCGCCTACGCCATCCTGGCCGAAGCGGCATTGAGCTTCCTCGGCATCGGCCCGCCGCCGCCGGCGCCGAGCTGGGGCAACATCATTGCCGAGGGCCGCGACCATGCGGTCGAAGCCTGGTGGATCATGCTGTTCCCCGGCATCGCCATCAGCCTCGCGGCGCTCGGCATGAACCTGCTGGGCGACGGGCTGCGCGATGTGCTCGATCCCCGCCTGAAGATCGAGAGCTAGATGACACGAGCGCCTCTTCTCTCCGTCGAGAACCTGACCGTTCAGTTCCGCGGGGATCGCGGCTGGGTCACGGCCATCGAGGATGTCAGCTTCGAGATCGGAGCCGGCGAGAATCTCGGGATCGTGGGCGAGTCGGGCAGCGGCAAGAGCGTCAGTGCGCTGTCGATCCTGCGCCTGCATGCGCTGGCCAACACGCGCTATGCGTCGGGCGCCATCCGGTTCGCCGGCCGCGATCTGCTGTCGATGTCGGAGCGCGAGCTGCGGAAGGTGCGTGGTGGCGACATCGCCATGATCTTCCAGGACCCGATGTCGTCGCTCAATCCGGTGCTTACCATCGCCGAGCAGATCATCGAGCCGTTGCAGCTTCATCAGGGGCTTTCCGCAGCGGCCGCGCGCCGCCGTGCGATCGAGCTTCTGGAGATGGTCCGCATCGCCGACGCCGGCCGTCGTATCGACGAGTATCCGCACCGCCTGTCGGGCGGCATGCGCCAGCGCGTGATGATCGCCATCGCGATTGCCTGCCAGCCGAAGCTGCTGATCGCCGACCAGCCGACGACGGCGCTCGACGTCACCATCCAGGGCCAGATCCTGGAGCTGCTGCGCGACCTGCAGCGTGAGATCGGCATGTCGGTCGTGTTGATTACCCACGATCTCGGCGTGATCGCGGAGTTCGCGCAGCGTGTCCTCGTGATGTATGCCGGGCGTGTCATCGAGCAGGCGCCGGTGGCGGCGCTGTTCGACCGTCCGATGCATCCCTACACCGACGGGCTGATCGACGCGGTTCCTAAGCTCGACGGCGACCTGCACCGCCTGACGACGATCCCCGGCAGTATTCCCGATCTCGCGACGGTGATCCCGGGTTGCCGTTTCAATCCACGTTGCCGCGAGGCGATGGATGTCTGCCGGCGCACTGCGCCGGCGCTGCTGCCGGTCGGACCGGACCATCTCTCACGCTGCCCGCCGCGTGCGGCGGCCCGGGGCGCCGCATGACCGAGGCACCTATCGTTACTGTCCGCGACCTGGTGAAGACCTTTCCGGTCCGGGGTCGCCCGGGGGAACCGAAGCGTACGCTGCGCGCCGTCGACAGGGTCGGCTTCGATGTCCTGCGCGGCGAGACGTTGGGCCTGGTGGGCGAGTCCGGCTCGGGCAAGTCCACGACCGGCCGCATGCTGGTCGGCCTGATCCCGGCGACCTCCGGCACGGTCCAGCTCTTCGGCCATCATATCGCAGCGGGGGCCGAGAAGGGGGCGCTGGGCAAGGTGCGCTCGCGCCTGCAGTTCGTCTTCCAGGATCCGCAGAACTCGCTCAACCCTCGCATGCGTATCGGCGACGCCATCGCCGAACCCCTCGACGTCGCGGGCGGTTTGAGCCGTCAGGCGCGCAACGACCGCGTCCAGGAATTGCTGGAACTGGTGGGCTTGCCGCGGTCCTGCGGCGATCGCTTCCCGCACGAGTTTTCGGGAGGACAGCGGCAGCGTATCGGCATCGCCCGTGCCTTGGCCCTGCGTCCCGATTTCATCGTATGCGACGAGCCGGTCTCCTCGCTCGACGTTTCCATGCAGGCGCAAATCGTGAACCTGCTGCTCGACCTGCAGGAGCAACTGGGCCTCAGCTACCTCTTTATCGCCCACGACCTTGCGGTTGTGCGCAACATCTCGACGCGCGTCGCCGTCATGTATGCCGGCGGCATCGTCGAGATGGCACCCAAGCGCGACCTCTATGCGGCACCCAAGCATCCTTACACGCAGGCATTGCTGGCGGCCGTGCCGCGGCCGGTGCCTGGTCGTGTTCGTGCCCCGAGCGTTGCCGGCGAGCTGCCGAGCCTGATCAACCCGCCGAAGGGCTGTGCCTTCCATCCGCGCTGTCCTTTCGCCTTCGATCGCTGCCGGGTCGAGAAGCCACGGTTGAATCCCGTCGAAGGAGGGCATGCCGTCGCCTGCCATCTTCACGAAGCCGGTGGAAACGGGCCGTCCGTACTCTAGGTTTTGAGGAGTAGAGCGTCGTGAGCCATCAAGAACTGCTGTTCATGCCAGCAACAACGGCGGCGGATCTGATCCGCAGGCGCCAGCTCTCGCCGGTCGAGTATGTCGATGCCGTCCTCGAGGCCATCGAGACGATGCAGCCGACCGTCAACGCCTTCGTCACGGTGACGGCCGACGCTGCGAGGAAGGAAGCGCGGGCCGCCGAGCAGGCGGTGATGGACCGCAAGAAACTCGGCCCGCTGCACGGCATCCCTGTCAACATCAAGGATCTCTTCCCGACGGCGGGCGTGCTCACGACTTACGGCTCGGCGATCCATGCCAAGACCATTCCGACCGACGACGATGTGCTGGTGACGCGCCTCAACGCGTCGGGCGCCATCATGGTCGGCAAGTCGACGACGCCTGAGTTCGGTCATAACGGTCACACGACCGGGCCGGCCTTCGGCATGACACGCAACCCCTGGAATCTCGACCGCACGGCCGGCGGCTCCAGCGGCGGGTGCGGCGCGGCGGCGGCGGCCGGCCTCGGTCCGCTCGGTCTTGGCACCGACGGTGCAGGCTCTATCCGCCTCCCTGCGGCGGCCTGCGGTGTCGTCGGGCTGAAGCCCACGACCGGATTGCTGCCCTACGAGCAGACCTCCGATTCCTTCTTCAACTATGCCGTCGCCGGTCCGCTGGCGCGCACCATAGCCGATGCCGCGCTGATGACGGAGACCATCGCCGGACCGTCGCCGCTCGATCCCTGGTCGCTGCGCGCGCCGCCGTTGGAGCCGTTTGGCGCGAGGCCGGCCAATCTGTCCGGCACGCGCATCGGATTCCTGTCAAGCCTGGGTAGGCCGGCCGACGACGTCGCGGCCAACACCAAGGCCTGCCTGAAGGCTTTCGAGAGCATGGGCGCGATCGTCGAGGAGGTCGGCGCGGACATCGACTGGATGGCCGAGCAGGCGCGCACCATGTACTTCGGCAATCTCAACGTCTATTTCGGCCAATACATGGACGAGTGGCGGGACCAGATGGATCCGCTGCTGGTGCACTGGATCGAACTGGGTCGCGCTTTCGGCACGGTCGATTTCCGCAAGGCACAGCTTGCACGTTCGCGGCTCTATCGCAGCATCCAGAAGCTGTTCGAGACCTACGATTTCCTAGTGTCGCCGACACTGCAGGAAACGGCGATCACCTTCGACCGGACAAAGGATATGACGGGCTCCTGGGCGCACGGCTGGAACGCCTGCGTCTATCCGTTCAACCAGTCGGGCAATCCGGCCCTGACGGTCCCCTCGGGTTTCGGCGACGACGGCCTGCCGACGGCACTGCAGATCGTCGGACCTTGGTGGAGCGATACGGAAGTGCTGCGGGTAGGGGCGGCGCTGGAAAGCGTCCGGCCCTGGGCGCACAAGCGTCCGTCGCTCGCAGCGGCACTCTAGGGAGATCGAGCGCGTGACAAACGATCAAATGTCGTGGCGGCCCGAATTCGGCCGCATGAACATCCGGCCGCGTCCATCGGTGGCCATGCACTCCGACAACAACTGGCATCTCTCGCACTGGTACGAGATGCCGCGCGAAGATCCCGCGTCGCCCGAGGTCTACACCTACACCGATGCGATGTCCTACGCGCCGGGCAGCGAGGTCAACTTCCATACCAGCGCCACCGCGCCGCGCTGGACCCTGCAGGTCTATCGCGATGGCAAGGAGCCGGTGCTCGTCCACGAGGCACGCGACCTCGAAGGCCACTTTCACGCGACGCCGAAGCAAGCCTACCGCAAGGGCTGCGGCTGGCCGGCGGGTCATCGCTGGCGGCTGCCGGCCGATCTCGCCTCGGGCTTCTATCGCGTCGTGTCGACCTGCGACCGCGGCAACGATTCGAGGTTCGTGCAGCATCATTTCTTCGTGGTGACGCCCACCGATCCGAAGCCCGAGGGACGTTTCCTGCTGATCCTGCCGACCTCGACCTGGCTCGCCTACAACGATTGGGGCGGCGCCAATTCCTATGATGGCATCGATGGCGAGAACGGCGCGCAGTTCTCGCCCGAACTCAGCATCGAGCGCCCCTGGACACGTGGTCTCGTCTGGCTGCCGCCCGGCGCGCCGCGGCTGTGCGATATCCCGAAGCGCCGGCCGCTCGATGCGCCGCGCTACACCACGAAGGAGTGGGCCTTCACCAACGGCTTCGCGCAGTTCTTCGCGTCGGCGGGCTGGGCGCAATTCGACCGGCACTTCGTGGTGTGGGCCGAGCGCCAGGGCTACGCCTTCGACATGATCACCCAGACCGACCTGCATTATCGGCCGGAGATACTGAATCGTTACAAGACTGCCGTGATTGTTGGGCACGACGAATACTGGACGCGCGAGATGCGCAACCACGTCGACACATTCGTCGAGGCTGGTGGCAAGCTGGCGCGCTTTGCCGGCAACTTCCTGTGGCAGGTGCGGCTCGAAGACGAGGGCCGTCGGCAGGTCTGCTACAAGGCGCGCGCGCAGGCCGAGGACCCCGTCCGCGACACCGACAAGGCTCATCTGCTGACCACGGCTTGGGAGAATCCCGACATCAACTGGCCCGGCGCCACCACGATGGGCGTGAACGGCCTGCAGGGCGTCTATGCTTCCTGGGGCGGCCTGTCGCCGCGTGGCAGCCGCGGCTTCACGGTCTACCGGCCGAACCACTGGGCCTTCGCAGGCGCCGACACCTATTACGGCGACGTCATCGGCGACGAGGCCGGCATCTTCGCCTACGAGGTCGACGGTCTCGACTATACCTTCCGCAAGGGTCTGCCCTATCCGACGGGCGAGGACGGCGCGCCCGTGTCGGCGATCGAGATTCTCGCTCTGTCGCCTGCCGTACGGGTCGAGGAGGAGCACGACTACGAGGGCTTCCGCTACTACCTCGGCAACGGCAAGACCAACTCCAGCACCCGCACGACGCCGGGCCCGACGCCGCCCGAAGGCCCGGATCCGCAGCGCTACGGTTCGGGCGTGATCGTGTCGATGGCCAAGGGCAAGGGCGAGGTCTTCTGTGCCGGAAGCTGCGAATGGCTGACCGGCCTGGCGCGTGGCGACTTCAGCACGGAGCAGGTCACGCGCAACGTCCTGAACCGCTTCCTCGGGAAAGCCTAACGCCTGAGATCGGCCGTCCGCGCCGTGTCGATGCTGCGGCCGTCGCCGGCAAGGGCGACGCCGTAGTCGCGCTCGGCGCTGGCAGGGCTCACCACGCCGTCGCGGACATCGCGCAGGACGCGTTCGGGATCGCGCGTTTTCGGGTCGCCGTAGCCGCCGCCGCCCGGTGAGAGGGCACGATAGGTGCCGGCGCCGTGGCGCTGGACGCCGTATTTTGGCGCCTGGACATGGCTTCCATTGGCCAGGGTGAGGATGACCTCGCCGCCGGCGCCGGCCCGTCCACCCGCGGCGCCGAAGCTTGATGGTGCGCCGACGCCTTCGCCGCGGAAGGCATAGTCGGCCGGCGTGAACATCTCGACTTCGTAGTCGCAGCCCGCACCGCCGCGGAAGCGGCCAGGGCCGGCGGTGTCGCAACGCAGCTCCTGGCGATGGAAGCGCACGGGATAGAGCTGCTCGTAGGTTTCGAGGTTGGGCAGGGTGAGGCCGCCCAGGGTGATGAGGTGGCCGATCAGGTGGAAGCCGTCGCGGCCCTCAACGCCACCACCAGCCGGCGCACCGGCCCATTGGTACATCACGTAGCGGCCGCCATCGTCCTTGAGGCCCGCCGTCACGGCATGCACGGCCTTCGACCAGCCGGCGGACGCACGCTCGGGCAGCGCCTGACCCAGTGCCTTCCACATGGCATGGATGATTTCGTGCGCCACGAACACGGTGTTCATGGTCATCGGTGCCGGCGCGCGCGCGTTGACCAGCGTTCCTTCGGGCAGGCGGATTTCGACGCTGCGGAAGGCACCTTCGTTCTTCGGCAGGTCTGGCTCGAAGAACGAGGCCAGCGACATGAACACTGCCGAGGTCGAGTTGGCGATGGAGCTGTTCTTGAATCCGCGGATCTGCGGCGAGGTGCCGGCGAAGTCGACCACTAGACGACGGTCCTTCACCGTGATCGCCACGGCGATTTTGGCGTCGATGGGCTCGAAACAGTCGTTGTCGACGGGTTCCTCGCCGTGCCACACGCCTTCGGCCAGGCGGTCGATGCAGGTCTGGAAGCGGCGATCGGCATGGGCCAGCACGCCTTCGAAGAAATCGTCGGCGCGCTCGACACCCAGTTCCTCGACGAGCTGGATCAGGCGTTCCGCGCCGATGCGCGTCGAGCCGATCATGGCGCGCAGGTCGCCATCGAGTGCCTCGGGCAGGCGGGTGTTGAGCATCAGGAGCCGCCACAGGTCGTCGCGCGTGTGGCCGCCCTCGATCAGCTTCAACACCGGCAGCCGGATACCTTCATGGAAGATCTCCGTCGCCGCCGAATTGTAGGTGCCGGCGGCCCCGCCGCCGATATCGGCCTGATGCGCGCGGTTGCAGGCGAAGGCGACCAGCTTCATGCCCACGAAGACGGGGCGGGCGATCACCCAGTCCGGCAGATGATTGCCGCCGGCGGTGTAGGGATCGTTCAGCAGGAACACGTCTTCCGGCGCGATGGCATCCTTGAAGTCGCGCAGCACGGCGCGCACGGCGAAGCCGCCGCCGCCGGTATGGATCGGAATGCCGTCGGCCTGGCTGATGAGCGTGCCCCGCGCGTCGGCCAGGAAGCAGGAGAAATCGTGGCTCTGGCTGAAGATCGGCGACCGCGCCGTGCGCGTCATCACCCAGCCCATCTGATGCGAGATATGGTCCAGCCGGTTCTGCACCAGGGCAAGCGTGACGGGATCGAGAGCGGGGCTCATTGGGCGGCCTCTCTTGCGGCAACCTGCGCGTCGATGTGAACAAGGAAGTCGTCGCGTTCGTCGACTTCGAGCAGGTCGCGCGGGCCGACGAAGGCGGTTGTCGTGCGCTCCTCGATCAGCAGGGGACCGGCAAGGTTGCAACCGGGCCTAAGGTCGTCGCCGTCATAGACCGGCACCTCGCGCCAACCCTGTGCCGGGTCGATCCAGACCTTGCGCATCTCGCGAGGTTTTGGCGGAACGGCCTGCGGCGAACGAGCCGCCGCCGGTGTCCAGTCGAGCCGGCCGCGTCCGACGATGCGCAGGGCGGTGATGTCGATGCGGCCACCCGGCTGGATATGGCCGAACAGACGCTGATGTTCCGCCTCGAAAGTGCGCCGCGCCGCAGCGGCGTCGAAGCCCGAGGGACCAATGGCGACGCGTACAGGCCACTGCTGGCCGTCGTAGCGAAGATCGACCTGCCGCTCGGTCGCGGCTGCTTCGCCCTCGAAACCGTCACGCAGGAGCGCTTCGCGGGCACGCGCCTCGATCTCGGCGAAGCCCGCTTCGAGCGCGGCGGGCTCGACCTTGTCGAGGTCGGCCAGGAACACCTGCAGATAGTCCTGGCGAACGTCGGACTGCAGCATGCCCATGGCGCAAAAGGCGCCGGCGGCCCGCGGGAGCAGGGCACGCCGGCAGCCCAGCGCGCGCGCCACGGACGAGCCGTGCATCGGTCCCGCGCCGCCCGCAGCGACCAGAGTGAATGTCGACGGATTGTGGCCGCGTTCGATGCTGAGCCGCTCGACCGCGTGCAGGAGGTTCTGTTCGAGCAGACGGATCATGCCGGCGGCGGCATCCTCGACCGAGAGGCCGAGCGGCTTGGCAAGCTTGGTCTCGATGGCACGCCGTGCGAGCGCACTGTCAAGATTGACGGCACCGCCAGCCAGCGGGCCGGGGCGCAGGCGCCCCAGTACGAGCTGCGCGTCGGTGACGGTGGGGTTCTCGCCGCCCAGCCCATAGGCGGCCGGCCCGGGCCGCGCACCGGCGCCTTGCGGGCCGACATGCAGGAGGCCGGCATCGTCGACCCAGGCGATGGTGCCGCCACCGGCGCCGACCGTATGGATTTCGACCGATGGCGTGGTGAGGTGATAGCCGTCGATCACCAGCTCGTCGGCCACGGGCACGTCGCCGCGCGCCATCACCATGACGTCGCAACTCGTGCCGCCGATTTCCATGGAGATCAGGTTGGCCTTCTCCCCCGGTGCGGCGCAGCCCTTGAGCGCGCCCACGCCGGCCGCCGGACCGGACAGGACCAGCATCACCGGCCGCGTCGCCACCTGGTCGACGGAAACGGCACCGCCATTGCTTTGAAGCATCAGGAGGGAGCGAGGCAAGCCGAGTTGACGCAATTGCCGGTCGAGCGACTTCAGATAGCTCGTGACCTTCGGCGCCACGTAGGCGTTGACCACGGCAGTCGAGCTGCGTTCGTACTCGCCCATGGTGGGCATGACGTCGCTCGACAGCGAAACCCATTGACCGCTCCAGCTCTTCACGAGCCGGTCGCCGACCTGTCGTTCATGGCCGCCGGTCAGGAAGCTGTTGAACAGGCACACCGCCACGGACTCGACTCCTTCGGCAGCAAATACTTGGGCTGCCTTGTCGACATCCTTTGCTGCGACCGGCTGCAGCTCATGGCCGTCGGCGCCGATACGACCGCGGACGGGCAGCCGCAGGTAGCGCGGCGCCAGGACCTGCGGGAAGGGCGCGCGATGGTCCCACTGGTTCTCGCGGATACCGCGGCGAATTTCGAGCGAGTCGCGGAAGCCTTCGGTGGTCAGCAGGCCGACCTTGGCACCTTTCTTCTCCAGAATGGTATTGGTGGCGACCGTCGAGCCGTGCACGAACAGCGCGCAGTCGCGCAGCAGTGCAGAAAGGGGAAGGTCGAGCTGCTGGGCAGCGAGCCGCAGCACGCCCAGCACGCCTTCGCTCGGGTCGGCCGGGACCGACGGAGCTTTGTAGATTCGCACGGCACCGGCGGCGTCGCGCAGGACCATGTCGGTGAAGGTGCCGCCCACGTCGACGCCGATGCGCCAGGGAGCGACGAGAGAAAAGGAAGCGTCAACCATTGCGTTGACAGGAGCTTAGCCGTGGACGGAAGCTCGGGCGAGATGAGAGTCGACGTCGACCACTATTTGATTTTGGGTGTGCCCCGAACCGCCGACCCGGCGGTGATTCGTGCGGCCTACGTCGCCCTCGCCAAGCGTTATCACCCCGATGTTGCGATCGGTGACGCCGAACTCGCCGCGGCGAACTTTCGGCTGATCAAGGAGGCGTACGAAACGCTCTCCGATCCGGATCTCCGGGCGATCTACGATCGGAAGGCGCAGCAGGCCGAAACGATGCTGGCGCGCGTCGTTGTTCCGGCCGAGCCCGGTCCTCCCTCCAGGTTGCGAAGAGGCCTTGAGCATTTCGCAGCGCTCTTCCACGGCGGCCGCCAGACGGGCTTGGCCATCGTCGCCGGCGCGATCGTTCTCGTGGGCGGATTTCTTTCGACAAGATACGTCCTCTCGATATATTTCGCAGATCAGCCGGTCCTGATTGCCGCGCAAACCGACGACGAGGAGGCGAAGCGCCGGGAACAGGAGCGACTGGCCATCGCCCAGGGCAGGCAGGCCAGTCAGCTCGTGTATCCGCGGCAGGCCATGCTTGGCCCGATGGCAAAATCGGGAACGACGGCGCAGCAGGGAATTCGCCTCGAAGGGTCGACTGGTCAGATACAATGCGTTGCTGCCGACGGGGTCCGGTTCGGTATCGTCAATCGCAACGGCGAGGTCAGCGTCGTCTATAACGGAGCCCCTGTGGTGCAGGCCTCCATCCAGCATGCCGGCAAGCACTTCATGCTGCTCACCGGCATCGTTCCGGATAATTCGATCATCATCAGCGTCCTGCGCGGCGAGGCGGCCGGCGCGATCGTGTTCCATGCCGACAACGGCGGCAAGCCGATACGCGCCGTACCGGCACGGTGCGTCGGCCTCGCCTACTGACGGTGCGAAATCACTTCGCCCGATCGAGCGTCGGCAAGCGATAGCGATCTTCGGGATCGTTCCAACCCTTGAAGTTCGGCTTGCGCTTCTCGGCGAAGGCTGCGCGCGATTCCATCAGGTCGCTCTTGGCGCCATGCTCGTGCAACGCAGCCGCAAGTCGCTGCATGTCCGGCCCGGGCGCAGGCCGCATCTGGCGCATCATGTGGACCGTGTTGACACGCGAGGCCGGCGGCAGGGTCAGCAGGTGCTCCGCCATGCCGAGCGCGGTCGGCATGAGGTCCACCGCATCGACGAGCCGGTTCACGAAGCCGATTTCGTAGAAGCGCTGCGCGGTGAAGCGGAAGCCCAACGCCATTTCCATCGCGACGGGATAGGGAAGGTTCGCGATGTGGCCGTGATTGTAGCCGCCGAGCAGCCAGCGCTTGGCTTCGGAGACTTCGAATACGGCCTCGCGCACGGCCACGCGCAGGTCGGTCCGTTCGACCAGCATGAAGCCGCCGCCCATGGCAAAGCCATTGATGGCAGCGATGACCGGCTTTTCGAGCTTGCCGGACATGAACGGGTCTTCGATTTTCGGCCCTCGACCGCCGGGTGCGCCATCCTTCAGCGATTCCTTCATGTCCTCACCGGCACAGAAGCCCCGGCCCGCGCCAGTGAAGATGGCGACTTCGAGCGCCGTGCTCTCGCGGAATTCGTTCCAGACCTTGGAAAGGTCCGTTCTCATTTCGTGATTGAGCGCATTCAGCCGGTCCGGCCGGTTCATCCGGACGACGAGAATCTGTCCGTGGGTTTCGGTTTCGACGACGGCCATGCTTCTGCTCCTCGCGGGAAATTTTCCGCGGGGAGCCTACAGTCCGACGCTGCCTGACGCGAGAGAGATGGACGACGCTGCCATCTCAGAGCGAACCGACCTAGCCCTTG